>Ga0207064_1099_pt1 | contig 11869 bp, 9 predicted proteins | sample Alteio_BWMinCont_26_FD_153488 | JGI IMG/M metagenome (GOLD analysis project Ga0207064, IMG submission 153488) | Enriched cells from forest soil in Barre Woods Harvard Forest LTER site, Petersham, Massachusetts, United States -... | ecosystem: Environmental > Terrestrial > Soil > Temperate forest >...
TTAGGTTACCACCAATGCCGATGGAGTTATTACCCGGAATCGAAGGTGAAAATGGTGACCAAAACCTTTCGGGAAAAGAAGATACCATGTGACGGTATTTACCTGGATATCGACTATATGGACGGTTACCGCTGTTTTACCTGGAACCGCAAATATTTTCCCGATCCTAAGCGAATGATCAAGGAATTATCGGCACAAGGATTTAAGACTGTTGTGATAATTGACCCCGGTATCCGTGTGGATGATAACTATTCGGTTTTCAAAGAGGGAAAAGAAAACAGGTATTTCTGCCGCCGCTGCGACGACTACTTTATGGAGGGCCATGTTTGGCCCGGCCGTTGCCAGTTTCCTGATTTTACCAATCCTGAGGTGAGGGAATGGTGGGGGAACCTGTTTGACGAATTGGTGCAATTGGGCGTGGCGGGCGTATGGAACGATATGAATGAGCCTGCTGTTTTCGGCACAGGAACATTCCCTGATGATGTGCGCCACCAATACGACGGTCACCGAGGGTCGCACCGTAAGGCACATAATGTTTATGGCATGCAAATGGTCCGCGCGACCTATGAAGGTCTGCGCAAGATCATGAAAAATAAACGTCCGTTTACGATAACACGTGCCGGGTATGCCGGTGTACAGCGTTTTTCAACAGTTTGGACGGGAGATAACGTGGCTTCGTGGGAACACCTTTTACTGGGTAATATTATGTGCCAGCGTTTGTCGGTTTCCGGCGTATCGTTTTGCGGCACTGACATAGGCGGCTTCAGTGGTGAGCCCGACGGCGAATTATTTACCCGCTGGGTACAAATGGGCACATTTTCGCCGTTTATGCGAGCGCATTCTGCAGGCGATACCAAAGAACGCGAGCCCTGGAGCTTCGGTGAGCCCTATACAGCTATCAATCGTAAGTTTATCGAGTTGCGTTACCGCTTGCTGCCATATTTGTATTCGGCATTTTGGGAACACCATCGTTATGGTTTCCCTATTATCAGACCGATAGTAATGCACGAACAGGAAGAATTGAGTAACCATTTCCGCCAGGATGAGTTTACTTACGGCGATAAAATATTGATATGCCCAGTATTGGCGCCCGGTCAAAAGCAGCGAAAAGTATATCTGCCCAAAGGCAAATGGTATAATTTCTGGAGCCATGAGCTGGTGGATGGCGGCAAGGAAGTAGTTGTGGCGACACCATTAGAAACTATGCCGATATTTGTGAAAGCGGGCTCAGTGATACCTGAATACCCGGTGATGCAGTATGTGGGCGAAAAGGAGGTAGACGAGGTGAAAATGAGCGTTTACTATAGTGATATTGAAGTTAATTCGTTCATTTTCGAAGACTACGGTGAGACCTTTGCTTATGAGCAGGACATTTATTTAGAAAAGAAGTTTGTTGTGACCGGGAAAGACCGCAAACTGACCATACAGCAAAGTATGGAAGGGTTGTATACACCGAGATACGAGAATTACCATTTGAATATTATCGGTCTTCCGTTCAAGCCCACCCGGATCATTGCTGATAATAACGAGATAAAGGATTTTGTGATCGCGTCGGACAAGACTGTGCAATTAAAGCTGAGGAAGAATTTTATGCAACTGGTGATCAATTAATCCGGGTGCAATTCACTGTGCCGGGAATAATTGTTGCTAAATTTATATAGGACCAATTATTAACCTGACTGATATTTTTTCTTCAAACCAATGACTGAACACGGCCTGCAACGGGTTATAGTTGAGCACGTGACGCCCGAAATTGACGCCGGCAGATATTACATCAAAAAAGTTCCCGGCGAGACCATCAGGGTTGAAGCGGATATTTTTACCGATGGCCACGACCATGTAGGCGGCAGAGTATTGTATAAACACGAAAAAGATAAAAGTTGGTCGTATGTGCCTATGCACCTAACGTCTAACGATCGCTGGCAGGCATTATTCGAAGTTGCAAAAACCGGATTTTATAGTTATACCGTTATAGGCTGGGTCGATCACCCGATAACCTGGCTTGAAGGTTTTTTTAAAAAATACCAGGATGCCCAGCACATGGGTATTGAATTGCTGATAGGGGCGGAGTTCCTTGAAGCAATGCTGACTAAAGCGACAAAAGCTGATCAGAAACAGATCAACAAGATCATTGCCACCCTTAGAGACGAAAGCAAATACGATTTAGCCGTAAATATGGTGCTGGGCAAAGAGTTGCATCATTTTATCGGTGCCTACCCGAACGTAGATCATGCAACTACTTATTTACGGGAACTTAATGTTTATGTCGACCGCGAAAAAGCCGGGTTCAGCAGCTGGTATTGCTTTTTTCCACGCTCGGCTGCGCCGGTTGGGGGTAAGCACGGCACCTTCAAGGATTGTGAAGCATTATTACCGCGCGTAGCCGAAATGGGTTTTGACGTGCTGTATTTCCCGCCTATTCATCCCATCGGAGATACTTTTAGAAAAGGCAAAAACAATACGGTAAATGCTTTGCCAGGAGATGACGGCGTGCCTTACGCTATTGGTTCAAAAAAAGGCGGTCACAAAGCTGTTTTGAAGGATCTCGGTACTTTAGAAGATTTCAAACACCTCATCAAAGAAGCAGCCGCGCATGGCCTTGAAATAGCGATGGATTTTGCCATACAGTGTTCACCCGATCATCCTTATGTGAAGGATCACCCCAAATGGTTCAAATGGCGGCCCGACGGAACAGTGCAATATGCGGAAAACCCGCCCAAGAAATACCAGGATATTTTGCCTATCAATTTTGAGAACGATGATTGGCAAAACCTTTGGAAAGAATTAAAAAGTATCCTCGATTACTGGTGCGAACAGGGCGTGCGCATTTTCAGGGTCGATAACCCGCATACCAAATCGTTCAATTTCTGGGAATGGTGCATAGCTGAAGTGCAGAAGAAATATCCCGGAACTGTCTTCCTGTCCGAAGCCTTCACTAAGCCTAAGGTGATGAAGGAACTGGCCAAACTGGGCTACACGCAATCTTACACCTATTACGTCTGGCGCAACAGCAAGCAGGAGATCATCGAGTACATGAACGAGCTAACGCAAACGGAGATGAAGGATTATTATCGCCCTAATTTCTGGCCGAACACGCATGATATCAACCCTTATGCTTTGCAGGATGGGAATGAGAATAAATTTATCACGCGCTATTTCATGGCGGCCACGCTATCATCCAACTACGGCATATTCGGGCCGGTTTATGAATTAATGTACCACGACCCATATCCCGGCAAAGAAGAATATTTGAACTCAGAAAAATACGAGGTGCGCCATTGGGACTGGTCGAAACGCAACCGGCTGACCGAGGTGATCACCAAAGTAAACGCCGCGCGAAAAGTAAACCCCGCGCTGCAAAGCACCAATAATATACAATTTTGCGAAACGCATAACGACAATATGCTGGCTTACTATAAGCGCGCGGGCGATAACCACATTTTGTGCGTCGTGAAGCTCGACCCTTACGGAAAACAGTTCGCGCATATACAGACACCGCTGTGGGAATTAGGCATTTCGCCGGGTCAGGACTTTACGGTTTATGATATTTTAACGGGCAACACCTATACCTGGAACCAGGAGTGGAATTACGTGCAGTTGGAAGCCTGGGACCTGCCCGTACATTTATTCAGAATTGAGGTATAAACGATGAAGATGGGCGAAATCGATGCTTTGACAAATGCCGCTTCTATAACGCTGAACAAGCCCTGGAAGGATTTTGCCAAAGACAAAAAGGCCCTCACCTTACTGGAGCAAAATGTGCTTTACGCCTATATGCGTAAATGCCGCTGGTTTGCCGGCAAGGCGCGCATGATCAAATTTTTGAAGGTACAGCAATTGCTTTCTATACCTATTGACGGCGACCTGGCATACCTCATTATCGTGCATTTAGGCTATACTTATGGCGATGAAGAAAAATACTCAATGCCCGTTTCCTTCCTGCCGGATGATTACGACCTGATAAAACAGATCAACCCAAAAGCTTTTATCGTGAAAGCTATAGTCGGCGGAAGGCCCGGCTGGCTGATCGATGCTATTTATGATTTCCGCTTTCAGACGGAACTTTATAAGAACATCTGGGAAAATGCTACGGTAAAGCAGGGCGGCGGACAAATCAGCTATCACAGGGGCAAAGGATTAGCCGACACCGATGAGGATATGGGCTACTTATGCGTAGTGCCCGATTTGGAGCAAAGCAATTCGTCAATCGTTTTCGGTAATAAATACTTTTTTAAATTGTACCGGAAATTGTTCCGTGAGATCAATCCTGAAGTGGAGATGCTCCAGTTTCTTACCGAAACAGGAGGGTTTAAAAATATTCCCGCTTTTTGCGGTAGCCTGATCTACGAACGGCCCGGCATACCACCAGTAACGCTTGGGCTGATGATGCAAAAGGTTTCCAGCAAATCGGATAGCTGGGTAGCAACGGGTGATGACCTGAACAATTTCCTGTTCATGTTTGTAGATAAACTTTTTGGCATCCGCGACGATGTATTTGAAAAGGTGGAGCTATTGGGCAAGCGTACCGCCGAAATGCACCTGGCCTTACTTTCGGATAAGAAAAATGCTGATTTTAAACCGGAAAAATTCAACCCTGACTATATTGAATGGGTGAAGACGCATTTCAATAAGCTATTGGAAAAACGTATCAACCTGTTAAAAGAGAATTACGCGCGGCTGGATAAAAATGCTAAATCATTGGGCGATAGTTTTATCAGCAGCGAAAAGACCATCAAAAACTTTTTTGAAAAGATAGCTGGTTTCGACCTCAGATCATCACGCATACGCATCCATGGCGACTATCATTTGGGCCAGGTGCTTTTTACCGGGACGGATTACCTGATCATTGATTTTGAAGGCGAACCGGAAAGTTCAATAACCGACCGAAAGATAAAACATTCACCGCTGAAGGATGTTGCGGGTATGATACGTTCGTTCCATTACGCAGTTTGCGCCAAACTGTATTTCAGCGCCGAAACTAAAGCCGTTGACCCGGCTCGTTTGCAAAAGGCCGCCGACAGGTGGTATAAGCTGATCACAGATGCCTACCTTGACGCCTATATCCAAACGATGGGCCATATAACTGATGTATTCGGCAGCCGCACGGAGCTAAACTTCTTGCTGCAGTTGCACTTGCTTGAAAAGGCAGTGTACGAGTTGGGATACGAATTGAACGGGCGGCCAGACTGGATACGGATACCGTTAAAGGGCATCCAGCATGTATTGTTTGAAATAGAAAAATTTAACTAAACGCCGTCAGGCATATGGCTATGGCAAAAAAAACAAGTGATACGGGAAAAGCGGCTCCGGCAAAAAAAACCGGAACTAAAAAGACAAAATCTGTCGAAAAGAAGGTAATTGCAGACAAGTCAGCAAAAAAAACCTCATCTTCAAAGGCGCTTGCGGATAAGCCTGTAAAAAAGGCCAACGCGACGCAAACCAAACAAACTAAAGCCATGCCTGTCAGCACCGCAAAGAATAACGTAGAAGTTTATAGCCGTTTCACTGATTTTGATATCGGTTTGTTCAAATCGGGTAAGCATTATAAACTTTACGAGAAAATGGGATCCCATGTGATGGAAGTCAATGGTGTTATCGGGACCTATTTTGCCGTATGGGCGCCAAACGCCCAATATGTATCTGTAATGGCCAATTTCAATTACTGGGACCGTGGTTCGCATCCTTTATATGTAAGGTGGGACGGGTCGGGTATTTGGGAAGGCTTTATTCCGAATATCGGCGACGGCGAAACGTATAAATATTTTATCAAATCTACGTCGGGAGAAGAACTGGAAAAAAGCGACCCCTTCGCTTTGCGCTGGGAAGAGCCGCCACGTACCGCTTCTATCGTGGCCGACACCTACTTTGAGTGGAAGGACAACGTATGGATGAAAGAGCGCTATAAGCACAACGCTTTAGATAAACCTTACTCTGTTTACGAGGTGCATATAGGTTCCTGGGCGCGAAATCCCGAGAGCCCGGATGAATTTTATACTTATGAGCAGCTAATAGATAAGCTGGTGCCTTATGTAAAAGACATGGGTTTTACCCATGTGGAATTTATGCCGATCGCCGAGCATCCGTATTATCCAAGCTGGGGCTACCAGGTGAGCGGATATTATGCCGCATCGAGCCGGTATGGTACACCAAAACAATTGATGAGGCTGATCGAAAAGTTTCACCAGGAAGGCATAGGAGTGATATTGGATTGGGTGCCCTCGCATTTCCCCGGCGACGCGCACTCGCTTTACCGTTTTGACGGTACGCATTTGTATGAGCACGCTGATACCCGTAAAGGCTTTCATCCCGACTGGAAATCATACATATTTAACTATGGGCGTAATGAAGTGCGTGCCTTCCTCATCAGCAATGGGCTTTTTTGGCTTGACAGGTATCACGTGGATGGCCTGCGTGTAGATGCGGTGGCCTCAATGCTTTACCTCGATTATTCACGTAATCGTGGCGAATGGGAGCCAAATCAATATGGCGGGAATGAGAATTTAGAAGCAATATCACTGCTTAAAGAATTTAATGAGGCCTGCTACGCTAATTTCCCAGATATACAAACTATTGCGGAGGAATCGACTTCATTCACGGGAGTAAGCCGGCCGGTATATACAGGCGGTTTGGGTTTTGGAATGAAATGGATGATGGGCTGGATGCACGATACGATCAAGTATTTTCAAACTGATCCATTATTTCGCAGATATCATCACAACCAGATCACCTTCAGCCTGATCTATGCTTTTACAGAGAATTTTATGCTGCCGTTCTCTCACGATGAGGTAGTATATGGCAAAGGCTCGATGCTGAACAAAATGCCAGGTGATGAATGGCAAAAATTCGCCAATCTTCGACTGGTTTACAGCCACATGTTTACGCATCCCGGCACAAAGTTGCTGTTCATGGGCGCCGAGTTCGGGCAGGGTTCAGAATGGAATTTCCAGCAATCGCTGGACTGGTATGTACTGGAATACCCCAATCACCGCGGAATACAGGAAGTAGTAAAAGCATTGAATAAACTTTACAAAAGCGAACCCGCTTTGTATGAAAAAGCCTTTGAAGGCAGCGGTTTTGAATGGATAGATGGCGGCAATGCGGCAGATTCTATATTGATTTATACCCGCAAGGGCCATGAGCCGAAGAACGACCTGGTTATTGTATTGAATATGACTCCAAACCCGCACCATGGTTTCCGCGTTGGCGTACCGGAGGCGGGTAGCTGGAAGGAAATATTCAATTCGGACGAGAAGCAATACTGGGGCAGTGGTATGGACAACCCGAAAGCCGTAAAATCGGAACAAATACATTGGCACGGGCGGGATAATTCGATCAGCGTTAACCTGCCGCCTTTAGGCGCTACGGTGTTCAAATCTGGAAAGTAAAGCATATGATGCCCGCAGGGGTTGAAAGTATAATAACATTATTATGCGTTTTAAGGCCTTTTACTTATATATAGCAGGTAGTGTAGTAGCGCTCGCGTTTTTTATATACGAACTTGCTGTTTTTCACGCTTCGTTAAGTACCACGGATATATTGATAAGCACCACGCCCGTTATCATTTTGTCGTACCTTGCATTTAAAGTTCATCGTGAGCAGGATGACGAAGAATTAATGTGATCAAGCATGCTTTATTATACCCAGGTGATATTTATCAAAGAAGGGCAGAATGACCAGTTTAACCTTTTTGAATCCCACGTACTACCGTTATTGGAAAAGCACAACGGAACGTTGCTTTACCGTGTCCGCCCGACGGATGATTGCGTAATAGCCAGCGCGATGGGCAGGCCTTATGAGTTACACGTTGTTAGCTTTCCATCAACGGAGGATTTCGTAGCCTACGGCAAAGATCCTGATCGTCTCCGGCAGATGCATTTGAAAGAGGCATCTATTGAAAAAGCTATGCTGATCGAGGGAAAATTACTTTGAGGTAATAGATTGATTTTATTAGCTTTATATCAGTCAATATTAACCTGGTTATGAAAAAATTCCTTTTCCTCTCACTTTTGGCCCTGATCGGTCTGGCATCATGCAGGCAAAAAGGTGGCAGCAACACCACCGTAGGCGAATACTTTGCACCGATAGATTCAGGCGTGCAGGTTGCCGGTATTAAAATGGTTAGTATACAAACCCCTGTCGGTAAATTCAGGGTGTGGACCAAACGTTTCGGCAATAACCCTCGCATCAAAGTCTTATTGCTGCATGGCGGCCCGGCTATGACGCATGAGTATATGGAATGCTTTGAAAGCTTTTTCCCAAAGGAAGGCTTCGAAATGATCGAATATGATCAGCTTGGCTCTTTTTACAGCGACCAGCCGCGTGATAGCAGCCTGTGGACCGTGCCGCGTTTTGTGGATGAAGTAGAGCAGGTGCGTAAGGCCTTGAATTTAGACAGTAGTAATTTTTACCTGCTGGGAAATTCGTGGGGCGGTATCCTGGCGATGGAATATGCGCTCAAATACCAGAAGAACCTGAAAGGACTGATCGTTTGCAATATGATGGCCAGTATTCCGGCGTATGAGAAATATAATGCGGTATTGCGCAGCCAGATGCGCAAATCTTTAGTCGATTCTTTACAAGCTTATGAAGCTAAAGGCCAGTATAATGATCCGACTTACCAGGACCTGGTGTTCAGGGAATATTACAATAAGCATTTGTGCCGGCTGCCCGAATGGCCCGACCCGGCGATGCGTGCCATTAAGCATGTGAACAACGATATCTACGTAATGATGCAGGGCCCAAGCGAATTTAAAACGGGCGGCCGATTATTGCACTGGGATATCAGCAAACGTTTGGGTGAGATCACCGTGCCGACGCTGATGGAAGGCGCGAGATATGACACTATGGATCCGAAATATATGGAGTGGATGAGCAAGCAGGTGAAGAACGGCCAGTATTTATATTGCCCCAACGGCAGCCACCTGTCCATGTGGGACGACCAGCAGGTGTTTATGAACGGGGTGATCAAATTTATAAAGGGCGTGGATGAGGGGAAATAAAATCTTTTTAAAGAACTGAGATACTATTCTCTTCCAAGCAATTTCCAAACAATAGCTGCAAGAATGCCGCCGGCAATTGGCGCCACGATAAATAGCCATAATTGGGATATTGCTTCACCTCCAACAAATATTGCAGGGCCAATGCTGCGGGCCGGGTTAACGGAAAGTCCTGTAACCGCAATTCCCACCATGTGCAGGGCAACCAATGTCAGGCCAATAGCCAGGCCGGCAAAACCGGGTGCGGCACTCTTGGCTGTTGCGCCGAAAATAACGATCAGGAAAATAAAGGTGAGCACTATTTCGGCGATCAAACCTGATTGCATACTGAACTTACCGGGCGACAGATCGCCATACCCATTTTGTCCGAGGCCGTTAACAGCAATGTCATAGCCAGGCATTCCTTTCGCTATAAAAAGCAACAGGGCCGAGGCGATGATGGCGCCCAATACCTGGGCTATAATGTAGCCAATAGTATCCTTAGCACTGATCTTTCCCGCAACAAGCATCGCGATAGTTATTGCGGGGTTAATATGGCAGCCGGAAATTGGGCCAATGGCATACACCATGATTAAAACTGAAAGCCCGAAAGCGAATCCTATGCCGAGGAATCCGATAGCATGACCTTCAAAAATTACGCTTGCAGTGCCGATAAATACAAGGACAAATGTGCCGATCAGTTCGGCGACATACTTAGTTAGGGGTTTTGTTTCCATAAAAATTTGATTATGTGAGTTGAGATTAGAGTGTTGCTAATGGGAAATAGGCAAATAATTGCAATAAGTTGATCTATAACAATAAGCTAAAAAAGGTTTACTGGTTGGTTGCCAGTAAGAATACTATACTAAAGGTAAAAATTTAGCTTATACAACCGTAATATAAATGGAAAATATATTTAAATAGAAAGCCCCCTGACGGTCAATCAGGGGGCTTTTAATATTATTGATTTTGGAAATTATAACTTGCCTAATTCCTGTACAAGATCGATCAGTTTGTTGGAATAACCCCATTCGTTATCGTACCATGATACTACTTTAACAAAGTTGTCATTGAGTGCGATACCGGCTTTGGCGTCAAATATCGAAGTGCGTGCGTCGCCTTTAAAATCCTGTGATACTACTTCGTCTTCAGTATAACCTAAAATGCCTTTCATTGACCCTTCTGAAGCCTCTTTCATTGCGTTTTTAATATCTTCATACGAAGCAGGGGTTTTAAGGCGCACAGTTAAGTCAACCACCGATACGTCGGCAACCGGAACACGGAACGACATGCCGGTCAGTTTGCCTTTCAAAGCAGGGATAACCAAAGCAACTGCTTTCGCAGCGCCTGTTGATGAAGGGATAATATTCTGGTATGCGCCACGGCCGCCTCTCCAGTCTTTGTGCGAAGGACCGTCAACCGTTTTTTGGGTAGCAGTTACCGCGTGGATCGTACTCATTAAGCCTTCTTCGATACCAAATTTGTCATTCAGAATTTTAGCGATAGGCGCTAAACAGTTGGTAGTACACGATGCGTTCGAAACTATGGTTTGACTTGCTTTAAGCTCCTTATGGTTTACACCCATTACGAAGGTAGGGGTGTCGTCTTTAGCAGGCGCGCTCATTACTACTTTTTTAGCGCCTGCGTCGATATGTTTTTGTGCGGTTTCCTGTGTCAGGAATAAACCGGTGGATTCAATTACAACTTCAGCGCCTACTTCATTCCATTTCAGGTTAGCCGGATCTTTTTCGGCGGTAACGCGAATAGTTTTACCGTTTACAACCAAATGTCCGCCTTCAACGGCAATAGTGCCCTTGAATTGCCCGTGGGTCGAGTCGTATTTGAGCATGTAAGCCATGTAATCCGGCTCAACAAGATCGTTAATACCAACAACTTCTATGTCGGGGCGTTCAATTGCAGCTCTGAAAGCCAGGCGTCCAATACGGCCGAAACCGTTAATTCCTATTTTCATGATTTTTTTTAATTTTTATTAGAATAGTACGTTAATAGATTATTTATAGGTTCTTTTACAATATTTCCGACTGTGATGTTGGTATCCGAGACGGCTTCGAGAAGATAATCCTGAAAGTTAGCGGCAACAGTGCCGGTAAAATTTACCGCAGCCCCCGGATATTGTTTGTACAAAGGTAGCAAATAGGTATGAATTAGCTTATTGAAACCAGTAATTATGACGTTCTTGAGATAAATATCGTCCTTATTATCAAGGTAAAATTCTGCAAACGAACTCAGGAATACAGCAGGCTGTTTCTGGCGGTAAACCTTCTCCAGTAAGCTTCTCCGGTCAAGATCGTAGCGGTGCTCAAATTTCTTTTTGACATTGGCGGGCAAAGTTTCGTTCATAAATGCCCTAAGCAATTGACGGCCGAGCCAGTTCCCCGAACCTTCATCGGCAAGCACAAAACCCAATCCATAATTATTGGGTTTAACTTTTCGTCCATCATACCAGGCCGCATTCGAGCCGCTGCCGCAAATGCAGATAATACCTGGTTTGTTTTTACAGCAGGCGATAGCCGCCGCATCTATATCGTGTTCAACAGTTACCCTGCCAAATTTAAAAAAAGTGGAAAATGCGTTATGAACGATGTTTTTCAGGTCGCTGGAGAAGGACCCGGCTCCATAAAAGTAGATACGTTTTATTTCCTCAGCGTGGTGAATGAGGTTGATGTTTTTGTTGAGCAGTTGTATGATCTGTTTTTCATCGTTGAAATAGGGGTTGATACCGCCGGTTTTGAACGAGGCTATCGTCCGGCCCCGATCGGCAAGCCGCCAGTCGGCATAATTTGACCCGCTATATACAACTGCGATCATATCAGATAGATAGTATGTCGGCCATCTCCATCAAATCTTCTTCCAGTTTAAACTCATGTTGGGTA
>Ga0207064_1100_pt1 | contig 11786 bp, 7 predicted proteins | sample Alteio_BWMinCont_26_FD_153488 | JGI IMG/M metagenome (GOLD analysis project Ga0207064, IMG submission 153488) | Enriched cells from forest soil in Barre Woods Harvard Forest LTER site, Petersham, Massachusetts, United States -... | ecosystem: Environmental > Terrestrial > Soil > Temperate forest >...
CCATATTGTATAAACCGTAGTCATTGGGGTAATATGAACGTACGTTTACGGTGTATGCTCCACCGTCATCACTATAATTACCGCGCCCGGGTTTGAAATTAGCCATCAGGCAACCCTTGGCATTCTTAATATAAGGACCTCCCCATGGGTAGTCGGTCCCTATCCGTCCGCCGCGGGCCGCGTATTCGAACTCGGCTTCGGTTGGCAGTGAATAGGCCCCTCTCACAGGTAAATTATGGGAATATTTGTAATTGTCGTTATAACGTGTGCGCCAAACGTTGAAGGCGCGCGCCTGGCGCCAGGTAACACCCACAACCGGGTAATTACGGTAAGCGGGGTGCGAATAATAGCCCTCCAACATCGGTTCGTTTGCCGAATAGGAGAAATCGCTCAGCCAAACGAGCGTATCGGGATAAACCTGTACCGTATCATGTACCACAAAGTCCGAACGTTTTTTGGTTCTATCGCCGCGGCTGTCGGCAGCCATACGTTCATCAAGGATAGAGTAATTGTATTTTAACAGGCGCACATCCAGTTCGTTGCGGTCAGAGATCTTGTCGTCGCCCTGGTAATACATACCCTGCAGCTTCTTAATATTTGCTGCGTTGAGTTTGTTGCCTTTGGCGCTGTAGTAGGAAAGCGGGTAATGTTTTACGTACTGCCAGTTGATATATTTTTTCCCCGCGGGGGCCTGGTTTGCATTAGCGCCCTTCTGAGGCGCTATAAAGTATTTAGGATCGTTCAGATAATTGGTGATAGCGATCGAATCCCGCACCCATTGCACAAATTGTTTGTATTCCGAGTTGGAAACTTCCGTTTCGTCCATAAAGAATGGCGGCACAGTAACTTGTTTTGTTTGAGATAGCTGAGAAAAGGTTACATCCTGATCCGCTTGCCCCATCATAAAGGCAGTTTAGGCGAAGGTTTAAGAACATTTGGTGATAAAGTTGCTAACATATCTAAAGTTGCGGACGCCGGTGCGGCGACTACCGAATTCACTTCGAAATTGAAAGCGGCAAGTTCAAGCTATGATACATTACACAGCGCTTTTGAATCGGCATCGGTAAGTTTGGTTGAAATGGCTAATTCTAATGTAGATTCCAAAGCTTATCATGAGCAGGTGTCTAACCTGGCCAAAAATCTTTCGGCACTGAACGCCGTGTACGAACTGGAATTGCAGGATTCAAGTTCGCATTTGAAATCAATGAATACATTTTATCACAACATGGCTGACACCATGCAGAACTTGAGCGAATCGATGGAAGATTCACAACAGTTTAAAGCAGAGGTTACTCGCCTGGCCAAGAACATCAGCTCATTGAATTCTATTTATGGTAACATGTTATCGGCAATGAGCCAGCCCCGGGCTTAATAAAATTAATATATAGACCCTAAACGAATAGAAATATAAAAAATGGCCGGCGGCAAAGAAACCCCCAGACAGCGAATGATAGGTATTCTGTACCTGGTGCTCTTAGGCTTGATCGCCCTGGATGTACCTGAAAATTTGCTGGACTCATTTAAAACCATAAGCGATAGCTTAACTGCTTCGAAAAAAAATGTGAATACAGGTATCGATAATACTTTCACAGCATTTGAAAAAACCAAATTGAAAGATGAGCCTGAGAGAGCTAAGATTCCTTATGAAAACGCTCAAAAAGCCAAGGAATTAGCGAATAACCTTGATTCATTTGTAGAATCGCTGAAGAAACAAATGGCGGATGAAACCGGTGGGTTTGACCCCAGGATCAACGATTTTGCCGGGCGCGAGAACCTGGATGAATCGGTAGACCTGATGGTTGACAGGCGGAAAAACGCTTATACATTGAGAGATAAGATAAATTCAACGCGTAAGGCATTGATGAAGCTGATGGATCCTAAGGATACCATTGGTATGGACTTGTCCTTAAGGACAACCGAAGCACCCGACCGGGCAGGTTTCCCCCACAAGGATTGGGCGCAGGCCAATTTTGGCGAAGGTATTCCGATGGGCGCGGCCATGACTGCATTGATCAAAATACAATCGGATATTAAAAATTCTGAGAATGAAGTTGTAAAGAAAATATTGGGTAAAGTGGATGTGGCACAGGTAAATCTGGATAAGTTTTCAGCGGTAGCCGTGGCGCCAACGAGCTATGTGCTGCAGGGTCAACCTTATAAAGCTGATGTTTTCCTTACTGCTTATGATTCAAAAGCAAACCCTGTAATTACCGTAGATGGAACTACAATTCCCGTGGTGGATGGAAAAGGACAATACTCGGGTAGCACTAGCAGTGAGGGCGTACATACCTGGGCTGGCTTTATAAATGTAAAACAAGCAGACGGCAAGATTGTGCCATATCCAATTCCTAAACAACAATACATGGTCGCCAGGCCGTCAGCAGTGGTATCACCCGATAAAATGAACGTATTGTATATAGGTGTGCCAAACCCGGTATCGGTATCGGCACCCGGTGTACCTAAAGAAAAGTTGCATGTTAGCATAGGACAAGGGTCGTTATCAGGTTCTAACGGACACTACACTGCCATGGTTAATACGATAAGCGATAACGATGTGGTAACCGTTTCCGGTGAGGTGGATGGGAAAAATGTTGTTTTGGGTACAACCAAATTCCGTGTAAAACGTATACCTGACCCAAAGCCTCAATGGGCGGGTAAAAGCGGCGGTAATACCAGCGCCGCCAATATAAAGGCGCAGAACAGGCTTTTTGCAAAATTGGATAACTTTGATTTTGATGCCAGTTTTAACGTGGTGCGTTTTACATTGATAGTAGTGAACCGGAGGCAGGACCCGATCATATATGCAACCACCGGCCCCGATCTGAGCAGCCAGATGCGGACTGCGATAAATTCGATAGCACCTAGTTCGCTGGTTATATTTAAAGATATTGTAGCTGTCGGCCCGGATGGTCAGCAGCGTATACTGGACCCGATAACATTATCGGCAAATTGAATAGGTTATGAAAAAGATATTGGTAATTGTACTTTGTTTGTCGTGCGTGGCGGCATTTGCCCAAAAGAAGGGTAAAAAGAAACCAGCGGCAAAGCCGAAAACAACTACGCAGCAGGCAGCCACTAATACGCCAGCGGTAACGCCGCATGCTCCTGATACCACCAAAAAGCAGGCGGCAGTTGATCCCGCGGCGCATCTTAACAGGCCGCAGGACGGTTATTTTAAAAAGACCAATATCCTGAATGCCAGGGTTACTCCTTACGCTACCATACGCGAGTCGGATGCGGCTTACGTTAAACGCGTATGGCGGGAGATAGATATACGCGATAAGATGAACCAGTATATGGCCTCGCCAAAGCAACCCCTGATAAACATATTGATGGATGCTATAGCTGCCGGTGAGTTGACGGCCTGGGACGCAAATCCGGATATTAAAAACGACCCGGATGGAGATGGCTTCTATACACGTTTAAGCCCTGCCCAGGCTAAAACAGCAATGGCCGATAGCGTACCTATAGATAAATTTGACGATAAAGGCAATAAGATAGGTACAGTTATGCAGCCGGGTCAGTTTGTCGTCGACAGCATTGTTAAGTTCCGTATCAAAGAAGATTGGATATTTGACCGCCAGCGTTCGGTATTTGAACCGCGCATTATTGGTATCGCGCCGATGATCAGGCATAAGGTAGGGGGTGTGGCCCTGGATTACCAGCCGGCTTTCTGGGTCTATTTCCCCGATGCACGCGCCATACTTGCGACAAAAGAAGCAGTTAACGGGCATAATGATAATACGGGCCTGAGCTACGATGATATATTCATGAAAAGGGTATTTGCCAGTTATATCGTTAAGGTTTCAAACGATCAGAACAACCGTATAAAAGATTATCCGCAATTTGCAACTGGTATTGACAGGCTTAATGAAGCAGAACGCATCAAAAAGGATTTGATGGACTGGGAGCTTAATTTGTGGCAATACTAAAATAAGGCATAAGTAAAAATTCAAAAGTCAAAATTTGAAGGGAGATCTCCTTTTGAATTTTGACTTTTTACTTTTGAATTGGAGTATTCTCTTTCCCAAAATAAGCTGCAATCGCCGCCGCCTGTTTTGTATTTACAATTTCCTGTAATTGCTCAGTTGTAGCCTCGCGTATTTTTTTTACCGACCTGAAATAATTCAACAACTTATCGGCCGAGGTTTTGCCTATGCCTTCAATCAGTTCCAGCTCCGTGGCCAGCGTACCTTTGTCGCGCTTTTTGCGATGGAATGTTATGCCGAAACGGTGTGCCTCGTCCCGCAATTGCTGGATGATCTTTAGGGTTTCCGATTTCTTATCCAAATAGAGCGGGTACTGGTCGCCGGGATAATACAATTCCTCCAGGCGCTTGGCAATGCCGATAACAGTTACCTGCTTGTCGATCCCGAGCAGCTTCAGGCTTTTTATAGCAGACGACAATTGTCCCTTACCGCCGTCGATCAGGATAAGCTGCGGCAGGTCGGCCCCTTCATCCAGCAAACGCCTGTACCGCCTGAAAACAGCTTCTTCCATCGTCGCAAAATCATTTGGTCCCGCAACGGTCTTCACATTAAAGTGGCGGTAATCCTTTTTTGATGGTTTGCCGTCCCTGAAAACCACGATGGCCGAAACCGGGTACTTACCCTGGAAGTTTGAGTTGTCAAAACACTCGATATGCCGCGGCAGTTGGTTCATCCGCAGGTCCTTCATCATGGTAGTAAGTAGCCGTTCGGTGCGAATTTCCGGGTTCAGTTTCTCATACTGATCGATCCTCTCTTTCTTGAAGAACTGCACGTTTTTATGCGACAGGTCAAGGAGTTTCTTCTTTTCGCCCAGTTTGGGTATGGTAAATTTGATCGAAGTATCATCCAGGTCGGGGTGAAAAGGCACGATCACTTCCTTTGAATGGCTGTTGTACCGGGTTCTAAACTCAGAAATAGCCAGCGTGAGCAATTCTTCTTCGCTCTCATCCAGCCTTTTTTTGAGCTCAATGGTTTGCGTTTGAATGATGGTGCCGTTCATCACTTTCAGGAAATTAACAAAAGCATATTTTTCATCCGAGGCGATATTGAATACATCAACATCGGTAATTGATGAGTTAACAACAGTCGATTTGCTTTGGTATTTCTCCAGCAGGTCGAATTTTCGCTTCAGTTTATGGGCTGCTTCAAAATTCAGGCCCGATACAGCATCGTCCAAATCGGTTTTCAGGTTGCGGAGCACTGCGCCCGTTTTCCCGTTCAATATTTCCGTTATTTCCTCGATATTATGCTCGTAATCATCTTCGGTCTGATAATTCTGGCAGGGCCCCTTGCAGTTGCCCAGTTGATATTCAAGGCATACCTTAAACTTGCCGGCATCAATATTTTGGCGTGTCAGTGCCAGGTTACAGGTGCGTAGGGGATAAGCTTCTTTGATCAGGTCGAGCATGGCATGCATCATGCTTACGGATGCGTACGGCCCCAGGTATTTCGATCCGTCGCGAACAATACGGCGCGTCCAGAATATGCGCGGGAAATTTTCATTTTTGATAATGATCCAGGGATAAGTTTTATCGTCCTTCAGCATCACGTTGTAACGCGGCTGGTGCTTTTTGATCATGCTGTTTTCCAGCAGCCAGGCGTCTACCTCGCTATCAACTATGGTAAAAGTGATATTGCGGATCTTGGAAACCAAAACCCGGGTTTTGGCATTTACGGTATGGTCCTTATTATTAAAATATGAGGCTACGCGATTACGCAGGTCCTTGGCCTTGCCAATATAGATCAGCTCGTCGTCCGTATCCCAAAACTGGTACACACCCGGTTTGTGGGGGATATTTTTTAGCGCCGCCTTGTAATCGAAATCTTTAGTCATTGGTCATTAGGCATTTGTCATTAAGTCATTGGGAATGCCAAAAAACTTCAAAACCTTACAACAAAGAATTAAAAGCCCAGTTTCTTCTCCGCGTCCGACGGGGGATTTTGTCCCTGCGCCTGCTGGTCGTAAGCGCTGCAATCCAGCGTGATGGTTAACGGTGCCTTGGGCGGATCAAAATCCACGTTCTTTTTAATACCGAGATCGGGATTTGCATATACCTTTTTCATGTATAACGCGAATATCGGCAATGCCGAATTGGCGCCCTCGCCCAGGGAGGTCGAGCGAAAATGTATATCACGGTCTTCGCAGCCAGTCCATACGCCCGTAACCAATTGCGGCACCATCCCGATGAACCAGCCGTCGGAATTATCCTGTGGTGTACCGGTTTTACCGGATACCGGGTTATCGATATGGTACTTATATACCAGTCTTGAACCTGTGCCGTCCTGTATTACACCCTTCATCATATCCGTCATCACGTAGGCCGTTTGCTCGTTCATGGCCTGCACTATCCGGGGTTTGTGGGTATAAAGCACATTGCCCTTTTTATCTTCTATCCGGAGTATAAAAGTAGGTTCTGTCCATACCCCGTGGTTGGCAAATACGGAATATGCCCCCACCATATCATAAACCGAGGCATCAAACGTGCCCAGGCAAATGGAAGGATAAGGCAGCACGTCGTCGCTTGTGATGCCCATCTTTTTGATCAGGTTTGCTACCGGTACCGGGCCAACTTGCTTCATTACATACGCTGTTACCCAGTTTTGCGACCATGACAATGCCGTCCTTAAAGTTATAAGACCCGGTTTCAGGTCTGTTGACGATTGGCGCGGCGTCCAGTCCGGCTGACCCGGGATAGGTATACTTACAGGCACATTGTCCACCTTCATACACGGAGAGTAGCCGTTGTCAATGGCTTCTGCATACGTGAATGGCTTGGCGGTCGATCCCACCTGCCGCGCGCCCATTTTTACCTGGTCGTACTTGAAATGCTCAAAATTAATACCGCCCACCCAGGCCTTGATATAGCCTGTTGCCGGATCCATGCTCATCAATGAGTTGCGGAGCAGTAATTTGGAATAAACAATGGAATCGATGGGCTTCATTGTGACGGTGGTATCGCCCTTCCACGTAAACAGGTCAACTTTTGTTGGCGTATTGAAATCCTTTTTGATATCCTCAGCGGACATGCCCTGTATCGTATCCGCCTTATAACGGTCAGACCGGTGCATGCCCTCGTCCAGCAGCAGCTTGAAATTTTTGATGCTTTTATAAAGGCTGTATCCTTTCCAGTGATTGTTGAATACCACTTGTAATTGGCGCATGTATTCGGCCTGCGCCTCCTCGGCGTATTGCTGCATGGTATAATTGATGGTGGTATAAATTTTCAAGCCATCACGGTCAAGATCATATTGCGAACCATCAGCCCTGACGATCGATTCATTTTGAAATATTTTTTGAACCTCCCGTTTCAACACTGCCCTGAAATAGGGTGCGGGCCCTTCGTTGTGGTTGATCGGGTTAAAATGCAGGCCCAGCGGCTTGTTTCTGAATTCTTCCAGCTGGCCTTCAGTTAAGTAGCCCTGTTTTTCCATTAAAGGAAGCACCACGTTATTGCGGCGGCTTAGAACCTTATCGGGGTGATTGATGGGGGAGTACTTGCTCGGAGCGTTGATCATCGCTACCAGCATGGCGGCCTGGTCGGGTGTTAATTTATCCGGAGGGGTGCCGAAGTAAGTCAGCGCCGCCGATTTGATCCCAAATGTATTATAGGCGCCGAAATCCACCTTATTTAAATACATGGTGATGATCTCCTGCTTGGTATAACGTCGTTCCAGTTGTACAGCAGTGATCCATTCTTTTAGCTTTTGCGTTATGCGGATGATTTTGTTGTGTGAAGGCTGCACGGTAAAAAGGTTCTTGGCGAGTTGCTGGGTAATAGTGCTGCCGCCCTGCGACTTGAAAATATTCAGGAAAATGATGCTGAAAAGCCTATGGAAATCGATGCCCGAATGCTGATAAAAACGCTGATCCTCGGTAGCTACGAGAGCATTGATCACATTGGGCGAAATTTCCTTATAGGAGACATTCAACCGGTTCTCAACATAATAGGTGCCTAAAATTTGCTGGTCAGAAGAGATGATCTGGGTTGCCTGGTTGCTTTTCGGGTTTTCAAGGTCGCGGAATAGAGGCAGTTCGCCGAATAGGCCCAAAAAAGTGGCGGCTATCATTAATACTAAGAGAGCGAAACAACCGCCGAAAAATTTCCAGATATAGCCGTTATAACGGCGGATGTCCTGAGGTGTCAGTTTGGTGACCATCTTTTGATGATGATTTAATTTTTAGTCAATAGTAGCTATTTTAATAATTGTTCTGATAAAAATCCATGTAACTATCCATCATGGTTTTGTTTTTCAGCTTGTCCAGGTTTTCCTTTGTGATAATAAAAAAGCTGTACTCCTCCTTTGGTACCTTCATGATCTCGGGCAAAAGTGGGATAATGGCATGGGCGTAATCCTTCACCGCGCCCAGGCTATAGAACCTGCCTATGTAGATCAACTGGTTATTATTACCAACGCCCATTAACTGGTGTATTATTGCGCTGTTGTCAAAATTTGCACGGTTGAACTGCCCAAAACCAAAACGCGTTGATGCCAGGTCGGTTGTACCGCTGCTTACATTCACTACGAAATAGTAGTTGGTACTATCGCGCATGGAAAAAATCGAAGTGGCGGCGGTAACAGGCGGTTTGACTGCGGTATTGTTTGTGACAGGATTATTAATAACAGCTGGTTGATTAGCAGCAGGCTGGTTTGTCGCGGGCTGGCTGGTTACCGGTTGATTTGTGATAGGCTGGTTTGTCGTCGTCGGTTGGTTAGCCGCAGCCTGATTGGCATTCTTCTTTGCGGCATCCATTGCAGCCTTCTGTTTGGCATCCTGCGCCTGCTGGTAGGCCTTCTGCTGTTGCTCAGCAAAGGCGTTATAGCTTTGGGTAGCTTTGTCAGCCGCTACGGCCGGCGGGATGAATGGCTCTTCGTTGGGGTCCTTATCCATCAGCACAAATGGCCTTGCGGCCAATTTATCTTTATTGGCATCCAGGTAAGCGATATGCTGCTTCACCAGCGGAACGATCAGCTTATCATTGGGGTAATTTGCTATGATCTGTTGCAGGTCGGCTTTAAACGGATCAAATTTTTCCAGGTGCCCAGCCGAGATCGCCCTTAAGTAAGCCGTTTGCGACGACCATTTGTTATCCGGTTTTTGCTTTTGCAATTGATCTGTAAGCGTTATGGCATTTTTATAATCCTGTTTTGCATAGGCGTCATATACATTATTATAAAGCCCGGTCAGCTCGGCATCTGCATCGTTCAGCTTCTGGCTGTATGCAGGGTCGATAATGATCTGGGCAAAGGGCGTGTCAGGGTAATTTTTCAGCAGCAGGTTTTTGTATTCGTCTGACTTCGCGACATTGTCATCGGCGTACAGCCTGTAAAGATTATAATATAGAGCAGGCTTATCCGGCGAATCGGGGAAACGGTTCAGCAACAACTCATAAGTGGCGATAGCCTCCTTTTTATCGCCCAAAATGTCACGGTAAAAATTAGCGACGTCAAAATAAGCATTATAAATGCGTTGGTTGGATTTTGCCAGCAGATCGGGCGTAAGCGGAAGGTTTTGCATCAACTGCTTGCGGTAGTCGCCGGCTGTGACCGCGTTTTTGCCTTTTGCAGCCTGGTCGGCCGGTGCATCGGGATCCACAACTTGCGCCGAATTGGCCGTAACGTCACTGCTTGCACGCTGGCTCCGGCGCCAGTTGTCTTCCAGTTTCCGGTTGCCCCATCGCCGCTTAAAATCGTTATATCCCTGGCTTACCGCATTAGCATTATAAAAATAGAAGCTGCTGCCGGCAGTGCTGCCGCCCATTATGCTCTGCGGCGAATTGATAAAAGCGCTGTTATCGGCTTGTAACGACTGCTGCCTCAAAGTTTCCGCATTCACCATTGCGTCAATTTTGGTGGCTCGTGTTTTTTCGTCCAGTTTGGCCAGCATTTGCAAAGTGTCTTCCCTTGCTATAATATTGAACCTGTCGGCAAGCAGTTGCAGGTTGTCACTCTTTTTTTTGATCACCTGGTAGCCGGGGTAACTCTGCGATAGGTTCATTAAAGTACTGTCGTAATATTTTTTTGCGGTAACGTAGTCCGTCCCTCCTTTAAAAAATATGTCGGCCAGGCGCAGGTATGAAAGGCCTTTCTGGTTGCGGTTCTTCCGGCTATGGCGAACAGATTGCCGGTAATTCTTCACAGCATCATCTACTTTTTTGTCGGCGTACTGCAGTTCAGCGATCTGGTAATAGATCTGGTCGGTAAAATCCTTATTATTCTCGTTCTTTAATAAATTCTGCAGTACCTGGATACGGTCGACCTTTGCGCCATTTTGATTTTCAGCTATACGGATGCGGTTCAGGCTGGCGTTGAATGCCATTTCGAAAGTTGCGTTGCTGTTAACAATACGGCTGTAGTTTTTATAGGCATCCTGGGGCTTATTGTTCAGTTCCTGCAATTGGGCTATAATAAATGTCCAGCGCTGGCGCTGCTTTTTGTCGCGGCTGCAGTGTATGGCCTGTTTCGCCATTTGCTCGCCTTCGTCGTAATTCTGCACATCAATGTCATATTGCAATTTAGAAGCATAAGCGTCGGCAATGATCTGTTTTTTGGTTTTCTTATTGATGTTCTGTATGGCCGAGTCGATAACCAATTTCGACTGCGGAAGCTGGTTTAAGCGGACCATGGTACGGCCTTTCCAAACCAATGCCTCTTCGGTAAGTTTGGTTTGTTTGGGAAACGACCTGATCACATAGCTAAAAAACTCGGATGCGCTGAAATAATCGCCCTCCAAATAATCGGCCTTCCCCAAAACCAGGTAGGCGTCGCCTAAGTAATGACTTTGTTCCTTAATGTTAATGATCTTGCCGCCTTTAATTTTCGCCGCTTCAAGGTCTTTGTCGGCGGTAGCGGGTTGTTGTGTCGTATCCTGGTAAACACTCAGTATCTCGTTGTAAGAATCCACAAACGACAAGGCATAAGCCTCCTGCTTTTGCCGCAAAAGTTCATTTGCATCAAAAAGGATGTTATAGTGCGCGGTGAGGTTTTGCATGCTGCGGTTAAAGCCGCTTTTCTTTTCGAGCGAACATCCGGCCACCAGCAGCACCAACACCAGGAAATAAAACCGTCTCAGGACAGATGTTTCAGAAATGCTCCTCAAAGTAAAACCACTGTTTATAAAAGCCTTGCTAATTTACTAAATAGTATGCAATAGGATCAATAAATTTGCAGATGCCTAAAAATGAAGAAGATGAAAACGGCAATCGCGAAATAGGCGATTACGCCAAATACAGTGCCATGGGTTTCCAGATGATAGCGATCATCGGGATATGTACTTACGCGGGTTATAAAATAGACCAATCGGCCCATCATCAGACTAAATGGGTGACAGCGATTCTTTCTCTTGCGGGGGTGCTGATATCCCTTTATGTTGTAATAAGATCGGTAAACAAAAACTAAAGAAATTTTAGAATTACGATTTACGATTTTAGATTTATCCCTTTTCTGCTAAAATCGTAAATCGTAATTCTAAAATCGTAAATCAAAACAATTTCGCTCCTCGATAATTATCTGCACTTTTGCAGCTTAAAATCGGTGTAATCTAAAATCAATCGGTGCAATCACAAACAATGAAGACTTTACCATCTATACTGGGTTATTTGCTATTTGTCATCCTGCTCGCGGTGCCGCCGGTTGTTTTACAATATACGGGTAACGGCGATTTAATGGTGCCTCAATTCTGGCTCGTATTCTTTTATATTTCGGGCCTTACGTTTATGGTAATAAGCGCAGTGGTGCTGATGAATGCCAAAAACAAGGAGTATTTTGTACAGGCGTATCTTGCGGGCACAACCGTAA
>Ga0207064_1101_pt1 | contig 11744 bp, 13 predicted proteins | sample Alteio_BWMinCont_26_FD_153488 | JGI IMG/M metagenome (GOLD analysis project Ga0207064, IMG submission 153488) | Enriched cells from forest soil in Barre Woods Harvard Forest LTER site, Petersham, Massachusetts, United States -... | ecosystem: Environmental > Terrestrial > Soil > Temperate forest >...
AAAAAAGTAGAAGAAATAAAAAGAACCGTTTTTATAAAGCCACGCCAAGAATTCATTCAAAAACTGTCAGAAAAATTGGCGTCCGGTGAACTGCTATATCAAAGAGAGGTCCTAACAACGGAACAATTAGAACAGTTAGAAACTGATTTTTATAATTGGAATGATTTAACAAAGGAAATATTAAAGCAATATTTCAATCGACCAGATAATGAATATTATTATAAATATTCAAGAATAAACACAATGTCGGGGTTTCTTGACTACACAAGAGGTGTTGATACCGATCATCCACATTATAAATTAAACCAAACTAAGTCACAAATTAAAAACTGCCTAAATGAATTAAATCAGCTTATCGGCAAATCCGAACTGATAGATGAGGATGCATCGTTGGCTGTCTATGCACCCGGTGCCGTCGATATTAAAGCAGTCAAAACTTTTTATAATATAGGTTTTGTTGTACATGGTCACAACGATGCTATAAAAAATGAAGTTGCAAGATTTATTGAAAATGATCTTAAAAGAAAAGCCATAATCCTACACGAGCAACCCAACAAAGGCAGAACCATAATAGAAAAATTTGAGCATCACGCAAATGTAGATTTTGCTGTTGCATTATGGACAGCGGATGATATTGGAAAGTGTAAGAGTGAGCAGGATTTCAACGACCGCGCACGTCAAAATGTAATTTTTGAAACCGGCTTTTTTATCGGGAAGTTAGGAAGAAGCAATGTTGTAGTATTATATGAGAACGGTGTGGAAATACCTAGTGATTATCAAGGCGTGATTTTTATATTATTTGGCGGAAATTGGAAAGATGATTTAAGAAAAGAGATAGACGCTATTTATGAAATTTAACAATATTGCATAGATATAATCCACTACGATATATTCGAAACGAATATCCACAAGCACTAAGTAAAACTATTCTGTAGGAAGCCAAGTAATTCTAGTTTGGCAAGTATGTCTTTCTTGAATTTACTAAGAGGTCGTTTATAAAAATCATTTTCTTCAAGTTCGGTACCAAAAGCAAGACGATAAACTTCCCTGTGAGATAACCCTGCTGCAGAATAGGTCTTTAGCATATTTTCAATATATTTTTCGGAGTAAGCAGTTTTAATTCGAATGAGGTCTGCGAGCTCAGAATGATGGGCATTGTACATTTCACGAAGCTTAAGATCATAGCAAGTTCGAAATGCCTTTGGTGCGTTGGGTTTTAGAGAAAGATAAACGTCAAACTGTCTTGTACTTTTCAAATAATAATAGCCATACTGGAACTGTTCTAAGCAATCGATGTCGACGTAGGGATGCAGGTGAGTATTTAGCAAATACTCCTTTGTCCCTTTAATGGAGGTGTTGCAGATCGAGCAACTAGGTATAAGGTTATAAAAGGACAAAGCCAAAAGTGGGTGCTTGCTTTTCGAAAACCAATGGTCGAAGGTCGGACGCATTACCTTTTTGTTCTTTCTCGTTTTCATAGTACTGGTGTACAATCGATTACAATAAGTACAAGTATTTCGGTCAAGGTTAACGGCTAAGCAGTAAGCGTCATAATGCTCGGCATTATTGGTATTTTGAAACCAGCCCTCGTAGTCAAAAATTTGAGTAAGCAAATCATAGCTAGCCTCGTATTTCCGAACCAACAACCAATCATCCACTGTCCTCTTATTAGGTTTGTAAGAACGAGCCTTAAAAAATTGTTCGTAATCAATTGCCGAGAAATTAGGAATTATTTCCTGCCACACAATTGTCGATAATAAATAAAGCTCGTCTGGTTCACTACCAAGTATCATACTCAAGACTTGTTCATCTGCTAATATCTCCCGAAGTTTAATAGGCACGCCGGAAATGGTTCTGCAATTTACACGGCATACCTCGCAATTGACATCGCTGCATTTCTGACCACCTATACGTCGCCTAATCCTGCAGCCGGTTTTTTTTACGTGAACGTTATGTGCATGGATTATATTTGGTGCATTCTTATCAATAAACAACATACTTTTAAGATTTGGATGACGGCAGTAATTGTTGCAGCCGAGCAATCTCGGCCAAAATTTGTTCCTCGCGACTTAAAGGGAAGGCCATGTCATACATCTCGGACAATTTAATCTTCAATACAGGTTCGCCTATGTTTTGAATCAGTAATGCGTGATTATTTGGTATCTCGCCGGAAATATCAGTTTCCAAACTTTCAATACGATCAAGCAGGTTTTCTTGATCGTGGACGGTCTCCAATTGCTCCCTAAGTAATCGTATCTCATGAACTGCATTTAAAAAGGCGATAGTTTTATTAATGCATTCAATCGCGTACGCTCCACAAACACCGTCTTGCATAAAGAAGGCATCGGCTAAGAGGTCATGAATATTAGCGGCAAAAGTCTTCCTGAACCGGTTGACTTGCTCGGCTTTTCCGTCTTTTATTTGCAGAAACAGAATATTGGCGTCTGGGATATCTGAAAGAATAAAAGGAGAATGGGTAACGAAACAGATACTAATATCTTGAATACTCTCCAGTTCGATACGGCGGATACTTTGTCTTAGAAAGCGTATATAATTTCGCTGCATCTCGGGGTGAAAATATAGTTCTATTTCTTCTAATACAATCTGTACTCTACGATATTTAATCTTACTTGGAATCGAGGCTGCTACGGAGTCCAAATTGAAAAGGTGATAAAGAATCGAGCTTACGGAATAAATCATTTGTTTTTCTCCCGAGCTAAGTGAATGGAAGCTAATCTCCTTTTGGTTACCTTGCAATGGCTGCAAAATAATGTCCGTTGAAAATATTGGCGGTGGCAATAATTCTATCGGCCTATCCTTGTGGCTTTGTTTTTTGGCAATTACGTTTTGTATCTCCTGTGAAAGTTCATCAAGATTTAGCACTCCCTTGTCATAGCGGATATGATTGTGCTTTAGATAATTCAATGTCTGCCTAAACTTGAAGGCAATATGACTGCGGTCGCGAGTTAGACGATAGATAAAATTAGGCAGCTTTTTATAATCGAAGTCGTCTTCGGTCATCAAGAAATTATCTCGGTATTCCTCATATTTGATGGAGATAGTGATCAGCTTCCGAATTAAATAATCCATAGCCAACCGTTCAAGGTCTTCCGCCTCTTTTTGGTAGCGGTCATAGTTGAAATTATACTCCTTATTTATACGGGAAAGGATCTTTTCCTTATCAAGTTTATCCAAATTTTGGTACGCTACTTTTACTGTTTCTTCTCTTTTATCAGGTCGAATTATCTGTTTGCTGTAAAGTTCACTTTCTATGATTTTTTTTCGATTGACTTGAAGAGTGAGGGCAGTCGCTCGTAGATTTTCCGTTATATTCCGGAAGTCATGACCATATCGTTCAGTTGGGCGTATTAAGTTAGCAATAAGTCTAGACCTAACTAAATCGTTTTCTCTATTGATGACAATATCACCGTTATCTCTCCATGGATTGAGAACCAATGGCGTCTGATATGCATCGTTCTTATGAAAGAGAGCAGCTAGCCAATCCTCCTGTTCTGGGCCTGTGTAGTCTTTCGAATTATAGGCATAGTGCGAATAGTTCATACCGATGGTATAAAAAAGATCTTTTAAGCTATAGTTAGTTTGCTCTCCAGCAACCTTTTTGATGACTTCCCCTTCGGTGCTATAAGTTTCTACCTTTACTTTTGGCCCATCGATTGTTATTTTGAGGTAGCCGTCCAATTGCAAAAACAATTCCACTCTTAACCCTTGAACTGTAACTAGGTCCTCTTTAATATTGAAGTGGCAGGCGATATTATTGATGGCCATAAATACTATATCGACCAATGTACTTTTGCCCGACCCGTTCTTACCGGCTATAGCAGAAATATTGAGTTGCGTCTTCCTGAAATCATACAAGCACTCAGGATAACTGGTAGTATGACTTATCTGATCGTCATTACCAATCACGAAATCGTTGTAGAAATAATATATCTGGTTTTCCTTAAGAACCTTCAACAATTCGGATTTGCACCCAGCTAAAGGCCGGACAGCAAAGAGCCGAAAACGGCTTCTAGACTTGCTTCTTTTTGACATCGGTTAGGTTAAAGAAGACTAATCTTCTAAACACAAGCTAAAATAGAAATAATTATTGCTTTTAACTCATTTAAAAACATCTCAACCAAAATATGGGACTACGTGTCACTTGTAACCAACCATTCATTCGCGTAAGGGATAGCAGCGATACCGGCCCGCTTCTATCAGCGGGCAACGCCCAAAACAAAAACGCCCCGCTCAAATGAGCAGGGCGTTCGTTTTATCCTTAAAGACAGTTAATTATTCGCCTTTTTCAGCTTGTTCTTCGTTGTCAGCAGCTTCTTCAGCTGAAGGTGTTTCGGCAGCAGGAGTTTCTTCAACTTCGGCAACCGGTGTTTCTTCAACAACTTCCGGTGCAGTTTCAACATGCGTTTCAGTCCCGATAGCTATCGGGAGTTCTTCAACTACTACAGCATCTTCAACAACCGGTGCAGCAACTACTGGTGCTGCTTCTGCAACAGGAGCAGCGGCAGTTGTATCAGCAGCTTTAGCGCCCCCTTTACCTGATCCACCACGACGGCGGGTTGCTTTTTTAGCGGTAGTTGCACCATCTTTAGTATAGGTGGTGTTGTAGTCAACCAGTTCTATCAGGGCCATTTCGGCGTTGTCGCCCAAACGGTTTTCCAGTTTAATAATGCGGGTGTAACCACCGGGGCGGTTAGCTATCTTTTCGGCTACATCGCGGAACAGTTCGGCTACCACTTCCTTGTCCTGCAGGTAACTGAATACCGTACGGCGCGAGTGGGTAGTGTCGCTCTTTGATTTGGTCAGCAAGGGCTCAACGTATACGCGCAGCGCTTTTGCTTTGGCCAGGGTAGTTTGGATGCGCTTATGCGTGATAAGCGAGGATGCCATATTCGCCAGCATCGCCTTGCGATGACTGTCGGTACGGCCTAAGTGGTTTACTTTTTTTCCGTGTCTCATTGTTTTTTGTGTTGTGGCACGTGCATACCGTCGGGCGATCTTTTAATCCAGCCCGGGAATTATGCCGGTGTTTTGGTTATACGTTTGACGTAATACGTTTTACGTTTAACCTTACTATATTATTTATTTGTTACTCTTCAAACGTACAACATAAAACGTCCTACGTACAACCTCTTACTCCTCGTCCAGCTTGTACTTCGCCAGGTTCATACCAAAAGATAAGCCTTTTGATTTCACCAGGTCCTGTATTTCTGTTAATGATTTCTTACCGAAGTTGCGGAACTTTAACATATCAGCAACATCGTACGAAACTAAGTCGGCCAGGCTGCGGATGTCTGCAGCTTTCAGGCAGTTCAGCGCGCGCACTGAAAGGTCAAGGTCAACCAGTTCGGTTTTCAGGATCTTGCGCATGTGCAGGATCTCTTCGTCAACTTCTTTGGTTTCTTCTTTAGCCTGTGCCTCAAGCATCATGTTCTCATCGCTGAACAGCATAAAGTGCTGGATCAAAATTTTCGCGGCTTCTTTCAAAGCTTCTTCAGGATGGATGGAGCCATCGGTAGCAATATCCAGCACTAATTTTTCATAGTCGGTTTTTTGCTCCACACGATAGTTCTCGATGGTATATTTTACATTTTTGATCGGCGTATAGATCGAGTCGATAGCGATCACACCCACGTTAGCATCGGGGTTTTTGTTTTCTTCGCTCGGAATATAACCGCGGCCCTTGTTGATGGTGAGCTCAATTTCGAGCGTAACCGCGGTGTCCATGTTGCAGATCACCAGGTCGGGGTTTAAAACCTCGAAGTTATTTGAGAACTTGGTAATGTCGCCGGCAGTGAAAGCGTCCTGGCCGTTAACGATCACGAATACTTTTTCTGAATCGCCTGAATCACCTGATTTTTTCAAACGAACCTGCTTCAGGTTCAGAATGATCTCGGTAACGTCCTCAACAACACCCTTGATAGTTGAAAACTCGTGCGTAACGCCCGAAAAACGAACGGACGTGATCGCAAAGCCTTCCAAAGATGAAAGTAAGATACGACGTAAAGCATTACCAATGGTTATGCCGAAACCTGGTTCAAGGGGACGAAACTCAAAAGTACCCTCGAAATCCGTTGATTTCTGCATGATAACCTTGTCTGGTTTTTGAAATGCTAAAATTGCCATTTATATCCTTTGTTAATTGTTTACTAATTGATTTAAACCACGAAAATGACCAGTAAAAATCTGACCATCTCCGGGGATCATATGTTATTATTTAGAGTACAACTCGACGATAAGGTTTTCCTTGATGTTCTCAGGTATCTCGTCGCGGTTGGGGTAGTTCAGGAACTTGCCTGTTAAATTGGCAGCGTCCCATTCCAGCCAGCTAAATTTATTGATCTTTCTGCCCGCAACCGAGTTGCTGATAGCTTCCAGTGATTTTGATTTTTCGCGAACCGAGATCACGTCACCTGCACGCAGGCTGTATGATGCGATGTTCACTACTTCGCCGTTTACGTTGATGTGCTTGTGGCCCACCAGCTGGCGTGCAGCCGAACGCGTTGGGGCGATGCCCAAACGGTAAACCGCGTTATCTAAACGTGCCTCTAACAGTTTCAGCAGGTTCTCGCCGGTGATGCCTTCTTTTGCAGAGGCGCGGTGGAACAGGTTCTCAAACTGGCGTTCCAATACACCGTAAGTGTATTTAACTTTCTGTTTTTCCTGCAACTGTACAGAGTACTCGGATTGTTTGCCCCTGCGTTTTGAAACGCCGTGCATACCCGGAGGGTAGTTTTTTCTTTCTAACGCCTTGTCCGGGCCGAAGATCGGCTCGCGGAATTTACGCGCAATTTTGGATTTTGGTCCTGTGTATCTAGCCATTGTTTTTGTTTTAAAGTATCAACCGGCCCGCAGCCGGCGACTCTTAGCTTTAAAAAATATATTAATTAAACTCTTCTCCTTTTTGAAGGACGGCAACCGTTGTGCGGAAGCGGTGTGATATCTTTAATCGTAGTTACCTCGATACCGGTGGTCTGCAAAGTACGGATAGCCGACTCGCGGCCAGCACCCGGGCCCTTTACAAATACTTCAACCTTACGCAGGCCCAGGTCATAAGCAACTTTGCCGCAATCGGCAGCAGCCTGACCGGCAGCATACGGGGTGTTTTTCTTTGAACCTTTGAAACCCATTTTACCAGCCGACGACCATGATATGGCTTGTCCGTTTTTGTTGGTTAGGGTGATGATGATGTTGTTAAAGGTAGCGTTTACGTGTGCTTCGCCTACTGACTCCACTACGACAACACGCTTTTTGGTAACTTTTTTAGCTTTAGCCATTTTTTTTTGAGGTTTGAGATATGAGATTTGAGATGTGAGATTTTATGATCTCATTTCAAATACATCACTATCCTTTTTTATCTTTTTATGTTAAACTAAGATGGCAGACCGGATATGCTTCTCATATCTCACATCTGACATCTCATATCTATTTACTATTTAGTAGCCTTCTTCTTGTTAGCAACCGTCTTACGTTTTCCTTTACGGGTACGTGAGTTGTTTTTGGTACGCTGGCCGCGCAAAGGCAAACCTTTACGGTGACGTGTACCACGGTAGCAACCTATATCCATTAAGCGCTTGATGTTGAGCTGCACTTCCGAACGAAGCGCGCCTTCCACCTTGATCTGGTCAGTAATAATTCCGCGGATCGCTGTTAGCTGCGCATCGGTCCAGTCTTGTACTTTAGTATCGAAATCGACGCCTGCCTGCTCTAAAATGCTTTGAGCGGTCGAGCGGCCGATACCGTAAATGTAAGTAAGTCCGATCTCTCCTCTTTTGTTCTTTGGTAAATCAATACCTGAAATCCTTGCCATATTTTTCCTTTAGTTTTAAGTAAACGACCGAACGGCGGCTACCGTTGTACGAATCGTTACGATTTTTTTAATTAGTGAATTAGCGAGTTAGTGAATTAGTGATTATTCAGTCCATCACTCATTCAGTCCTTCACTAATTATTCTTATCCCTGGCGTTGTTTAAACTTAGGGTTCTTCTTGTTGATCACGTAAAGTTTCCCGTTACGACGGATGATCTTGCAATCAACGCTGCGCTTTTTTATGGATGCTCTAACTTTCATCGCTTTATTATTTATATCTATAGGTTATTCTACCCTTGCTCAAATCATACGGACTCATCTCTAATTTTACCTTATCACCAGGCAGAATTTTGATATAGTGCATACGCATTTTACCGGATATGTGCGCAATAATCTCATGACCATTCTCCAGTTCAACCCTAAACATTGCGTTTGACAATGCCTCCCGAATTGTTCCGTCCTGCTCAATTGACGATTGTTTAGCCATATTTTCTATTTAGATTTGAGATATGAGACTTGAGATTTGAGACTTTTTATTGCTCTAAGCTCTACTCCCCTATCCGTTTTTTTAAAGTTTTTCAGTTAATATGGTGATTTGATAAATGAAAACTCACATCTCAAATCTCACATCTATTGTCTCTTATGCTTTATTATCCGCTCTAAAACCGGGTTGCAAAATTAAATAAATTTTTTCTAATTATTTACATTTTCTTTCAAAACTTCTTCAACGTATGAAAAAGTCGAAAGTATGTCTGCTTTGCCCTTATTTATCGCCACCGTATGCTCGTAATGGCACGAAGGTTTTTTATCTGAGGTCGATACGGTCCAGCCGTCGTTCCAGAATTTCACTCCTGCCCTTCCGGCATTGATCATCGGTTCAATAGCTATCACCATTCCTTCTTCCAGCTTAATACCCGAACCCCGTTTGCCATAGTTCGGTACTTCAGGTTTTTCATGCAGACGCGTTCCTACACCGTGGCCAACCAATTCCTTCACTACGCCAAAGCCGTTTCTTTCGGCATGTTCCTGTACCGCCGAACCGATATCGCCTATGCGCATTCCCGCAACCGCTTTTTCAATTCCCAGCTTGAGGCATTCTTTGGTTACGCGCATCAGCTTTTGGGTCAGCTCATCCACTTCGCCGATAGCGAAAGTATAAGCTGAATCGCCGTAGTACTTATTCATCACTACGCCGCAGTCGACCGATACCAGGTCGCCTTCAACCAATTCATACTGACTGGGGAAACCGTGCACCACCTGGTCATTCAGCGATATGCAGAGCGAATAAGGGAAACCGCTATAATTCAAAAATGCCGGTACCCCCCCCGTTATCACGGATGAAAGTTTCGGCAAGCTTGTTTAATTCTATGGTTCTGATCCCGGGGCGTATAACTTTTGCTATCTCCCCTAAAGTTTTGGAAACAAGTAAAGAACTTTCTCTTATCAGTTCTATCTCTTCGACAGACTTATAATTGATCTTTGACATGCTTTTAAATTAGATCACAGGCGGCGATGATCCCGCCGACGTCGGTACCGATGTCCTTCCGGTAATACGTCCGGTTTTCATCAAGCCGTCATAATGCCTCATCAGCAAATGGCTCTCAATCTGCTGCAGCGTATCCAGTACAACACCCACCAAAATGATCAGCGATGTACCGCCGAAGAACCTCGCAAATACCTGGCTGATGCCGATCTTTGTAGCAAACGGCGGTATGACAGCGATAATAGCCAGGAAGATCGATCCCGGTAAGGTGATCTTCGAGATAACGCCGTCGATAAATTCAGCCGTCGTCCTGCCCGGTTTCACACCAGGTATAAAGCCGCCGTTCTTCTTCATATCATCGGCCATCTGGTTCGGATTGATCGTGATAGCCGTATAGAAGTAAGTGAACACGATGATGAATATTCCAAATAATAAGTTATGCTCCCATGAGCTGTAATCGGCGAAAGCCATCACCACCGGGTTTGATGCCGATGACGGGAACAGTTGCGGGATATAAGCCGGGATAAACATCAGTGCCTGGGCAAAGATGATAGGCATTACACCTGCCGCGTTTACCTTCAGCGGGATATACTGGCGAACGCCGCCGTATTGCTTGTTGCCAACGATGCGTTTAGCATATTGTACACCTATTTTGCGTGTACCCTGCACGATGAGGATGGTGAACATCACCACGCCGATCAGCGCTAAAATTTCAACGATAAAGGTGAACAAACCGCCGTGCCCGTTAGTACGGTTCACAAACTCACTTCCAAAGGCGCCCGGCAATTGCGCTATGATACCCACCATGATGATGAGCGATATACCGTTGCCAATCCCTTTATCCGTTATCTTTTCACCCAGCCACATGACGAATAAGGTACCCGCTGTCAATATAAATACCGCTATAATGTGGAATAGGCCAACACCCAGTTCAGGGCTGATCTGGCCCGGTTGTACCTGTGTCCGTACATAAGCTATGGCCTGTACGGCAGTAATAGCTATGGTCAGGTAACGGGTCCATTGGTTCAGTTTATTACGGCCGCTTTCACCTTCCTTTTGCAGTTTGGTGAAATAAGGTACCGCTATACCCAGCAGTTGCACAACGATGGACGCCGAAATGTATGGCATTACCCCCAAAGCGAAAATTGAGGCACGTGAGAATGAACCGCCTGCAAACATATTCAGCAGGCCTAATAAACCTGCAGTACCGTTTTGGGTATTTAAAGTACCATAGATCACTCCCGGTAAAACCACGAATGAACCTATACGATATATTAAAAGAAATAAGAGTGTGTTAGTAATACGCACTCTTAGGTCTTCAATTTTCCAGATATTGGATAATGTAGTGATGAATTTCCTCATTGGGATTTACAACTTTACGATAGTACCACCGGCTGCTTCAATCGCCTTTTGTGCCGTAGCAGAAAACGCATGCGCCTTTACTTCCAGTTTAGCTTTCAGTTCGCCGCGGCCTAATATTTTTACCAGGTCGTTGCGCGAAACCAAACCGTGATCTTTCAAAGTTGCAAAATCAATTGCAGAAACCTTATGCTCTTCTGATAATTTTTGCAGAGCATCCAGGTTTACACCTACGTACTCCACGCGGTTGGCATTTTTGAAGCCCACCTTTGGAACACGGCGCTGCAATGGCATCTGGCCGCCTTCAAAGCCGACCTTGCTGCTGTTGCCCGAGCGCGAACCTGCACCTTTATGGCCACGGGTTGAAGTGCCGCCACGGCCCGAACCGGTACCACGGCCTATTCTCTTCCTGTTTTTAGTTGAACCTTCTGCAGGTTTCAGATTACTTAAATTCATGATATTAAATATTTTCAACCGCTACCAAATGATTTACTGCACGTACCATGCCGATAATAGCAGGCGTAGCCTCTACTTCAACGCTGTGGTTCATCTTTCGCAAACCCAACGCTTCAACTGTCTTTTTCTGGCGCACATTCCTATCGATCACGCTCTTAATCAGTGTTATTTTGATCTTTGCCATCCCGATTATCCGTTAAATACTTTACCTAAACTAATGTTACGGTGCTGTGCTACAGTATAAGCATCGCGCATTTGCGATAGCGCCGATACCGTTGCCTTTACCACGTTGTGCGGGTTCGACGAACCTTTTGATTTAGCCAATACGTTGTGTACACCTGCCGACTCAAGCACGGCACGCATTGCACCGCCTGCGATAACACCTGTACCGTTTGCTGCCGGTTTCAAAAAGATAAAACCGCCCGAAAACTTACCGATCTGCTCGTGAGGTATGGTGCCGTTAATGATAGGCACTTTTACCAGGTTCTTCTTGGCATCATCAATACCTTTGGCGATAGCCTCGGTAACTTCCTTTGCCTTACCCAAACCGTAACCTACCACACCATTCTCATCACCTACTACCACGATGGCAGAGAAGCTGAAAGTACGGCCGCCTTTG
>Ga0207064_1103_pt1 | contig 11704 bp, 8 predicted proteins | sample Alteio_BWMinCont_26_FD_153488 | JGI IMG/M metagenome (GOLD analysis project Ga0207064, IMG submission 153488) | Enriched cells from forest soil in Barre Woods Harvard Forest LTER site, Petersham, Massachusetts, United States -... | ecosystem: Environmental > Terrestrial > Soil > Temperate forest >...
ACAACAGCATAAAGGTGACAATGCGAAGATTTTTCATTCGGTCCGGATTTAATTGGTATGACAAAGCTATTATTTGTAAAATAAAAATTATTTGTTTGGTAAATATTTAATCTTTTACAACGTTTGTGTTCAACTTACAATATTTGACCCAACAGCCTTGAAAATACTGCATAGCGTTCACCCGGATGATTTTAAATCGTATTCTACTGATAAAATAAGGGAGCGGTTCCTGGTGGATAATATAGTACAACCCGATAAGCTAACCAGTGTTTATACGCATTACGACAGAATGATCATTGGAGCAACCTGCCCGATGGCAAAAACGATCGAGCTGGAAAACTATCACAATCTGCGCGCGGACTATTTTTTAGAGCGCAGGGAGCTCGGTATCATTAATGTAGCCGGAGAGGGGAGGGTAAACATCGATGGCGCTTTTTACGACGTAAACAAACTCGATTGCCTGTATGTGGGCAAAGGTGTAAAAAGGGTCACTTTTTCGAGCAAAAATCCGGAGAGCCCTGCTGTTTTTTACCTGCTTTCGGCACCGGCGCATGCCAATCACCCGACCGTATTAATGACACATGCCGAAGCGGCAAAAGTACATACCGGCGATACCTCAACTGCCAACAAAGTGTGGTGGGATAAGGCATTTGCTTTTTTGAACGATCCGAAGACAGATACGTTAAAGCCGGGGAAATATATTATCGACGGCGATAATGTATTTGCTATGATTACCGAAGGCCCGACCAAACAGATCGATAGCGTACGCTGGGAATCGCACCGCAATTATATTGATCTGCATTATGTTATCCGTGGCAAAGAGCAGATTGGTGCTGCTCCGGTGTCCTCTGCAACAGTAACTAAACCTTACGATGCTTCGCATGATGCGGCAAATTATTCTGTCGATGGTAAATATTACCCGGCCTCACCCGGTGAGTTTTTCCTGTTTTTTCCGTCGGATGCACATCGTCCAGGTATAAAAGCCGGGGGTATTGATACAGATAAAAAATTAGTGATCAAGATCCGCTATACGACCCTTAACCCTTGACTATTGACAAGTTAATATTGATGTTAAAAAAGTCTTTGCCAAAAGCCTCGAAAATCGGATATTGTGGACCGATCCCGCCAGGTCGTGATCTATACAACGTTATGATGAAAAAGATTCAGATGTTTCGGAGCTTTCTCTGGTTTCCCATCATCAGCATTATTCTATTTAATATTACCTTCAAAATACAGGATAAAAATTACCACGTTCCTCATCTTCATTACCTTATTCTTATCGCCCTGACAGTAATTTTTCTCAGCACTTTCTTTTACCGGAAGCGTTCATAGCAATTTTTTCTTCGTTAATTAATCTTTGAATGTTTCTAATTCATTGATAGTTATGTAATTAGTAGCTATAAAAAACGCATTTCGCGCATCAAAATTTATAACAAAACACCTTAAAATCACGTAAAACCGCCGTTGTAATTCAACACTACCTAATTGATTTTTAAACGGATATGGTGCCGAAGCTTTTTATATCAATTGCAGCGATTTTTTTAGTGGTCAAGTGCGAGGCTGCTAATTATTACTTCTCTTCAAGCAGTGGCAAAGACACATATACAGCCACCCAGGCCCAGAATAAGGCAACACCATGGGCATCTATTGCACAGCTTAATACTTATTTTATCAACATCAAACCAGGCGACTCTGTGTTGTTTAAATGTGGTGATACCTTTACAGGGACCATATCTATAACCAAATCAGGAACCGCGGCGCTTCCGATTATTATAGCGTCATATGGTGCAGGGGCCCAGCCTATTATAAGCGGCTTTGCGCCCGTGACTGGCTGGACGAGCCTTGGCGGTAACATATACCAGGGCAGCTGCCCCGGAGCAGGCGCAACGGTTAATGTAGTTACCCTGAATGGGGTATCGCAGCAAATTGGCCGTTACCCCAATGCCGATGCAGCCAATAGCGGGTATTTGAATGTTGATAGTCACACCGGCGATACGCAAATTACGAGCGCCGCTCTAAATACTACTGTAAACTGGGCGGGCGCACAGGTAGTGATCAGGAAAAATCACTGGACGCTGGACGCAGGCACAATAAGTTCAAACACGGCTACAGTTATCAACTACACCGATGGATCAGTGTACCAGCCTACCAATAACTTCGGCTTTTTTATTCAGAACAGTCCTAATACGCTGGACGAGAATGGCGAATGGTATTATAACCCGACTACGAAAACGCTGATGATGTACCTGACTACGGCGCCAACAAATACCAGCGTGCAGGTAAGCGCCAGCACTTACGTGGTTACTGCGTACGGTTACAACTATATTACTGTGAGTGGGCTTTCGATAACAGGCGCTAACAATAATGCCTTTGACGTAAAAACCTCCAATTACTTTACAATCAGAAATTGCACGATAAGCAATGCTGGTTTAAGCGGTATTAATGCCAGCATTACAAATTATTTCACTGCAACCAACTGTGTGGTAAAGAACGTGAACAACCTGGGCATCAATAATGGAAATTCTGTTGGTTCAACTATTACAGGCGACTCTGTCAGCAATGTAGGCATGCGTGCCGGTATGGGGCAAAACCAGAACGGCACCTATGAAGGTATAATGATAAACGGGAAAAGGGGAACTGTCTCAAACAACGTGCTTTCGGCAATTGGTTATATCGGTATAGATTTCAGGGGAGATACCATTACACTACAGAACAACTATATAACTAACTTTGAAGCTGTTAAGGACGACGGTGGCGCTATCTATACTTACGCGGCCAATGTCGATTCAAATACCAACCACTATGCCCTTAATGTGCTTAATAATGTCATAGCAAACTCGCAGGGCGCGCCCAACGGCACGACGGGCGCAGTTGTAGGTAATGCGTCAGGCATTTATTTAGATGACAATACTACAGGAGTAACAATTTCTGGCAATTCGATATCCGCTTGCACCACGGGTGTTTTCTTCCATCATGCACGTAACATAGTGATGACGGGCAACACTATATTCAATAATACTATCGCGCAAATATTTTTGCAGCATAACGAGACGAACTTCGCGCTGAAGAACAATATAATAAGCAATAATATCATTTATTCAGAATACAAAACACAGTATAATGTATACCTGTCAACCATCGCCCTTGCCAACGATATTACGCGCTTCGCGACTCTCAGCAATAATTATTATTCGCCTACATTAGACAATATATTCCCGTTTGATATTAATGGCAAGCTTGTAAATCTGCAGCTATGGCAAAATGTGTACGGCAAGGACGTTAACTCGCAAAATATAGCCAAGATCCCCTACTATGCTATTAGTATGCCGTCAAAGCGAAGCATGTACGCAAATTCATCTTTTACAAGCAATATTGCCGGTATGACCACCTGGTCGGCAAACGGAAACTTCCTGGCCTCATGGAACAGCACAGGCGAGTTGGATGGCGGGGCGTTCAAAGGATCTTTTTCATATAATTCGGGCTCGACAACCAATAGCCCGATCGTGTTATTTGGCGTTGGTGCCGTTACGACAACTAATGTTTATATGCTTAAATTCAGCATGATAGCAACAGGGGGCGGCAACAAACGAATGCAGATATATCTGCGTAACACGGCGGCCCCATATAACCGGATCAGCGAGGTAAAATATGTAACAATAGATAGTGTAAGAACCGAGAATACAATCATGATTCTGCCAACCACAGCTGTTCCCACAGCTTCGGTAGTTATGCTTCTCGAAAACGAAACGATCACCGTTTACCTTGATAATATTGGATTCTACAGCACTAACTCTGTTGCGGTCGACCCAACCACTCAAATATTGTATCGATACAATGCTACTTTCGGCAGCGTAAACCAAAAGCTGAACAGCACCTATGTAGACTACAAAAACACCAGTTACACGCATAATGCTGCGATAGGGGCATTTTCGTCGATCCTGCTATTCAAGAACGCCGACAGCACAGCCGTACAACCGCCTATTGTGTATGCAAGCCCTATTCCTCCAAAAGATATACTCGCAATTAATTCGACACAAAATTCAGCAAGTATCGGAGTATACCCCAATCCTGCGAGCGATTATATCATGCTTAATTTCAATAACCAGGCTGTAAAAAACCTCAATATCAAACTTATCAATACCCGGGGAGATGTGATCATGAATCAAAACGTAGCGGTTGAGAATAATAACTATCGCCTTGATCTCAGCCAAAAACCACAGCCCGGATGTTATTATATCTGGCTGAATGGCAGCGGCATAAATCAGACTTCTAAAGTCGTCATCATTTAGCATTCTGCTACCGTGTCTTTTTTAAATTTCGGGTAAATTGTTTTTTCGGACAGGATAAAAATCTATCTTCGTGATAGATAAATATGCTCATTTGTGGCATTTGGTCAAACTAATTTTGCCTTAAGACGTAATAAAGCTAATTAAAAAGAATATTCACTTTACCACGGGCGATCAATAATGAAAAAAGCATTAATTACAGGTGTAACCGGGCAGGATGGTGCTTATTTAACAGAGTTTCTGTTGAATAAAGGCTATGAAGTGCACGGGATAAAAAGAAGAAGTTCACTATTTAATACTGATCGTATCGATCACTTATACCAGGATCCGCACGAATTGAATGTAAAGTTTAAACTTCACTACGGTGATCTTTCCGATTCTACAAACCTGATAAGGATCATACAACAGGTTCAGCCCGACGAAATATATAACCTGGGTGCTATGTCGCACGTGAAGGTTAGCTTTGATACGCCTGAGTATACCGCTAACGCCGACGGTATCGGCACATTAAGACTTCTGGAAGCGATAAGAATACTTGGGCTGGAGAAGAAAACAAAAATATACCAGGCTTCAACTTCAGAACTTTATGGGTTGGTGCAAGCAGTGCCTCAATCAGAAACTACGCCATTTTATCCGCGTTCGCCTTATGCCGTGGCTAAATTATATGCTTATTGGATAACGGTGAATTATCGTGAAGCTTATGGCATTTTTGCATGCAATGGTATTCTGTTCAACCATGAAAGCCCCTTGCGCGGCGAGACCTTTGTAACACGTAAAATTACCAGGGCGGTTGCCAAAATAGCGATTAACTTGCAGCAATGTTTATTTCTCGGTAACCTGGATGCGCAACGCGACTGGGGACACGCAAAAGACTATATTGAAGCTATGTACCTTATTCTGCAGCAAGAGGTACCGGAAGATTTTGTAATTGCTACCGGCGTTACCACGCGTGTACGGGAGTTTGTACGACTGGCATTCAAAGAAGTAGGTATTGAAGTGGAGTTTAGAGGTGAAGGTGCGGATGAAAAGGGCTATGTTCTTTCCTGTTCAAATCCTGATTATCAATTAGAAGCCGGAAAACAGGTAGTGGCTGTCGATCCCAAATACTTCCGCCCTACCGAAGTTGAATTGCTTATAGGTGACCCGACGAAATCCCAGACTAAATTGGGCTGGAAACCAAAATATGACCTGGCCATGCTGGTTAGCGAAATGGTTGCAACTGATGTTGAACACTTCAGAAAAGAAAAATTGCTTAAAGAATACGGCTACGCTATTAAGAACCAGTTCGAATAATTGCGTTTGAGTTGAACAATAAAATAGGTCCCTTTTGACACTAGTCTTCAAAAGGGGCTTTTTCTTTTTTAGGTGTATAGTAACCCAAAAGGAAGTGTCTGGTTAAATGGACAACCCTCACCTTGCTAAACTCCGTCGGTAACAACCTTGTTTAGAAAATGAGGGTTTTAAATTATGGGAAAGCTTTAGGATAATAAATTAATAAGCGTTTTTATCGCCGGTTACCGATTTCCAAACGGTATTGAATATGATCTTAGTGTCGAGCAGGAAAGTCCAGTTTTCCAGGTACCATACATCAGCTTCAACGCGTTCGAGCATAGCTTCAGTAGTTTTGGTCTCACCACGCAGGCCATTAATTTGTGCCCAGCCTGTGATACCCGGTTTCAGGAAATGACGTACCATAAACTGATCTATCAGTTGCGAGTACTGCTCGGTGTGGCTAAGCATGTGCGGACGCGGGCCAACTACTGACATATTACCCATCAGTACATTGAAAAACTGAGGAAGCTCATCAAGACTGGTTTTGCGCATAAATGTCCCGATTTTGGTGATTCGCGGATCGCCTAAGGTAGCTTGCCTGTGTTCGAGGTGTTTATTGGTCCTCATGCTGCGGAACTTATAACATACAAAGGCATAGTTATCGCGTCCTGAACGCATTTGTTTGAAGAATACGGGCCCTTTCGATTCCAGTTTGATCAATATAGCAAGGATAGGAAACAACCAGCTAAATACAAATACAATAACTAATAGTGAGAACACGATATCAAAAGCACGTTTAAGCGCTCTGTTGAGGATATTTTCCAAAGGCTCTGCCCTAACGGACAGGATCGGAATATTACCCAGGTTTTGCAGGTATGAAGTATTTTTAAAGTATTCGTGGTATTCGGGAACGATCTTGAAACGAATAAGGTTTTTATCAGAATCTGACATCAAACGCTCTATAGTTTTATGTTCGGAATACGGCAGTGCACAAAATATCTCATCCACATTGTTTTTAAGCACATAATCCATGCACAGGCTTGTATTGCCCAAGTACAGGTGTTTTTGGCTAACTTTGGATGGCTCATCATCAAAAAAGCCCAACAAATCATACCCTTTGAGTACTTTATTATTGAACTGATTATAGAGTTCGTTTCCTGCACGGCTCGCTCCTACTATGATCGCTTTTCGTGAATTGCTAAGCAAAACACGGTCACTTTTCCTAATGGCAAAGAATACAAATTTCCAGGCTCCCAGCAATATCCCAAATAAAGACATAGAATAAAACAAGTATTCCTTGGTAATGAAATAGGATTTAGTTCCTATAACCAGCAAAATGATAAAGCAGATAAGGCTAAGGTATAACAGGTAAGTTTTAATAGCGCTATTGTAAACCTTGATGTCATCATCTGAAACTGCATTGTATAAACTGGTAATATTTGAAGATAGCAGCCATAAAAGATTGAAGACCAACACCACAGGAAGATAAGTTTTGTTGTTCATCCAGGGTATCAGCGAACTGTCGAGGAAATTGTAAACAGCTATCAAGGAAACATTAAGTAATAGATAATCTAAAGTTAGATTGATAGCGTTGTAAAATTGTTTGTACCTGTGTACCATATTTCCAAGGGTTTGTGATTGATGATATGCAATAACTATGCTCAAAGTGGCTCAATGTGGCTTTCCCCGTTTTTTTTGTCATTTTACAGCACTTTCACGCAGATATAAAGCGTAAAAACACTTAAAGGTTTCAGGGAATACCCGTTTTTTGATAATTTATCCGCATTTAACACATATAACCTATGGGTAATAAACTCCCCATTTGAGTAAATTAATACATGGTAAAAATAATGGTTTATTCTCTATAGAATTAGTCGCATTTTTTAATCAATAACCTACTTTTTTACTATATTCTCAATAAAATCGCCGATATTATAAAATATAAATAATTGATGACCAATACGCTAAGAGAGGTCGGCAGGTATACGTAAGCGGCTAAAAAATGGATAGCCTTTATATAATATTTGTACTCAAAATATTATATATTTTTTGAATAATCTATATGATGCCATATTACTGCGCCGACGGTCGAATTAATGGATTCGTGTCAGTTTGCTTTTCTAAAGATGTTATCCAGTGTACCATTGCAGACGGATCGCAATGGTCAATGAGCTCACCTGATGAGTTAAAGGAAGGGTGCAGCATTATTTCTACGGTCAATTCCGGCGAGTGTTGCCTAGTGTGTTGAAGAAGTTGGTCAACCGTTTCAAAGCGATCTGAGTAATTCAGGTCACTCTTTTTGATCAAACTATTAATGTATTTGCGATAATAATATTTTAGGTAACTGCCCTCCATGTAGGTCTGCGCAAGCCTTAACTTCAGGTTATATTGTTTAGCTGCCGTCAAAAACAATTGAAAAAGATAAGGAAACGTATGCAGGTGCAAGTGCGAATCTAAATGTGAAACGGGTATTTTTTCCGCTAATGCTTTGTCTATTTGTGCGTTTATTTCTTTTAAAAAAGCTGACTTACCGGCGCTATTAAGAGTATTTAAAACCCGGTTTGTTTTATGAACATCCCAATTACCTTCATCGTCAAAGTAGTTACCCTTTAAATTAGTGAGCGGCCTGCCCTCAGCAAAATTGACGTGTACTCCAATATTTCTAATAACAGGCTTTTCGTGTACCAAGTTCGCTGCTTCTTCAAATCCGCCCATATTTGTCATTAGCGATGCACTGTTTATATAGCCATGCTCAAAACAGTGCAAAATGGCGGTATTTACTGAAGTACTGTAGCCCAGATCATCGGCATTGGCAATTATTTTATGGGGCATCGGCATATTTCGCGACTTTATTATTTTGAGCGGGCCAAATTCTTCAGGATTTCAACCAATCTTTCTTCAAACTTTTCTAAGGTGAAGTTTGTATTATATCTTTCCTTGCCTGCCTCTCCCATTTTTTGCCTTAATGAAGCATCGTTTATCAATAATTCGATCCTCCTGGCTAATGCTGTAACATTTCGCTGCGGCACCAAAAAGCCCGTGGTCCCGTCATTTATAACTTCTGATATACCGCCTTCGGTAGTAGATATTACAGGTAAAGAAAATTGCATAGCTTCGAGGTTCACCAGGCCGAAAGTTTCATTATGATAATAAGTGGGGAAAATGAAGACATCCGAATTGAAAAAAAATTCCCCTTTATCAGCACCATATTTTCCGCCATGTGCAAATACATAATTTTGAAGTTCGTTTTTTTCAACCTCGTGCTTAAACTCATTTTCAGAAATATCGGACCAGGCTCCAACGAAATGACATTCAAAATTTATCCCTTTGTATTTCAATAGTTTACAAGCATCGAGCAGCACGTATACCCCCTTCTGCAGCATCATATTTGAAAAGAATAACAACCTGCAAGCACCCTTGTTGAGTGATTCAAATTTTTGACCATTCTTGTACGGATTCAATGGTATACCGTTAGGGCAGTAATATACATCGCTCTCGCTTACGTAACGTTTTATATCAGGATAAAGATGATTTGATAAAAGAATAGATTTGGTGTTTTTGAAAGTAACCTTATATAACAAGCGGTTGATCCATAGGCTGCTTGCCTCTTCAACCCCCTTGTTGTGAAAGTGATAAACAATCTTTTGTCCGAACAACTTCAAAAGCAACACGATCAACAAATCTTTGTAAAAGCTCGGCCCGCTTACAGTGAGTGTCATATAGCAAAGATTATATCGTTTTTTTAATAAAGCCCTGAGAACTTTAGCCTGAAGTTTTAGTAACCTTAAGAATTTCGGGAGGCCATATTTTTCGATCTCGCTAAGATTTTTAGAAATCGAAAGGTTGATGTAGTCGACTTCAAAAGAGCTATTCACCCTGGCGCTGTCTTTAATGAGCTGCCCCATCATAGAAGCTCCATGCACTGGTGGTGGAAGGTGTAAAATAAATAAAACTTTTGCCTTATTATCCATTTGCTTTATGTCTCGCCTTTATGATATAAGTCTTAATTTTTGATACCGCACGTGTGTATTTGCTATAAAAGCGTTGAAATTGCCTCAAAAAAATAGGATCTAATTCAACATCTGCTAAAAATTTAAAGTGAAGCGCAGATCCGTTATCCAAATCAGTTCGATACCGATTATACACATGGGTATTTGTAGCATCGCTGGTAAAGCCGATATTCTGCACTTTAGATGATACCGGAAATACCGAATAGGTTTGAGTTTTGAATTGATGATAACACCACCGGATAGCCCATGAATCTATTTCCCTATTCATTTGTTTTTTGAGCATGGCGAACATGTCGCTTCCGCCTTCATTAAATTGACGGATGTTTTCCCTGTTTTTGCTGAATTCGGCAAAATCGCTGACTTGCCAGTCGATATTTTCCCACCTGTTTTTCCAGATCGCCCAACCCCATGATGAGGCCCTCGGCAAAAAATAGACATCGTACCCGTAACCGGCGGGTACTTTCATCGGTACAGTATAACCCGAGATCGAGTACACCTTCAAATGATCAGCATAATACTCCAGGCCCTGGTTCATATAAGCTAAAAAATTCGCTGATACAACCAGGTCGTCCTCCAAAACAATAACCCTATCGGAAAATTTCATTACATCAGTAACCCCTTCAATAATTGAAGACGCTAATCCCCTGTTTCTTTCCGACTCTTTAATTATCACTTTTTTAAACCCCGATATACCTTTTATAAATGCCCTCACGTCTTCCACCGCTTTTTTATCCTGGTCGGCTTTGGCGCCATCCGAGAATATATGCAATTCAGACTCCGGGGAACACTCACATTTTTTTAACGCACTTACAGTTTGCTGCAAGCTATCAAGACGTTTATAGCAGAATAATAATATAGGTGCGTTTTGTATCATTTTTAAAATTACAATTTATTCCATCCGGCAGTGTTATACCTTCCGTGCCAGATATTAATGAGCAATAAAGCCAATCCCGACAATTTCTGCGCCTTCTCATGGCTTATATTATAAACCGCATTAAGCAGTTCATCGCCCATATTCTCATAACTCATCATGTCAATAATTTCCAGTGAGCCGTTGGACATTTTGATCTTATCCTGTAAATCCAGTTCGATGAATTTTGTGATCTTATCGCCAATATCTTCAATGTCCAATGGTTCATAGTCATACCCGTTCACACCATCCTGTAATAAAGCATTCCTGGCATTTATTTTATTACTGATCAAAATAGGCAGGCCAGCTGCCATAGCTTCATTCACAACCAGGCCCCAGCTCTCTGCTAAACTTGGCAGCACAAATGCAACGGAGTTGTAGAAATAAGTAGGAATGTCGCTGTTATTAATAGCACCCAAAAAAACAATGGTTTTTAAGCCAAGATTCAGTGTCAATTCGTTTAAGCTGACAAATTCGGGCCCATCACCAATGATAGCAAGCTTATAATCGGGATGGTTTTTTTCAATGATAACCCAGGCCTTGAGTAAATTATCGATGTTCTTGATCGGAACCAGCCTCGCGACGCAAGTGATGGTGGTGAAATTCATTTCCTTCTTCTTTTTGAAACGGAATAACTCATTGTCGATACAGTTATATCCATGGAAAAGTAAGGCTGTTTTAGGTACGAGTTTTCGATAAGCCTCATCATAATCGGCTGAAGGCAGCCACAAACCATCAACCTGGTGTATGATCAGGTTTTTTATGGTTCTTACCAGGAATGATCGCTTGACCTGCGATGGCTTGGCATCGTCAAACATGATGAATTTCTTATGATGGTTTTTTGCCCACCTGATGCCAAGAGCGCCTGCAAAGAAAACAATAGAACTACCAATAACTACGTCTGGGTTTATCTCGTCTATTTTGTCAATGAATGTTTTCCGGATGACATTATTCGGTATTTCGTCATAACTTTTATCCGGGAACAGGCAGGTCCACCAATTTTCCTTATTCTCATACGTATCGAAGGAGTAGGGAGATCCTTTGCCAAAAAACTCGATAGCGTAAAAGTCAATATGCACCTTTTCAAAGAATTTGTGAAGGAATAATAACCTTCCTTTCCAATACACCCTGAAATCGTTATGTACAATTAATACTTTCACTTATTTTCTGTTTACTTCCTTCTGCTTTTGGTTTTAACTTTTTGCCAAAAGTGTAAATAAAATTGA
>Ga0207064_1104_pt1 | contig 11510 bp, 8 predicted proteins | sample Alteio_BWMinCont_26_FD_153488 | JGI IMG/M metagenome (GOLD analysis project Ga0207064, IMG submission 153488) | Enriched cells from forest soil in Barre Woods Harvard Forest LTER site, Petersham, Massachusetts, United States -... | ecosystem: Environmental > Terrestrial > Soil > Temperate forest >...
TGCGGCAAGCGTTGATCACTTTGGCAAAGCCGGAAAAGAATTCAGCACCGGCTTTTTTATCCTTTATCTGCAACAACTCATCGAAACTTGCACCAGCGCAAAAAGTGCGGTCGCCTTCACTTTTGAGAACGATCACGCGAACATCGACGTCCCTGCCTGCATTTTCTATTTCTGCAGATAGCCTGTCCAATAGTTCTGATGGCAATGAGTTTTGCGCGGGATGATAAAATGAGATCGTCGCAACGCCATTAGCTACGCTTGCGGTCACATTTCCTCCAGGATTTTCGGGCATGGGTTTATCGGGATAACAGGTGAAATCGGATACCAATATCGGCATTATCAAAAACTTTACCTAAAGATGCTTCAAATCGCATCGCGATAGCTATTTTTATGGGAGCAAGCCGGAAATATTTATGGTCGAACTGGAAACCGCCCGAAAAATTGCCCTTTCGCAGCGAGAAGCAGAGGAATTCGACCATTTTGGCCGCCCGGCATTCCGGATAAAAAAGAAGAGAGTTTTTGCTACTTTGTGGCCTAAAGAAAACCGCATGATGGTAAAACTCTCACTGATCGATCAATCGGTTTTTGGTTCTTTTGACCCCAATATATTTTACCCCGTCCCGAACAAATGGGGGCTAAAAGGCGCTACATTCGTGGAGCTGTCAAAAGTAAGGCAGGATATGCTGGAGGACGCTATACATACCGCCTGGGAGACCGCCAATTTAAAAACAATCAAAAGCAGCAAATCATGAAGAAAATATCATTGGTCTTCGCGGCATTCTTTATCCTTTTATTTTCTTGCGCATGGGCTCAAAATGGGATTTATAATGTAAAAACCTTCGGCGCCGTGGGCGATGGACAAACGTCGGATACCAAATCCATCAACCGGGCTATTGATTCGGCGGCGGCTAATGGAGGCGGCGAGGTTTATTTTCCTGCCGGGAATTATTTGTCGGGTTCCATTCACCTCAAAAGCAATATTAGTCTTTATCTTGAGCAAGGCGCCACGATTATCGCTACGGACCAAAATCCAGCTACAGAATACGACCCGGCGGAACAAACTGTGAATATGATCTACCAGGATTACGGCCACAGCCATTTTCACGACGCTTTTCTCTGGGGCGAAAACCTGCACGATGTTTCCATCCTCGGCCCCGGCACCATTTGGGGTAAGGGGCTGCTGCATGATTATAAGAAAGACAGTCCTGTAGCTAATAAAAGCCTTGTTCTGTACAAATGCCGCAATGTAATCATTAAAGACGTAACCTTTAAACATGCCGGCTGGTTTGCGATACTGGCGACGGGGGTAGACAACCTGACCATCGACAACGTAAAAATGGATACCAACCGCGATGGTATGGATATCGACTGTTGCCGCAATGTGCATGTTTCCAATTGCAGCGTCAATTCGCCATGGGACGACGGTATCTGCCTTAAAAGCAGCTTCGCGCTGGGTTTTGCAAGGGCGACGGAAAACGTCACCATAACCAACTGCCAGGTAAGCGGTTTTGACGAAGGCTCGTTCCTCGCGGGCACTTACACGACAGCCGACAGCAACGCCTACCGTACCGGTCGTATCAAGTTCGGCACCGAATCAAACGGTGGCTTCATCAATATTGCCATCAGCAATTGCACGTTCGATCATTGCCAGGGCCTGGCGCTGGAAACCGAGGACGGCGCGTTGCTGCAAGATGTTACTATCAGCAATATCACGATGCGGAACATCGTTTCGGCGCCAATATTCATGCGGCTTGGGGCACGCATGCGCGGTCCGCAGGGAACATCCGTTGGCGAGTTGAGGCGCGTGTCGATCAATAATGTCAGGGCTTACGATTCGAACCCGCGTTTCGGGTGCATCATCACAGGCATCCCCGGTCATGATATACAGGACATCGATCTGAACAATATTCGCATTTATTACAACGGCGGCGGTACGGCTGAACAGGCTGCAAAAACCGTTCCCGAACTGGAAAAGAATTATCCGGAACCTTCCATGTTCGGCACAATGCCGTCTTATGGCTTTTACATCCGGCATGTGGATGGCATCAAGCTGCGGGATGTTGAAGTGAGCTATTTGAATGATGATGCCCGCCCGGCCTTTATTTTCGATGATGTAAAAGGCATCGATATGCATAACGTGAAGGGACAGGTTGAAAAAGGTGTGGAGCAGTTTAAATATGTCAATACTCCTCACTAAGGATAACTCGCTATTTTACTATCACCCCCAAAACATCTTCCCGCAAATACTTACTCATGGGTGCTTCGTAGTTTTGTACATGAAGCGTGCCCCCCAGAGCCAATCTAAGTAGGTCTGTCGTTGCGTGGTTTCCATGATCGTTGTTTTTATTCAAAGGAACCTGAAGACGTGCTTTTGATAAAAGATTTTTGACCACTGGACGTTTTATGTGGATAAGTGGATAACATGCGTCATATTTCATATTAGCTTAATGGCAACTTTACATATTATTTTCGCCCTCGTATGCTCAAACCCGTCACATTGATATGTATGCTGCTGATAACAGCGGGCAACATATTGCATTTCGACTGGCGGCGACATAAAAATACGCCTGCCGACGCGGCCTCGGTAACGATGTCTCCTGCAAACCCGCTTATCGAAAAGGATCAAAGCGGCCAATACCTCAATTTCGATATCAATATTAAAAACACCAGTACGCATACCTTGTACCTGGCCAATATAGAGGGCTCCGTTATGGATGCTTCGGTGAAACCCATCTTCCGGCAATCTGTGAGCGTTAACGGCCAGGCATCAGGTATCCGTTCCGTTGGCAATACCCTGCTGAAACCCGGTGAAAGCATCGATATTTTTAATCCTTTTTACGCGCTGGCGCCCGATGTGAAGATCACTTTTCTGCAATACGAGTTCTTCTTCGATTATGCCGATTCGCCGCAGCAACGGGCGAGCAACAAGAAACGCCTGCCGGTTGATTTCGACCTTTCGGTAAAGAAAATCATCGTGCCGCGCGCCTTTACACCGAATAACTTCTTCGATCTGCCGTTAAAAGGCAAAGTGATCGTACAGGACGGTCATAATCCAGGCCAGGGCGGCGGACCGGTGGGTGCTGTTGAGCCACCCCTGAAATCCGTAGTGTCAAAGGCCAACCGTTACGCCTTCAACCTCGCCAGCTCGGATGAGAACGGGAATATGTACCAGGGTGATCCCTTTAAGAAAGAAAACTGGTACGTTTTCGGCAAGCCTGTCTATGCACCGGCAGGAGGTACCGTGGCCGACCTGCAAAGCGGTGTACCCGATAATGAATTTAAAGGCAAGAGCGCAAGCCTGCCCCGTATCCCGCCTGATACTGATCCTTTCGGCATGGGCAATTACGTTATCATTGATCATGGCAACGGCCAGTTCAGCATGCTGCAGCACCTGGAACAGGGAAGCATCATCGTGCGCATAGGCGAAATGGTTAGACCGGGACAACAGGTAGCCAGGGTCGGCTTTTCGGGCAATGCTACCTTCCCGCACCTGCATTACGCGGTGATGAGCAGCCAAAAGGCGCAAAGTGCCGAGGGTATTCCCTCCTATTTTGAGAATTACAAGCTGTACAAAGGCAAAAGTTTCGCATCCATTAAACAGGGTCGCATAGACAGCGGGGACATTGTTGCGTCGGAGAAATAAAAAGCCGACAGGTAAGCTAAGAGCTTGGGTCATCTGCTCCCACTAGCTAGAAGCTTGTGGGAGCGTCGCCAATACAACAACTCATCAAAATTTATACGTAAACCCTGCACCAAATATTTGTTTCACCTGTAACAACGAGTGGGATGAGGTTACCCCATTCACGGTTTCCGCTATTTGCGCGTTCGGGTCGTTGATGATCTCGACGCCGGCATTCACGGTAATTGTTTTGTTTACCTTCATATAGAGGTTAAGGGCGTAGTCAGCGTAAACATTGCCCTGGTTCTTCAGGTAATTCTCATACAGTTTCAGGGCATTTTCGAGGGTCACATTTTTGGCGATAGCGACTTTGTAATAGGCGTCCAGGGACGAACCAAATTCGAACAGGTTTTCCTTACCCGGCGTAACACCAAAAGCACCGATATTGGAAAGCGAGTCGTTATGCACGAAGGTGATCCTGGCGGCGAACGGCGAAATGTTCACCCTTAAATTATCGTTCTTTTTGTAGGCAAAACCCGGACCGAAAGTGAGATATGCAGGCGCGAACGCTCCCGATATTAACGTCCGGTTGTTATTGGCATCGTAGGAATAGCCATTGGTAAACTGGGTTTGGAAGTTGCCATAAAAAGTGTACAGCCAGTATTGAGCGGCTTTGTAACCCAATAAACTATTCAGGATAAGGCGGTCGTCATTCTTACGCCAGCCAATGCCACTTTGCTTGCTTAAGCCGTAACCTACAATAGCTTTATTGTCCCAGCTCCAATTGCCTTTTTTGTAATCAAAATCGTAATCAAAAACCAGGTTGAGTGCAACCGAATTAACACCACCTGCGGCCCAGTTGGAGAATGAACTTTCATTGATCAGGACAGTATTTTGACCATGTATCCACCATATCGTATCCTTTTTTGTGGTGTCTTTGGGTGCAGGCGTGGTTTGCGCAAAAGCTGCAGCACATATAATAATAAGTGCGGCCAAAAGTAAAATTCGTTTCATAAGCTGATGTTTAGCAGGCGATTAAATAGTTAAATGCAGCAAAAATACCGCTTACCGGTATTCAAACCAAACACAATTTGCCGTGACCGCTACTTCGACACAAGCGTTATATGATATTCTTGTATCAAGGCTGGGTTTTCCGGCGTTAAAGTAAAGCTCACTTTAATATTAGCTCGTTCTCCCTTTATTACAAAATACCCTCTCATTTGGTTTTCAGGAATAACATCGCCGACGGTTATTATTTTGCCCGCCTTATTGAATATATCGGTTGCTTCGGCTTTCAGTTTATCCGGGAAATAATCCATAAAGAAATTAACAGCAAATATGCCACTGGCTTTAGCGTTACTCCAATCAGGCAATATTTTAACCAGGTCATCCCTTCTCCTGGTGAGGATATCAGATGGTGGCAACTGGCGCGGTTTGATGCCCGATAGCCTCATCAGCGTATCTGCGACTTGCAGATTAACTGCTCCGGCGCTGGCATAAGTGAGATTGGCAAAACACATTACGCCGACGCCATATTCCGGGTATACGGTCCATTCGCTGCCAAAGCCGGGTAAACCGCCCGTGTGACCCACTGCCGTAGTTCCGTCGGTATAACGGCGCCAGCGCAGGCCGTAGCAATAAGCCGATGCAAACGGGTACGGCCGGCCGTTAACTGTTTTATAATTCACATTAAACCCGTTAACATCCCAGGGGTATTGCATTTCGCGAACTGAGCTTCTTTTGATCGGCCCGGTTTCCGCGTTATCCCTGGGCGGCCAGGCCGAAAGATGGAATGCCATATATTTAGTGAAATCTTCTACCGAAGTGATCATCCCTCCCATGGCGCCGTATGAACCATCGTGCAGCATAGGTTGTTCCACCCATTTGCCGTCCAGCCAGCGGTAGCCGTGGGCCAGCTGGTTTTTGGGCACTTTGGTATACTCATAGTAGGTATGTGTCATACTTAATGGTTTCAGGATGTTATCGGTGATGTATTTTTGGTACGATTCTCCGGTTACTTTTTTGATGATATAACCCAAAGTGGCAAAGCCCATGTTGCTGTACTCGTACCCGATACCCGGATCGTTTGAGAATGATATGCCTTTTTTATACAGTGCGATCAATTGTGCATCCGAATTGGCCAGTTGCCTGTCGCCCCAGGGATTGTCCTCCGGATAACCCTCAGTATGGGTAAGCAGATTTCGTATAGTCACCGGCGGCGCGTCTTTGGTGAGCCGCTTCATGTTTTTAGCTTCCGGGATATAAAGATAGATCGGGTCGTCAAGCCGCAGTTTGCCTTCGTCCCGCAGTTTCAAAATCGCCATTGCGGTAAAACTTTTACTCATGGAGGCAATGCGAAATTCAGATTGTGAACCTGCTTCGGTTTTATTGGTTAATTCAGTGTAGCCAATGCCGCCTGAATGAACCAGTTTACCATCAACCACTATACCATAAACCAGGCCGGGGAAATGGTTCTGATCAGCATAGTCCTTGTACAGCTTATCGATAACCGGGTAAGCGGCCTCGATCTTTTTGAGCCTGTCCGGGTCATTGAAAACCGGCGATTTATAGGTTTGGGCATGAAGGCCTGAACGAGTCAGAAGGAAAAGAATTCCGACGATTATTTTGATAACTGATTTTTTCATTACAAAAGAGGATATGAGCAATACATATTTACTAATTTCTGCTCAATTTATCTCTTTTTATCAAAACCATTCGCGCGCTTATTTGTATATTCTTCTGAATAAAAATCATCTGTTCACAATTATAGCCCAAACTTGACTGATATTTTACACTCACCAATAACCGATTATACTGCGGACAATTTAACAGAAGGCCTGTTTCGGGTACTTTTTGAAAAATCGCCCGGCTCTATCCTGGTTAAAGCCGATGCGCCGCATTTTACCATTGTAGCGGTAAGTGACACTTATTTACAGGTTACTTCGGTGAGACGGGAAGACGCGATCGGGCGCGGATTTTTCGCTGTATTTCCCGAAGACAAAGACGATCCCGCCGACGAATATACCGCCCGAAAGGTTTTTACAAGGGTGATCCGTACATGTGATAAGGTAGATGTGCAGGTTTATCGCTACGACGCCGTAAACGATATTACCCATCTGCGCGAAGAACATTACTGGTCATGTTCCAATATACCAATACCGGGCGATGGCGGTAATGTCGAATATATACTAAATACCATAGTCGATATCTCCGGAGAGGTAAAAGCAAAAAAAACGGCAATAGAGAGCGAAGACCGCCTGCTGCTGGCTGCCGAAGCTACCGGACTGGCTATCTGGGACCTGAGTATACCGCAAACCGATTTAAGTTTTTCGCCGCAACTGATCGCTATATTTGGTCACGCCCCCGACACAGCTATCACCCTTAGCTCCATACGTAACCAGGTGCACGCCGATGATATGCAAAATATCATCCTCAAATCGTATCACGAGGCGCTGATAACCGGGCGTTATACTTATGAGGCACGCATTTTCTGGCCCGATGATTCACTGCATTGGATACGGGTCAAAGGAATTGTACTATACACCGAAAACAAAGTGCCATACCGTATGCTGGGCACCATTGTCGACATTACTGAAACCAAACGTGATGACATCCGGAAAAATGATTTCATCGCTATGGCAAGCCACGAGTTAAAAACCCCGCTCACCTCGCTTAAAGCTTATATCCAGTTGCTCGAGGTCAAATTAAGCGGCGCAACTGATCCGTTTATTAAAACGGCCCTGGTAAAAGCCGGGAACCAGGTAAATAAAATGACAGCGCTGGTGCATAGCTTTCTTGATCTTTCAAGATTGGAGCCCGGCAAACTACAGCTTAAGCGGACCGTTTTCGACATTAACAGATTGGCAGAAGAACGTATAAACGATAGCCGCATGATAACCGGGACACACGCACTGGTATTTAACCCGATCGGCGTTTGTAACGTGAATGCCGATAGGGAAAAAATAGGCCAGGTGATCGGCAATTTCATCAGCAACGCCATCAAATATTCGCCTAAAGGAAGTATCGTATCCATTAGGTGTGAGATCGCAGACAATAACTGTGTTGAAGTCTCGGTGACCGACGAGGGTATCGGTATTAAATCGAAAGACCAGGATAAAATATTCCAGCGTTTTTACCGTGTGGATGATACCGATAAGAAACATATCTCGGGCTTTGGCATAGGTTTATACCTGTCAAGCGAGATCATACAGCGCCATAAAGGGAAAATATGGGTTAAGAGCACCCCCGGTAAAGGCTCGGCATTTTTTTTCAGTTTGCCGCTTGCTGTCTGAATTGTCTGAACCCGAATTTATAATTTAATAAAATACTGCGTGAAGTCAGTAAAACTGTCAAACCGCAGGTCGTGGTCATTTGTTTCACCGAAACCATAGCTCATAAATATAAAAGGGATACCAGCCAGCCGGCTTTGTTCAGCGTCGCCTTCGGTATCGCCCACATATACCGGGTGTTGCAGGTTATGACGCTCGATCAGCATTTTGATGTTATGATGCTTGGGCATGTAATTGGTTCCATAGGCTATTTCGTCAATAATATGCTCATTGATACCTGCCCAATCGATAAACAGCCTGATGATCCCTTTGGCGCAGTTGCTTACAATGTATAGCTTGTACTTTCCCGCCAGGTCCTTCAACCCGTCTTTTACACCATCATACAAAACGCCGCCATTCTTCGGCAAAAGCTCTTTCCGCAACTCATTGACCTTAGCATAGATCGCCTGCCGTTTTTCGTCGTCAAAATCAGGCATGAGGGTCTCGTGCACTTTTTTGCCTTCCCAGCCCACCATTTTTGCCAGTTCGTCGCGTTGGATGGCTTTGTCAATGCCTAATTCTTTAAATACGATATTCCACGAAGAAGTATAAGTGTCGACTGCATCCCAAAGGGTACCGTCCATGTCAAAAATGATGCTATCCGGCTTTTGCATTAAATAATTTAATTAATCGTAAATATGTGAACTAATTATGGATACTTTTTTCAAAAAATTTCATTATTTCTTCATAAAAAATTTGCATTTTTGCATCGATAAGGTTTAGGTTTGGTCCGAATTAGCGAGTAAGACGGACCATTAATATCCCTCGCCTCCCGGCGAGGGATTATTTTTTTAAAAATCTTTGTATCCCACCATAATATTTACTCAATTTTACATTCAGAAACTACAACATTAAGCTATGCCTGAAAACAGTAGCCGTATAGAAAAACCAATGTCCGAATTTAAGGCTGCTTTGCACGCCAAATGTCCAAAATGCCGTAAGGGCGATATGTTCAAAAACTCTCCGCTCGGTTTTTTAGGGCAAAAATCTTATGCCAATTGCCCCTACTGCAATTTCCAGTTCGAAATTGAGCCGGGATATTTCTATGTGGCCATGTTTGTGAGCTATGGTATGATCGTCGCCGAGATGATAGCGCTGGCAGTTGGCACTTTTATGCTTACCGGCTCCGAATCGCCCTGGCTTTATATAGGCATCCTGCTTGGCGTGGTACTGGCACTCTCGCCTTTAAATTACAGGTACTCCAGGGTGATCCTTTTATACTGGCTAACGCCTAATCTGAATTATGATCCTAAAAGGGCGGAAAAACCTTATAACGAGCAATAGTTTTACAACTATCTGCTCATCATTCTGTGATTTCCATATTATACCAAAATACCAAACAAAAATAGCGATGGATCTAAACCCATCGCTATCAAAGCTTTTATTTAAGATAAGGCTATTGTTTACCTAATATCTGGGCAAACTTGCCTTCGTATAATTTATCTTCTTTTAACAGCCTGGCTGCCAGGGCGGGTTGGCTATTCTCTTTAGTCAGTTGTGCAAGCCCGCTCAATAACTGCATGCCCAATTGCACCGTACGCAGGTCCATATTGTCCGTATGGTCGGGCAACAGGCTGGCGTTATAATCCAGCTGATCAATAATATATTTTTCCATGCTCTCTACATACCTGTCGGCATAAGCCTTATCGCCGAGGTTGTAAGCATTCGCTATCAAATAATACTTGCTGCGTGCAACATCTATGAACGGATAGATATCGGGCATCTCCCGGTCGTACTTACGCAGTATATTTAATGCGAGGTTCTTATGGCCTTCAACCGTCAGGTTTTGGGTGATATCAATTATAGTCGACAGGATAACCGGGTAAAACATCGTTGTCGATTCCGGGTCGAGGTATTTTGCCGTTTTATAATTACCCCATTTAAACTTGGTCATTATGTTGTTGTACATCACCATGCTATTGGTTTTACCCAGTTGGTCCCTGTTTGCCAGGTCAGGCTTAAACGGTATCAGGTGATAGGTAAAGCCCTCCTTATACAAATATTGCTGCATACCCATCATATTTTCCTGCCCTACGGTAATGGTAAAACAGATTGGGCGTTTCCAGTTGTTATGCGCCAGTATGTCAATAAATGCCAGGTTATCTTTGGTCACATAGCCCGATGGGTATTTCCAGCGCATGCTATCGGCAAGCAGGCTTTTCTGATCTGGCTTTATTACACCGTATTTAACCAAATCATCCGGATTAACGCTGATCTTAAAATTCCGCGTCGGCAAGAAATTACTCATTCCGCTCTGCAATTGCAGTTTGGCCGAAGGGTCGTCAGAAGTGATCACATCAAAAACATCCTTTATGTCATAATAGGATTTCGATGATAACGGCGATTTGTTAAAGTACTTAACCAGTGTTGCACTATCTACATATTGGATGGCATCCCTTACCCCTTCCTCATATTTGCTGTAAGGCATGGTAATGGGGAGCGGTTCGGATTCATTCATCTTCTTTTGCATCTGCCGGATATACCAGTCGCCGCTGAATAGACTTAGGTTTACGATGCGCACATCCGGCCTGATACCTTCCACTTCCTGGTCGTACCACAGCGAATAGGTATCGTTATCACCGTAAGTAAACAGGATGGCGTTCGGGGGGCAAGATATCAGGTAATTATAAGCCATATCATGCGGCGTCAGCTTGGTTGAGCGGTCATGAGCGCCCCATTCCTTGCTGGCAACCAGCACGGGCAACAGCAGGCAGCCTAACGTAGCCACCCACGCTGCATTTTTGGGATTTATAAAGTTTTTCAGTGTATCTGCCAGGCCAATCGCCCCAATGCCGATCCAAATCGCGAAGGCGTAAAACGAGCCCACGTACGAGTAATCGCGCTCTCGCGGCTGCACGCTCGGCTGGTTTACATAGATCACAATAGCCAGGCCGGTAAAGAACCATAGCAACGCCACCACAAGTGCATCCCGCTGGTTCTTCTGGAAATGATAGATCAATCCTATTATGCCCAGCAAAAGCGGCAGTGCGTACAAAGGTGTATAGGCATTGCTGGCAAAAATAGGCGTATTGGCGTCCTTGTGGGTAAGCCCCTGCGGCAAATGCCTGGTGCCATCGAAAATACCTGTCGTCCAATCACCGTCTGTATAACCACGGTTCCACGGAAACGTGGGGCCCATTTGCTGCTGGCCGTCCATCTGGTTCACGCGGCCCGCGTAATTCCAGAAGAAATACCTGAAATACATCTGCCCCATCTGCCAACTGAACATCCACTTCAGGTTGTCGCTGAAAGTAGGCGAATCGTTCTCGCCCATGCGCAACCATTCGCGGTAAAACTGGGCGTCCTGCTGGTACGAGTTATCGCTGTTCTCGGTATTGTACATACGCGGCAGAAAGCTGGTATGGTCATATTCCGTATTGGCCCTTTTACCCAAATCCTCGTACTTCTTTTCGCCTTTCCGGTAAATAGTACTTCCTTCGGTCTGGATCGGGTTGCCCTGGTCGTCCAGTTTAGGTTTAGCGTCGAAATAGGGGCCGAACAGCAGCGGTGTCTCGCCGTACTGAATACGGTTCAGATAACCGTATAATATGAAGGCGTTATCC
>Ga0207064_1106_pt1 | contig 11425 bp, 7 predicted proteins | sample Alteio_BWMinCont_26_FD_153488 | JGI IMG/M metagenome (GOLD analysis project Ga0207064, IMG submission 153488) | Enriched cells from forest soil in Barre Woods Harvard Forest LTER site, Petersham, Massachusetts, United States -... | ecosystem: Environmental > Terrestrial > Soil > Temperate forest >...
AATAAAAGCAGCCTGGTCGCTTTTTCAATAGGTCCCGGTTTTGTGGTGCCCGCGGGTAAAAACGGGCTTGATATCAGCTTCAGGTACGAGGACTGGCAGGGACAGATCAAGCAAACGGCTTTGCGGTTCGCGTATAGGTTTGGGTTATGAGGTGGTTAAAAGGGTTAAAAAGGTTAGAATGGTTATAAAAGTTTAGGGGCGTTTAAACCACTTTAACTTTTATAACATTTTTAACCTCTATAACTAATCGCAAAAAACCGTAATTTCGGCGGCGAGACTGACACTTACGGGTGATACTATCGGGAACTCCAATTTAGCCGACGCGCCGGTGCCAACGGTATATAAGCCAAAAGATGGAATGTCTATTTCCGGGCCGATGGTAAAGGCTTTTTCATTGCCGGATTGCTGGGCGCGTGTGTTTAGGGTGAACACTGCGAAAAGCAAAATGAGTAAGGGGTGTTTCATGCTGGTTGTAAAGGTTGTAAAAGTTGGAAACGTTGTAAGGGCTGGATTGTTGCGTTGCTATATTGTTGCATTGCTGCATTGAAATGCCGAACATACAACCTCTACAACCTCTTCAACTAACTAATTATTCGTCAGATCAATAAATATGTTTTCGAGTGATTTCTTCGCATTATTTTTACGAAGGCCCTCCAAAGAATCGTTAGCGACTATTTTTCCTTTATTAATAATAACCACATGATCACACACAGCTTCCACTTCCTGCATGATGTGAGTAGATAGCACGATGGTTTTGGTTTTGCCCAGGTCGCGGATCAGCTGGCGTATGCCGATGAGCTGGTTGGGATCGAGGCCCGAGGTGGGCTCGTCCAGGATCAGCACCTGCGGATCGTGGATTATGGCCTGCGCCAGACCTACCCTTTGACGGTAGCCTTTGGAAAGCTGACCGATCTTTTTATGTTTTTCGGGGGTAAGCCCGGTGATCTCTATTACTTCTTCGATACGCTTTTCGGCATTGGGTATCCCGTGGATATTGGCGATAAAAGCCAGTGACTCGCGCACATACATTTCCTGGTACAGCGGGTTGCTTTCGGGCAGGTAGCCGATGCTGCGCTTCACCTCCAGCGGCTGCGTTTGCACATCAAAACCACATACTGACGCTTTGCCCGAGGTTTGCGGGATAAAACCCGTCAGTATTTTCATGGTGGTTGACTTGCCCGCGCCGTTGGGGCCCAAAAAGCCCAGCACACCCGGCTTCGCGCTAAATGAAATACTATCTACGGCCTTTTGCTTGCCGTACACTTTGGTCAATGATTCGACACTGATGCTCATGGGTTCAAATGTATGTATTTAGTCGGGAAGTCCGAAAGTCCGCGTAAGTCCGAAAGATTAAATTGGGGTGTCACACTGAGCTCCGTCGAAGTGTGAGCGTATGGCCTTTGCCCGCCGAGGCTTCGAGAGCCTCAGCATGACAGCGCTCTTTTTTATACCGCTTCCGCCGGACGGGTTTTAGTTAGCGTTGATAGTATAGATCATCTTGTATATGAAAGTAGGCTTAGTAAATGCAGCCCTCTGTTGGGCTTGAGAAGAAGATCTGAAGTCGAGATTTGGGGGAGTGTTCGGTCCATTATCATAATAATAATGGGCAAAAGTTATCATTAGATTATTTAACTGGTAAATATCGGTTTGAACCTTATCGTGGTATTTTGATAAAGTAAGCTTGTATCCTAAACCCTTTATATATTCTAACAGATTTTTATATTCTTTACGATCATTGGTAGCATAAGCCGATTGAACGGTAGAGGCTATATGTTCGCTAATGCTTCGGGTGGTAAAGCTAAACTGTTTGTCGTGATTATAGTTGTCGTGTGGGTATGTTACACTGCCATCAGATTCATTTTCAGTTAAAAACACCCCATATCCAAATCCAAGCGCTGAAAAGTATTCTTCCTGGTTCATGGACACTGACTGATGAAAAATGTCTGTTAATTTATCATAGATGAATTTGGGATCGAGCCGTTTGTCGCTTTGCCCATTTGCAATAGTTATCGATAAAACTGCCGCTAATAAGACCAGGTATTTCTTCATTGGACAAGGTTATTATTTTATTTCAATGCACTAATATAAACTAAATAACCTAAAAACATCTTTCGGACTTTCGGGCTTCCCGACTTTCGGACTAAAAACTATCTTTGCGCTGTTATGAGCAATTCCACCGACGAACTTTTTAAGAACGTAATATCACATGCCAAGGAATACGGTTTCGTGTTCCAGTCCAGCGAAATATATGATGGCCTGAGCGCCGTGTACGACTACGGCCAGAACGGCGCCGAGCTGAAGAACAATATCAAAGCCTACTGGTGGAAGGCCATGGTGCAGCTGAATGATAACATTGTAGGTATCGACTCGGCCATCTTCATGCACCCGAAAATATGGGAAGCCAGCGGTCACGTTGCCGGTTTTAACGACCCGATGATCGATAATAAAGATTCGAAAAAACGTTATCGCGCCGACCAGCTTTTAGAAGATGAAATAGCCAAATACGACGATGAAGGCAAAACCGACCTTGCCGAAGAATTACAGGCCGAAATGGATAAGGCGCTGAAAAGCGACGACCTGAACCGCCTGCGCGAACTCATCATTGAGCACAACATCACCTGCCCCATAAGCGGAACTGCGAACTGGACCGAAGTGCGCCAGTTTAACCTGATGTTCAGTACGCAGATGGGCGCGGTATCCGAAGAATCGGACATTGTATATCTCCGTCCCGAAACGGCGCAGGGCATATTTGTCAATTACCTGAATGTGCAGAAGTCGGGCCGTATGAAGATACCTTTCGGCATCGCACAGATCGGTAAAGCATTCCGTAATGAAGTGATCGCACGGCAGTTCATCATCCGTATGCGCGAATTTGAGCAGATGGAAATGCAATTCTTCATCCGTCCCGGTTCGCAAAAGGAATGGTTCGAGTACTGGAAAACCAAACGCCTGCAGTGGCACCTGGCGATGGGCATCGACCCGGCCAAATACCGTTTCCACGAACATACCAAGCTGGCACACTATGCCGATGCCGCTTTTGATATCGAATTTGAGTTCCCTTTCGGCTTTAAAGAAGTGGAAGGCATACATAGCCGTACGGATTTCGACCTGAGCCAGCATCAGAAATATTCTGGTAAGAAATTACAGTATTTCGATCCTGAAATAAACCAGAACTATGTGCCTTACGTGATCGAAACCTCCATAGGTTTGGACCGTATGTTCCTGCTGACGCTGATCAATGCCTACGAAGAACAGGATTTGACTACCGAGGAAAGACAAGACAGCCGCGTAGTACTAAAACTGCACCCTTGCCTGGCGCCCGTAAAAGCGGCTATTTTCCCGCTGACCAAAAAGGACGGTTTGCCGGAAAAGGCCCGCGAGATCATGGATAAGCTGAAGGTCGACTTTAACCTGCAATACGAGGAGAAAGACACTATCGGTAAACGCTACCGCAGGCAGGATGCTATCGGTACGCCGTTTTGCATAACCGTCGACCACCAAACCCTTGAAGATAATACCGTTACTATCCGCTACCGCGACACGATGGAACAAGAGCGTGTGCCCGCAGACAATTTAGAGAAGATCATAGGCGACCTGGTAAGCTGGAAGAACGTTTTAACCGTTTAAACTACATTTTAACTGCCACAAAATCAATCCGTTTGCTTTATTGCAGGCGGATTTTTTTTATTTAGCACACTAAGCTATAACAAAATCACCCCCTTTCGTCGTATAAAGTTGCTAAGTAAATGCAAATGAGCATCATATTACTTAGGTGATAGTGTGGTTACGATAAGGTTTTCGATGTAATAATACTTTAAAACGAATAAAATTGAGGCGTTTTTTAACTTTTACACTTCTCTTGTTAACTGCCCTGAAGGGTTTTGCCACTCACGGCTATTCGACTGGCGTATCCAATGCGGCCTACAACCTGGCGAATTACAGGGTGGACAGCCTGAAAACATTACTGGGCAGTTCGCTAACCAATAAAGATGCCCCGATAGATACACTCACCATAAACCGGGTTAATAAGCTTTCAGCCGAATTTATCGATATCAATCCTGATAGTGCACTTTACTATGGCAAACTGGCCATCGATAAGTCGATCGTGATCAAATACAACAGAGGTATAGCCGATGGTATGCTGCAGCTTGGTAAGGTATATAGCCTGAAAGGCGATTACGACAAGGCGCAGAAAAACCTGTACGGCGCAAAATTACTCTACATCAAAATAATGGATGATAGAAGCCTGGCGTCATGCTACATAGCTATCGGGCGCATGTACTATCGTATATCCAACTACAACCTGGCTTCCTATTATTTCAAACAGGCGCTTGCTATTAATAAAACTATCAGGAACGACGCCGGCATTGCCGATACTTACCACAATATGGGTATGGTGGCCGACGGTGTAGGTAAATCGACATCAGCGCTTGACAACTATTTCCAGTCGCTGTCCCTCGACCTCAAATTGCACGACAAGCTTTCTTCAGCTTCCAACTACAACGACATCGGCGAAGTAATGAAGGCAATGGATATCTATCCCAAATCGATGGAGTATTATAAGCATGCGCTGAAGATATGGGAGGCCTCAAAGAATATCCAGGGTATCAGCACCGCCTACCAGAACATCGGCGAAGTGTGGATGCTGGAAAAGAACTATGACCAGGCTATCATTTATTTTATCAAATCGCTAAAACTAACGCTGGAACAGGATGACAAAGACGGATTGAGCGGTTTGTATAATGACCTTGGCCTGTGCTATGCGAATAAAAAACAATTCGGCGCCTCGCTGGATTATATGGCCAAGTCGCTTAAAATGGCGACGGACTATAAACTGGATGCCGACAGGACCGTAGCTTACAACGGTTACGCAACGGTATATAACCTCCAGAAAAATTATAAGAATGCTTACAGCTATGCTTCTTTGGCTAAAAAAGAAGCCGACAAACTGGGGAACATGGCCTTAAGATCAACAGCAGCCCTGCAATTAAGCTCCGCCCTCGGTGGTTTGCAGCGTTACCAGGAAGCATATGCTATGCGCAAAAACTACGAGGACCTGAAGGACAGCCTGAAGAGTGACGAGAACGTTCAGAAACTGATAACATACAACCTGGAATCGAACTTTGAAGAAAAACAAAGACTATTGGCGGAGGAACACCAGCACAAAGACGACCAGTACCAGCAAAAAATACAAAGGCAGGGCCTGCTGAGTGTCATATTCTTCATCATTATACTGGGTATGATCGCCGTGCTTATCGTTTATTACAAAGCAAAACGAAAGCAGCAAAAGATAAACGTGATCCTCGAAGAGCGGAATAACGAGGTGATGGAACAGAAAAGCAACCTCAATAGCCAGGCTGATAAACTGAATGATCTGAACAATCTTAAGGACCGGTTGATATCCGTATTGGCGCATGACCTGCGCGCGCCATTGAGCACATTGCGCGGCTTATTTGGCCTGCTTGAAGATGATAGCATTACGCACGAACAGTTCCTGAGTATGATACCGCAGGCATTGAAAAAACTGGAATATACCTCAGACTTCCTCGATACCCTGTTATTCTGGATCAACAGCCAGATGGACAACTTTAACAGCTCGACCAAAAGTTTTACGATAAAAGAAATAGCTTCCTTCGAAGTACAGAACTACCAGGAACAGGCCGCCGAAAAGGGCATCAGATTGATTGACAATGTGCCTGATGAATTGACCGTAGCCGCCGACCCGAACTCGATCCGCATTGTGATCCGCAACCTGATCACCAATGCCATTAAGTTTTCAAAGCAAGACGATACGATCAATGTAACCGCGCAGTACCAGGACGATAAAAATATCATACTATCTATAAAAGATACGGGTGTGGGCATGTCTGAAAAACAGCTGAACAAGCTGTTCAAAAGCAAGGTCGATAGTGGTACCGGCACCAATAATGAGTCGGGCACGGGCATGGGCCTGCTGTTCTGCAAGGACCTGATCGAGAAATGCAACGGCAAGATATGGGCTGAAAGCGAGCAGGGCTCAGGTACTGAATTCTTCTTCACACTTCCTGTTGCAGGAGGCGTAAAAGAAGAAGAGGCCGCATTAATGTCCTGATCAAACCAAAACAATCTTTCCTTTCAATACTGAACACCGAATTACTTCGAAACTCGAAATTCTAAACTCGAAATTCTAAATTCTAAGCTCTAAATTCGATATTGGATGTTCGATATTCAAATCACTGCGCTACCGGGTTACCTCCTTTGTCTAAGCCGTTGATATAATTCTGTGCAGTTACCTTCTTCGGATCGCCCTGGTAAACCCAAACGATATTGCTGATATATTTACGGAAAGCGTCGCTTACCTGCTCAGTCGTGAGTTTCTTCACATCATCCACCAGGGTCAATGCACGGTGCCAATTGTCAAAAAGCACCTCATTTGCCGCCATTGACGCCGCCTGGGCCTGGTTGGTTTCCTGGCGATAATAAAACCCTGTAAGATAGGTGGTCTTCATATTGGCCACTTCATCGGGCTTAAATCCTTCCGTCTTAACGGTGTCTACCAGTTTATTGAACACATCGATATACTTATCGGGCTGGGTAGTCGACACGGAAAATTTGGCTACGGCGGTAGAGCCGCTGCTAAACCATGCCTGCGGCGCATACGACAGGCCATTTTTTGTACGGATATCCAAAAAGTGGCGCTGTGCAAATATGCGCATAGCTACGTTAAAGGCATTGTAATCGTCCATGCCGGGCTCAGGGCCGCTGGTAATGCCTTCCACATAGTTCGTGGCCAGATCGCGCGATTCGGCCGAAAACGAGTTTTTATATACCCTAAAAAACGACTTCTTTAACTCGTAAGGTGCGCCGGGCTTGATGGTGCCGAGCAATTGGCTCACTTTCTGTTCAATGATGCTTTTATCCAGGTCGGCCACAACCACGATCACCATTCTCGACCGTTCCAGTATCGATTGATAGTAGGCTTTGGTTTGTTCAGGCGTCAGTTTTTCAATAACCGCAACTGTGCCATAAGGATCCTCCGCATACGGCCTGCCGGCAAAGGCTACCTTATCGGCAAATTTGTCTATCGCAGCGTCGGGCTGGCTATCCTGTTCCTTCAGTGTATTAACAGCATCCTGGCGTATGCGTAAAAACTCCTTTTCATCAAATTTAGGAATGGTGATCGCCTCGGTGTACAGGGCCCATACATTATCAAAATCGGGTTTAATACAATTCATGCGGATCACGGAATAATCCTTTCCGCACAAGCCATAGATCGTGGCGCCAACTTTATCCAGCTGATCTTTAAAGCTGTTCTTATCGTGGCGCAACGTACCGCATTCGGTCAGGGCGTTCATCGCCAGCGATTCGATGCCCGCCTTATCGGCAGGATAATTCTGTACACCGCCTTTGATCACTGTTTGTATCTCTATAATGCCATTCCCGCTTGGCTGAACGATCACCTTTACGCCGCTCACCGTCATTTCGTAGGCTTTGCCCTGCGCATTGGCCATTTGCAGGCTAAATAAGCTTGCTGCAAAAAGTATGGATATCTTCTTCATCGTGTCTGGTTTAATTATTTGGCAGCTGCAAAAAATGAGGCCGCATTTAATTGTTTACTTAGCTCAGGCTTAATGATCAGTCCGGCTACCATCGGCTTGCCGGCTATATATTTATTGATATACCTGGTAATATCCTCGCGCGTTACTTTCTGGTAATTGTCGTCCAGGTCGGTATAGAAAGTAAGCGAAGTGCTGCACCACTGGTAGCTCGCCTGGCTTGGAAGCGACGAAGGCTTTTCTTTACGATAGATACTATTCCGGAGCAATATAGCTTTGGCATCTTTTAACTGTGCATCGGTGAAATAATCCGGATCGGCAAAATGTTTGAGCTGGTTTTGTATCTCCGCATAGCACTCCTTCAGCTTATTGGGATTAGGATTCACGAACATATCGATAGGCCCGACATATTTGGATGTGGTGTAGCCCAAGGACACGCCCGAAGCTAAACCCTTATCCACCAAAGCCTGCTGCAATTTAGATGAGTTGAGGCCTACTATGGTTGAAAACACATCAGCCGCAACCGTTGAAGCCGAATCTGTAAGATATGACGGCCCCTGCCACGAGAATTGCATATCAGGGGTTTGCGCGATAGAAGTTTCCTTCACAAAATACTCGCTGCTGTCCAGCGGTTTGAAAGGCGGGATGGGGTATTTCTGTATCGGGTCGAAACCGCTGCTTTCCCAGTCGCCGAAAATGCTTTCAGCCAGCGCGAACGCTTGCTCATGTTTCACATCGCCGCAAATGGTTAGCAAACTGTTGTTGGGGAAATAATATTTGTTTTTGATCACCATCATCTTCTCGGGTGTGGCCGTATTGATCACTTCATGTATCCCGATAGGGTTTTTGCGGGTGATCAGGTCGCCCCATAAATGCTTTTGCACATTGAACCATAACTGGAAACCGGGATCGCTCTCGGCGCGCTGAAACTCACCGTCAACCACAGGGCGTTCTTTAGCCATATCCTCTTCACGGTATATTGGGAAGCGGATAGCGGCGTTCATAAACTTCAGGCCCGCCTTCAGGCTGTCCCTGTCGAAAGTGAAAAAGTAATTTACGCGTTCCACATCGGTAGTACCGTTCCATATCGCGCCCAGTTCCTGCGTACGTTTCAGAAATTTTTCCTGGTTGGGGTAATCCTTGTTCGCTTTAAAGAACATGTGCTCGAACAGGTGCGAAAGGCCGCTGAATTCGGGCCCCTCGGTATAAGCTCCGTTCTTCACAGCGATCTCGATGGTGGCTAAAGGCACTTTGCTATTCTCGATCACCAGCACTTCGAGGCCGTTGGGCAGCTTCTTCCAGTAGTAACCTTCGGGCAGCCGCAACTGTGCTTTTGCCTGGAAAGCACATAAGGATACGACAAAACTTAAGAGTAAAAGTCTTACAAATTTGAATGGCATAAGAATGGTTTTTTGATCTAAGACGATAAATATATCATTTCCGTTACGAAAACCAATATGCCATTGGCACTTTTAACATTTAGGGCGACGCGGTTGGCGCGGGGCGCATGGCACTTTGACTTTTTACTTTGACAAGGGCGCCCGGGCGGGAAGCACACAATTAACAAACTATGTCATTGCGAGCAGCAAGAGCGGAGATTGCGCAGCGAAGCAACCTCGTAGCTGCGCATCCGACGAGTTTGCTTCGTCGCGCCGCCCACCCTGGCTGCCCTTGCGCCTCGCAATGACAGGGTGTTTAGTTTTTTTCAAGTTGGTCACGAGTACGCCTCGCTAAGCCGTTCGCTGCATACTCAGATGTAAGCTGGATTAAAAATAGTGATCAATATCACTTTTTAACTTGACGTGCTATCACCAGATTTGTCCAGCCCAAGGGGTAAATTTGAACCATAAACAATGCACTTCTTCCGGCCCAAAATTATTGATACGCTTAAAAATTATAGTAAAGCGCAATTCTACAAAGATGCTGTTGCCGGTATCATCGTAGGCATTGTAGCGCTGCCTTTGGCTATAGCCTTTGCCATTGCATCCGGGGTATCGCCTGAAAAAGGCATTTTCACCGCTATCATAGCCGGTTTCATTGTCTCGGCCTTAGGCGGCAGCCGGGTACAGATCGGCGGCCCGACGGGCGCATTTATCGTCGTAGTGTACGGCATTGTACAGCAATTCGGTATCAGCGGTTTGATCATCGCTACTTTCCTTGCCGGGATATTGCTCATCATTATGGGCCTGACCCGCCTGGGGAACATGATCAAGTTTATTCCCTACCCGCTCATTGTTGGTTTTACTACGGGTATCGCGGTTATCATATTCTCTTCGCAGGTCAAAGATTTCCTGGGATTGAAAATGGGCAGTGTGCCGGCCGACTTCATCAGTAAGTGGGTAGCTTACGGCCATCATCTCGACCAGCTTGATCTATATGCCGCGGCAATCGCGACTTTCACCTTACTCATGATATTGTGGTGGCCGAAAGTCACACACAAAATACCGGGATCGTTAATAGCGATCGTTATAACCACCCTGGTCGTATATTTCTTCAAGCTTCCGGTGGAAACCATCGGCAGCCGCTTTGGGACTATTTCTTCATCGCTGCCGCAGCCTATTGTTCCGCATGTAACGCTTTCCGTTTTGCAGCAGATGATCAGGCCGGCGTTTACCATCGCGATGCTGGGGAGTATCGAATCGCTGCTTTCGGCCGTCGTAGCCGACGGCATGACCGGCGGGAACCACCGTTCAAATACCGAACTGATCGCCCAGGGCATAGCCAATATTTGTTCCTCCATATTCGGGGGTATCCCGGCTACCGGGGCAATAGCCCGCACAGCGACCAATATTAAAAATGGAGGCAGAACACCTATCGCCGGCATTATCCATGCCATCACCTTACTGGTTATTATGCTGTTTGTTGGTAAATGGGCCTCATTGATCCCTATGGCTACGCTGGCCGGTATATTGATCGTAGTGGCATGGCATATGAGCGAGGCGAAAAGCTTCCTGTTTGTGCTTAAAGGATCAAAAAGCGACGCTACGGTATTGCTGGCCACTTTTTTGCTGACGGTTTTCGTCGATCTGACCGTTGCCATCGAGATCGGTATGATCCTGGCCGCTTTTCTTTTTATGCGGAAGATCATGCTGGCGAGCTCGGTTCAGCAAACAGGTTTCTCCAATGATGAAACCCCGGAAGATCGCTTGATGCCCGACAGTTTACCCGACCAGGTTGACGTCTTCGAGATCAATGGCCCGCTATTTTTCGGCGCGGCCTATAAATTCAGGGATACGATGCGATTGATCGAAAATCCGGCACGTATCCTGATTATCCGCATGGATAAGGTTCCCGTGATCGACGCCACCGGTATCCGGGTGCTGCAGGATGTTCACGAAGAGTTTAATAAAAAGAGCAGCAAACTGATCCTGTCCGAAGTAAACAGCGCGCAGGTAATGGACGAATTGCAGAAATCGCGACTGCTGTTCCGCGTGGGTAAGGCCAACGTCACCGCTACCTTTGAGAACGCGGTAAAACGAGCCCAGGATATTCTTGGGAAACAAGAATAACCGTAAAGCAGGATTGCACAACCCACCCAACCCCGTCCTGCTTAATTAACTATCAACTGACAGTGATCTAATCTGTTAGTTTCATGTTATTAAATACGGCAGAACGGTTTTAAACGCTACAGGGGTGGTTGAAAAATTTAACCGTCGTCGCAGGGTCTCTCTGCAAGAAGACCCTGCGGGATACACTAACCAACTAATTTTTACTAATTTGTCACAGTGAAAATTACATTGGGCATATTTGACCTTATCCTGCTTGCCCTGGCAGTACAGGGTTTTGTACTATCTGCCCTGTTATTTACCACCTCGAAGAAAATTTACAGTAACCGCTGGATCGCACTTTTCATTTTAGTGATTTCGAGTGATCTTTTGATGCAGGAGATC
>Ga0207064_1107_pt1 | contig 11221 bp, 12 predicted proteins | sample Alteio_BWMinCont_26_FD_153488 | JGI IMG/M metagenome (GOLD analysis project Ga0207064, IMG submission 153488) | Enriched cells from forest soil in Barre Woods Harvard Forest LTER site, Petersham, Massachusetts, United States -... | ecosystem: Environmental > Terrestrial > Soil > Temperate forest >...
TCAAAAAAAATGTGGCAGCAGCGCAGGAAATGACCGAACATTGTGAGCCCAGTTAAACTAGGATGGTTGTGGTGATCGGGCACCTTCGGGCCTGAACAGCGTGGAATGGCAGTCATACTATGAGCCAATCGTTTATTCCGATTTCTGAACCTTCAATTGGCTCACGAGAGGAAGAACTCGTACTCGCCGCTGTGCGCTCCGGCTGGGTCTCATCAATCGGCGAATATATCGACCGCTTGGAAAGCGTCTTCGCCAATTTTTGTAGTGTAAAACACGCCATCGCGGTCAGCAACGGAACAACAGCCTTGCATCTAGCACTCGCTTCGCTGGGGATCGGCCGGGGCGATGAAGTCATCGTCCCAGACTTGACATTCGTAGCCACGGCGAATGCCGTGGCATATTTGGGTGCCACGCCCGTGTTGGCCGACGTCGAACCGGACACGCTTTGCATCTCCCCTTCATCAATCGCCAAAAACATTTCGACACGAACGAAAGCTGTAATACCCGTTCATCTCTACGGCCATCCCGCAGACATGGACGAGATCCAGAATATCGCAACCACATCCGGCATAAAGGTCGTCGAGGACGCCGCAGAAGCGCACGGAGCAGAGTACAAATCAAGACGTGTTGGGGGACTTCCGACTGCGCTATCTTTAGTTTCTATGGAAACAAAATAGTGACAACTGGCGAAGGAGGAGTCTTGACGACAAATGATGACTCCATCGCGAGCAAAGCCAGGCATCTTCGTGACCATGCAATGAGCAAGCAGCGTCGCTATTGGCACGACGAGTTAGGCTTTAATTACAGGATGACCAACCTTCAAGCTGCGCTCGGTGTGGCTCAGATGGAGCGTATCAAAGAGTTTATAGAAAAAAAGAGCTGAGATAATGCAGTGGTACAGAGAGCTTCTCGACCTAACTGAAAGTGTCAGACTGAATGCAACAAAAAATTGGGCAAAGAGCGTATATTGGATGGTCTGCCTTGAAGTGGATTGGTTCGACGAAATTGCTCGAGATAGATTCATGCAAGAACTTCGAACTCGCGGAATAGACACGCGTCCGTACTTTTGCACACTATCCTCGATGCCTATGTATGCCCAAGTCCCACTTCCAATAGCGGCGCGTAAATCTCAAATTGGATTGAATCTGCCCTGCTATTTTAAACTAAGCCGCATACAAGTCGAGCGGATCGCGCGTGAGGTCAATTCCGTCTTGGACGAGATGCGACCTCAATGAGCGCGGCGCTGACGCGGAGTGGCGCCGATTGCTTTTGCGTCAGCGGCCTTGTGTTGCCAACAATTTTTGATTGGCAGTAACGAGCGTGGATACGAGCGATACGCCAAAACTCGGCTTAGTTGCCCTCGCCACACCCAGGCACGGTGGCACCTACCAATATACGCGTGCCATGATTGATGCTCTAAAGCTCGTGCATGGTTATAAAATCACAATATATACCGATTCACAATTCTATGCTGACGCGCCTTTTCCCACCCGCCCCCTCGTTAATTCTCGCATAACTCAAGCTCTAAATCTGATCTCGGCAGAATTGGGGTGGCGGCGTTCCGATCCCTTTATTGAGGAAGACATACTGTTAGCTCCAATATATTCCACCGCGTTACTTCACACGACCAGACCTTTCGCTTTTACCCTGCACGACTTGCAAGAGCACCATTATCCAAACCACTTTTCGGTGTTTCAAAGGTTTTGGCGCCACGCAGTCAATCGACAAATTACGAAAAAGGCAGCAATAATTTTGTGCGAGTCTAAGTACGTCAAAGAAGATATCGTTCGCATCTTTAACGTCGACAAACAGAAAGTGGAAATTATCGTCTCGCCACCGCCGCGCCTGCTCAATTCTGACCGAACTTCGACTTCGATTGTCATTCGGGATGTGAAGACGAAGTATAATCTGCCATCGCGTTTCCTCTTTTATCCTGCTCAGTTTTGGCCGCACAAGAACCATAGTCGCCTAATTGAAGCGTTCGGAAGAGCGCGGAAAATGCAACCGGATTTGGCGCTTGTCCTGACGGGCCGACCACAAGGTACATTTAGAAAAGTTATGAAGCAGGCACGGACTGCTGGTCTAGAGCGCGACATTCGTCATTTGGGCTTCGTTCAGCAAGACGAGCTGGAGGCGCTCTATGAGCTTGCAACCATGCTAGTAATGCCCTCATTATTTGAAAGCGTGAGTATTCCAATATACGAAGCCTTTATGGCAGGAACGCCTGTCGCAGCTGCCGCAGTTCTCGCAATTCCCGAGCAAGTCGGCGACGCGGGAGTTCTCTTTGATCCCCACTCGCCCGATTCCATTGCGTCGGCAATTCTCCTATTAGCAAATGACCCCGTAAGAGCTAGTGGGTATGCTCGCAAGGGACGCGAGCGGATGTCGATCGCCACCTCGAAGCGCTATGCCTCAAATTTGCAATCGCTTCTCGAGAGGCTACGCTTAGATGTGTCGCAGCCGTCTGATAACAACAGTTCACTTCCTCTGGCGATAAAAGTTACGCCAGCTAGTACCAGTCGGTGATGGCGAACTCCCTCACACTAACAGTCGAAAGGCTACCCATCCATATGAATACTGGCGCCATGTGGTGGCTTAAAATTCGGGTCCATGGTATGGCCACAGCGTCTTCTGCGAACGAAAGACGCTTTCGTATATGCGGTCCAACAAAAGAGCTAGCGTGACGGCGCAGCGGCGCGAAGTGCAAGCAGATGTCGCGGCGGCGCGGGAAGATCAGAAAACCAGTTTTCCGCGCTCATCTGGGGAAATGTTACGACCAGCACTGTGAGGAGCAAGAGCGCGAAATCGGTGCCAAAACTCTGATGTTGTCGATACCAAAGTTCGAGCGCCATTTTGTGCGGCACAATAAGGTCACTGTAAGTTTTTTCAGAACCGTTTCCGAACGCCAGCAGTCGTTCCTCATCGCGAAAAACAATCGAACCAATACCGGACAATCCAGGTCGCTCGTCCGACAGAGCTTCCCAATATTCTTGAGGGAACAAAGAGGCTACACGCGGCGTTAGGGGCCGATAGCCGATCACACTCATGTCACCGATCAAAACGTTGAACAACTGTGGTAACTCATTGATCTTCGTCTTCCTTAGTATTCGGCCAAACGGAAGCACGCGAGGATCATTCGCCCCTGTTATGTCGCCGCCTGGCAAAACAGAACTATTCTTGAGCATTGTTGCGAACTTCAAGATTTGAAAGGGCTGGCCATACCGACCTATGCGCTTTTGCGCGTAGAAGATTTCGCGCTCCCCGGTAAACGCAAGTATGACAATTACTAAAATTAATAGTGGAGACAAAACCAAGATCAACAAACCTGACATAAGAATATCGAAAGCGCGTTTAATCATCACATCTTCTCGTCAAGCCACCGCTGTACGTCGACGTGAGCGAGCTCTGGACACGCCGCACTGATTGCGCCGACAAGCTCCTGTTTTGTCCAATGTTGACTTTCGCGCAGCGCTTGAACTTCGTTGAGAAATTGTCGTACGCGGGCAAGCTCGTTTCCGCTGAGCGCCTTTGCAGTTATCACTCCAATGTCTACGAAACGATTCCAGTCAATCTCGTCTTCATCGGAATAAAATTCCTCAACGGCCTTCTCACCCGATGTATCACTTGCAAAGAAGTAACATGGCCACTTTCGCTGCGAAATTAGCTCGCTTGCTCTAGCGCGAGCCTCTTCTTCCGAGCCTACTTCAACTGCCTCAAACCCTTGCATCTCCAGAAAACCTACCGCAATCTCCGAAAACGCAATTGGCAAGACGGCCGTGTCAAACTTCGGAAAAAAGATTTCTCTGTGCGCGCCAAGAACCAAAGCCGAGAGGCATAACACCCCAGATTCAGGACCAGTTACGAAATAGCGTTTGACGTCGTTCGGCGCCGATAGAGGTTGGCGCAGCAACATCCTTTGTCGAAAACCATGCAATAGGCTCCCGTCGGAAAATGCCACATTTGCAAATCTGGCTGTTGAGACTGCCATCGCGCCATCCTCGCGAAACAGCACATCTTCCAAAATGCGTTTTGTAGCCCCCATCAGATTAGCGGGATTTTTCGCCTTATCGGTCGAAACAGCGAAGTATTTTCCAACGCCTCTCTGTCTCGCGTAGTCGCATATCGCCAGAGTGTCGAGGATATTCGTTTTGATCATGCGCATAAGCGAGAACTCATCCTTCTCAGACCTTACGTGCTTCATAGCGGCTACGTTCACAACAAAGTCATATGGAAGCTGCGTATCAAGAAATGCGCGAAACTCCAGGCTTCCCACGTCGAGAGGCAAAAATCGTGTGTCTCCTCTCATATAGCCACGTGAACTTCGTAGGTCACGAACCAGTTCAACCAGATTGTTTTCACTTATATCTACGACATGCAGAGCCGACAGTTCGCGGCGGAATAGCTGAGCTACGACTTCGCGACCGATGGAACCGGCGCCTCCTATAATGAGAATGCGGGCGCTCCTTAACGCCTCCGAGATTGTTTCTTCGTGGCGCTCGATGTCCTGCGTGAACAACACCCTGTTGCGTCCGATCACTCGATTTACGTCTAAGGGTTCAAACCTATTCTGGGACAACATCCAGCAATCCTTCATGCGTTGGAACAAGGGCGGCAGGGTCGATTCGGATACAATCCTCCGGTAAAACCAGACTCTGCCTAAAAATACTATTGTAAGTGCCCTTTGACACCAAGCGGAGCGGAAGAAGAACCACGTCAGGCACTTCAACAAGTCGCACCCGCCGACGTCGCTTGTGCCAGAGTACGTCTGCGAGCATTGCAACAGTGAAATTTTGTGGATCCGCGGCGAACTGCACGCCACTGAGTTGCTGCGAGAGTGCTTCGCTTAAAAACACGGCAAGATTGTTGAGATGTAGAATCGAGCGCGGTGCGGGTGGTCGCGTGATCGGAAACCAACCAAGCCGATCCATCGCGGCGGCGAGTTGTCGAAGCTTTCGGCCAGCGAAAGGACCATATAACGTTGGCACGCGAACGAGAGTGACCCGAAACTGAGGGCTTTGACACCCCAGCAACGCTGCGTCTGCGGCTTGTTTCGATAGGCCGTAACGCGAAGTAGCCGCCTCCGCTGTCCGTCGCCCTATCGTCTCCGCTTCACCGTACACTGAGAAAGAACTTAGATGACAAAACGACTGCACGCCAACGGTTCTGGCCGCGATGGCTAAACGAACGGGGCCATCTACGTTGACATCCTGCAAACGCTGTGGCGAGCCACCTCCTCTCACCATACCAACAAAATTCATGACAGTGTTAGCCCGCGTAAGTAGCTGCTTGGGCGGAGAAAAGTAATCATCAACTAGAACGATTGTCTCATTCGTCAACGCTTCTGTCGGTCGGCGAACAAGAACGGTTACGTCAGAGCTGCCACCCAGCGCGATATGCTTGCGGAACGCCAAAGCTGCTTTACTTGTTCCGCCGACAACAAGAATGCTTCGCTTCGATGAACCACTAGACGATTTTTCACTCATGTCAGATACTGGCACCGCAAATTTTGAGCGCCGACGCGCCCGATTTTATGACCTAAAGAATTTGCCACTTAGCATAAGCTTAGCCCAACTCTACCAACATCCGTTGGAGCGTCTCTTGAAAATTAGCGTAATCACCGTCTGCTTTAACTCTGCCAAGACGATAGGCAGGGCGATTGAATCCTTTTTGCGCCAGGATCAACAGGACAAAGAAGCAATAATTATCGACGGGATGTCGAGCGATGAGACCGTGTCCATCGTGCAGTCTTTCAAATCCCCCATCGTTAAACTCCTATCTGAGCCAGATGCGGGGATATACGATGCCATGAACAAGGGACTTCAGCTTTACACTGGAGACGCTGTAGGTTTTTTGAATTCGGACGACATGTTTCATGACCAAAGGGTCCTCTCCAAGGTGGCGCTTGCATTGGCTGATGTCGATGTCGTTTACGGCGACCTCAATATGGTCACCAGCCACATTGGCAAAGCGACGCGGCGGCAGTGGCGGCCTGGTCCATACAAGAGCTACTCTTTTCAGTTGGGGTGGGCTGCACCGCACCCCACCTTCTATCTGACACGGAACGCTGCCGAGACCGTCGGAGGGTTTGATGTAAGATATAGCATTGCGGCGGACTATGACTTGATGATTCGGGCGCTTCACGTGCATCGTTTGAAATGGCGCTACATACCCGAGACGTTCGTGGACTTTCAATTAGGGGGTATGAGCACACGAGGTTGGGGAGCTTTTTTGACAGCGAATCTTGAGTGTCTTGCGATTCGGAGGCGCCAATTAGGTAGTCCGCCCGTCGATCTTGCGCTCTTTTTGCGCCCGGCGCGCCGAATTTTTCAACTTCGTCGAACTCCAGCCGGCGAGTAGTCTGAGGACTCGCGAGGTGCAAACAATAAGAAGAGTGCCAGCATCCCCACGCCATTTGTCAGGAGGCCGGTGCCAATGCCGACGTCTATGAAAACAATAGCCGGCGACGCCATGACTATCGCGACGAAAAAAGGGCTTAATCCTCTCAGGCAAGAATTGACTGCAACTAGCGCCATGCCAAACGCGAGTGCGGCGAACGGTATTGCTTGAACTCCCGCTGCAGCCAGCCCATCAGTTTCAACGAACGAGGCGTTGTAGTTGCCCATTTGAAAGGCGTCTTCCATCAGCACAGAAAGCGGCTGTTCGTAAGGATAGGAGACAAAATAGCTGACGATGTTTATGTGAGACCAATAGGTCCAAGGGTGCGTTTCAAAAAAAGCGTAGTAGACATTGAAAGCTTCGGCAGGAATCGTGTAGAGCCGATAGTTGGCGATCGTGAAGCCCGCGTAGAGTAACGATTCTCTATCTGCGTTACTCACTATAAAAAAAATGCTTCCGAGGAAGAAAGGCATCATCAAAGTGACAAAATATTTGATCATCGATGTACGGAAGAAATAACGCTGGGCAACCGCAACATAAACAATCCAAAGAGGGGTCAGCGCCGCTGTCTTTATTACCAAGACCCCATAAGAAACTGCGAAACCCGTCAGTATAACTGGCAGGATGTAAAGCTTCTTGTACCGGATTGCGAAGGCAGCAAACATTCCGCCAAACGCGGCAGTAAAGCCATAGATTATGTAACCTTGGCCGCCGCCAAACTGAAGGTTATTTCGAATATCGTGTATCTGAGAGAAGTCCACGAACGATAGATTGTTCGTAAGAGCCGTATAGGCGAGTCCGACAAAAAAAATTGAGGCAACTACGATCAACAAGGGTCGGAATTTTTCTTCCCTCAGCGTTCGAATATTGTGCGCAATGGATCGCGTGGAAAGCGCGGCGACAACGAATGCAGCAATCCACAGATAAGGAAATACAGACCAAAACTGAGGACTTGAAACCGCCGGAATAAACACAAGGGGAATAGGGATGAACACAAAGACAATCATCGCCCCGGCAACATATTGACTAGCTGCGCGAATACGTGTCCCCACGGGAAGCGCAGCAAGCGGCATTAAAATCTCGACGGCGCGATAGTCGTCCAGTCGGAGAAAATCAAACCGCACGTAGCTAAATGTCGTGCTTATCTGGTAGGCGAGAAATAGTTCATAACAATGTGCGTACACGACGAAGAGCGAATAAAGACAGAAAAGCCTCCCGACTTCGACAAGAGGGATGTGATACCACTCTGACAATAAGGACGTATGCGCTTTCATTTTGATGGGCCGAACCGATGCCCGCGCCCGTCTTTCGACAGACGCCTCGACGGGAACTTAAGATAACTCAAGCCAAATCTTGGGCGCCAACCGTATCGTTCAGCGAGCGCAGCAAGCACCGCTCCAATCGATGATCCCAAAAAAAGCGACAATATGAACGCCACCGCCGTTGATGGCGATGTTGGCGCGGAAGAAACCATGGGAGAACCAAGCATCTCGGAGACGAATGGTACAGGGCTACTTGCCATCATCTTCGTTCGCTCTTGTTCTGACAGATTGTCCAAGAGCGCGGTGCGTAGTTCAGCAACGGTTACTGTGGACAACTTTTGAGTCAAATAATTTATGTACAACTCGCTTCGCGCGAGCGCTCGCTCACGCATCAACGCGTCCATCGCTTGATTGAGCTCGACCAGGATACGCGCGGCAAGCGTGGGATTTTCGCTTTCAATCTTCAGCGTGACCACACCACTTTTTTGATCCTGTATCACCTTCAGGTTGCTCTGGAGGTAGTCATACACACGTCGTGTTGACGGAGGTGACCAGGGCACGACGCTAATGCCAAGGATTTGTTTGATAGATTGCATCACAAACCGGATGCTGCTCGGTGCCTCGTGCCATTTTTTTTCGGTGCTCGACCACTCGAGCGGGAACATCTCGTGGAGTAGCTCTTGATTTGTCGCTAAAGCCTCAGCCGACACTGGCGACTGCAAAGAGTCTACAAATATTCGAAAATTCGGATCGCCGTCCTCACCAAGGCTTATTCCCGCAAGAGAGCTAAGTGCCCCAAGGTTGCCGGAGCTAATTGAACGCGACGACGATACGCTTGGCATCAGCTCCATCGTCACCGTATATTTTCTTGTCGCAATGTGAAGGTAGACGAATGCGAGAGCGAGCGTGCCGATTAGCGTGACTAAAAATATGCGCTTCTGACGCGAAATAGCATCAAATAGCCATCCGACGCTTAGCTCCCGAGGACGAATAGCGCTCGAGTCGCCAACACCGTTCATTCCGTCCGAATGCCGATCGCTCACGTGGTCGAACCCATCTCACTCTGTAGAGCTATGCTATTTGATGACATCTCAAGTCGCCTAGGTTCGATAGACAGCGCTTAGACCGAAGCAAAAAAATCTTTGCATGCTCCAACAACCTCGTTGGCATCTGACACAGTCATGTGGTCGCCAATCGGCAGGCTTAACAGCTGGCCATCAAAATTGTTCGCAAAAAACTTTTCGTTTGCTTGTCCACAATGTGCATAAGCACGCAACTTGGGCAATGCGATTGGATAGTGGATTCCAGTCTCGATACCCAAGTCTCGAAGAAATCCCTGCAATGCATCTCTTCGAGGCGTTCGCACGACAAATAGGTGGAACACATGTCCGCCCCAGTTCCGGCGTGCTGGAAGCGCAATTTCGGGCATATCACTCAGACCTTTGTAGTAGATTTCTGAAATGCCTTGTCGGCGTTCTATCCAGGTTTCCAGATAAGGTAACTTTGCCGACAGGATCGCCGCTTGGAGACCGTCGAGGCGCGAATTCCTACCCTCAAATTCATGATCATATTTTCCGATTCGACCATGGTTCGCGATCATACGAACTCGCTTTTCCAAGTCGGGATCAGCGGTTGTAATTGCGCCGGCATCGCCATAGGCGCCGAGATTTTTTCCCGGGTAGAAGCTAAAGGTTCCGATGTGTCCGATAGATCCAACCCGCCGGCCAGCGTAGTCTGCACCATGCGCCTGGGCGCAATCTTCAATAACTTTGAATTTGTGCTCAACAGAAAGGGCCAGCAAACCGTCCATATCGCAAGGCTGCCCGTAAAGGTGAACCGCGACGACGGCGCGCGTCTTCGAAGTAAGCTTCGTTTTCAGACTTGGCAGCGAAATCGTGTAATCGTCCGGATCGCAGTCACAGAACACGACCTTATGACCCGTACGCGTGACCGCCTCCGATGTGGCGATAAATGTGTTGGCCGGAACTATGATCTCGGATCCCGACGGCAGCTCAAGTGCCTCGATTGCGATTTCAATCGCGTCGGTTCCATTGCCACAACCGATGCAGTAGGGAACTTGCTGGAAGTCCGAAAACTCACTCTCGAACGCGCGAGCATAGCTTCCTGAAATGTACGCAGATTCCCGAATCACATTGGAAATGGCTTTATCGATGGCCGGCTTAATTTCCACATACTGCTTGTGCAGATCAAGAAATTTAACTGCCATTAGTCCTTCACCCTTAAATCAATGAACTGACACCTAATCAAACCACTTCAAACTTTACCGAGTCTGCTCTTGTTTGGAATGACTGGCAACGCAATCTCTCGTCCCGTTTCAATAGACTCGTACATCGCCGTAATCAGCTCCAAGCTCCGACGACCTTGCTTGCCATCAACCAGCACGCGGCTGTTGCTCTTTATGCAGTCCACGACATGTTCGTAGTAAGCTTGGTGTCCGAAGCCATAAACATTCGGAGGGTTGACAGAATATTTTTCCATCACAGTTGCGTCTTCGTCATCCTTGTTCAAGAAGTTCCACACTTTGAGTTCGTTGACGGCGAAACCGCCAATCTCAACGCTTCCGCGTTCGCCGAAGATCGAAATCGAACCTTCGAGATCTTTGGGTCGCACCGCTGTTGTGGCCTCCACAAGGCCGATAGCGCCACTCCTGAACTTAAGCGTCGCCACGGCAGTATCTTCCGTTTCAATCCGGACCGCCGCCGTAATGGCCTTTGCAAATACGGACTCGACTTCACCCATCATCCATTCCAACAAATCGATGTGATGACTTGCCTGATTGGCAAGAACACCGCCATCCAGAGCCCACGTTCCACGCCAGGCATCCTGATCGTAGTATTCTTGACTGCGGCTCCATCGCACGCGCACTGTCCCTAGAAACAACTTCCCAAATCGGCCGGCTTCGAGTGCCTCACGAAGTTTGACGACGGGCAAATTGAATCTATTTTGCTTCACGACGAAGAGGGGCACGCCATGTTTTTCGCAGGCGTTGATCATCATGTCAGCGTCCGGGAGGGTTAGTGCCATTGGTTTTTCGACGACGATCGGCTTGCGATATGGCGCCAGGGCAATCACGTTTTCGGCATGAATGCCGCTCGGAGTAAGCACGGAGATCGCGTCGAGTTCGACGTTTGACATCATCTCGTTCAGACTCGTGTAGTGCGGAACGCTGAATTTTTTGCCGATCATTTGAGCTCGTGCCGGCTGCGTGTCACAAACTGCTGCCAATCGCGCACCATTTATCTGGCGATAGCCCAAAAGCTCCGAGTGGCGTTTAGCTATTCGCCCGCACCCGACAAGTCCAAATCTGAGCATGATCCCTCTTGAATAGGATGGCAGGCGCCAAGTATCAGAAATTTCAGGTAGCCCAGCAATACACGACGACGACCACTCTTCATAGTGATGAGAAACGTCGACAGCACGGCATCTGAGAGACCGAAAAACAATTTACGAAGGGAGCTTACGCTAAAGCAAACGTAACCGCCAAACCGCAAACTTGTTCCAGCGCGCGTGGAGCGCGGTTTCGCGCAAGATCTTCTCAGTCA
>Ga0207064_1108_pt1 | contig 11152 bp, 12 predicted proteins | sample Alteio_BWMinCont_26_FD_153488 | JGI IMG/M metagenome (GOLD analysis project Ga0207064, IMG submission 153488) | Enriched cells from forest soil in Barre Woods Harvard Forest LTER site, Petersham, Massachusetts, United States -... | ecosystem: Environmental > Terrestrial > Soil > Temperate forest >...
ACGGTAAAATGAGCGACATGGACCTTTTGGTCGATGTATCCAAAAAAATAGAAGGGAATACGATTTGCCCGCTGGGTGACGCGGCTGCATGGCCGGTAGCCAGCGCGATACGCCACTTCAGGGACGAGTTTGAATGGCACGTTACCAATGCTTCCGAAGCAGTTACCAGAAACTACGGACTGGCGCATTATGCTGATCCGCTGCCGAAGAAGGAAGAAACGGCGGTATAAATAATATGCACACGGAGCAAGCGGTTATAATTGAATTTAATTATGGTCTTGAAGAAGACGAACCGTTTTATGAATTGTCTGATAAACTCAGAGTGTTAGTAGACGAAAGTGGTTTAGGGGAGTATGATGGACATGAGATTGCGATGGATAATAGTGATGGCTCATTTTATATGTATGGGCCAGATGCTAAAAAGTTATACGAAGTAGTAAAAAGTACAATAGAAAAAGTACCGTTTATGGCAGGCGCAAACATTATATTAAGACTTGGGCCGCCAGAAACGGGAGTTAAACAAGTCAGTTTTACTTTGAATCTGAATTAATGAAAGTAACAATAGACGGGATATCGATTGATGTAGAGCCGGGAACAAGCATCCTGAATGCCGCGAGGCAGATAGGCGGCGATATTGTTCCGCCTGCGATGTGCTATTACTCAAAGCTGAAAGATAGCGGCGGTAAATGCCGTACCTGTTTGGTTAAGGTAAGCAAGGGTTCTGAAAAGGACCCCCGCCCGATGCCCAAGCTGGTAGCATCCTGCCGCACTACGGTAATGGATGGTATGGAGGTACAGAATATCACTTCGCCGGAGGTTATTGAAGCCCGCAAGGGTATAGTGGAGATGTTGTTGATCAACCACCCGCTGGATTGCCCGATATGCGACCAGGCCGGTGAGTGTGACCTGCAAAATTTAGGTTTCGATCATGGCTCTGCTAAAACCCGTTATGAGTTCGACCGCCGTACATTCCACAAAATTGATATTGGCGATAAGATACAGCTGCATATGACACGCTGTATCCTGTGTTACCGTTGTGTTTTTGTTGCTGACCAAATCACTGACCATCGTATTCATGGCATTTTGAATCGCGGTGATCATTCTGAAATATCAACCTACATTAAAGCTGCAGTTGATAATGATTTTTCAGGAAATGTGATCGATGTATGCCCGGTTGGTGCTTTAACAGATAAGACTTTCCGCTTCAAAAACCGTGTTTGGTTCACCAAGCCGGTAGAGGCACACCGCGATTGCGATCATGAAAAATGCAGCGGCAAGGTTACCTTGTGGTATAAAGGCGAAGACGTGCTGCGCGTTACCGCCCGCAAAGATGTTTACGGTGAGGTAGAAAGCTTCATTTGCAATACTTGCCGTTTCGATAAAAAGAAAACCAGCGATTGGGTGATCGAGGGCCCGCGCAAAATAGCCAACTGGTCGGTGCAAAATTCTAATCATTATGAAATGCTGCATCCGCTGCCGGTTGTAAAAACCAACCCGCAATTGCAGGAGGCTAATAAAGAACAGTTTGAAAGGGAGACACGCTTATAATGGGAACCGCCGATATATTAATAAAATTTGCGTTGATCGTGATCATATTCCTGATCAGTTTGGTAGTTGCCATGTACTCCACGTATGCTGAACGCAAAGTCGCGGCATTTTTCCAGGACAGGATAGGCCCTAACCGTGCCGGTCCCTTCGGTATTCTGCAACCTTTGGCAGACGGTGCCAAAATGTTCATGAAGGAAGAGATCATACCGGCAAGTTCAAGCAAATTCCTATTTATTGTTGGCCCTTCATTGGCCATTATGACAGCCTGCATAGGCTCTGCCGTTATCCCCTGGGGCGAAACGCTTACTATAGGTAGCTACCGGATTCCTCTGCAGGTAACGGACATCAATGTTGGTGTTTTATACATATTCGGAGTAGTGTCCTTAGGTGTGTATGGCGTGATGATAGGCGGCTGGGCATCGAATAATAAATATTCATTACTTGGCGCCATCCGTGCGGCATCGCAAAATATCAGCTATGAAATCGCAATGGGCCTCTCCATCATAGCACTATTAATGACCACAGGAACATTAAGTCTAAAAGAAATAGCCGCGCAACAACACGGCTGGCATTGGAACATCGTTTCTCAGCCGTTGGGCTTTTTGATATTCATCGTCTGCGCCTTTGCTGAGACCAACCGTGCACCCTTTGACCTGCCCGAATGCGAGACCGAACTGGTGGGTGGTTACCATACCGAATACTCGTCCATGAAACTTGGGTTTTACCTGTTTTCCGAGTATATCAATATGTTTGTGTCTGGCGCGGTGATGGCTACGCTTTACTTTGGCGGCTATAATTTCCCCTATATGCACCACCTGGGGCTATCGGAAAACTGGGTTACGATATTGGGGGTGGTCGCCCTATTCGCCAAGATATTTTTCTTCATTTTCTTTTTCATGTGGGTACGCTGGACGCTTCCGCGTTTCCGATATGACCAATTGATGGACCTGGGATGGAAAACATTGATACCTTTGGCGATAGCCAATATTGTTATAACAGGACTTTGGATGACGTTTATTAAATAATCGGAGGCAAGAGATCAAATGGAATCATTAACGAGTAAACGCAAGCAAGTTGAATCAAAGCCGCTCAATTTGGCTGAGCGCATATATCTTCCTGCCATTATAAGGGGGCTTTCCATTACAATGAAGCACTTTTTCAGGAAGAAAGTTACTGTACAATACCCTGAACAAAAACGTGAATTTTCTGAGAACTTCCGCGGTATGCACTCGCTGAAGCGCGATGAGCAGGGCCGTGAGCGCTGCACTGCTTGCGGTTTGTGCGCCTTATCGTGCCCTGCGGAAGCGATAACGATGATCTCGGCAGAACGCCAGCCGGGCGAGGAGCATTTATACCGCGAGGAAAAATACGCGGCGGTTTACGAGATCAATATGCTGAGGTGCATTTTCTGCGGGCTGTGTGAAGAAGCCTGCCCTAAGGAAGCCATCTATCTCGACGGCGATATTGTGCCGGCCGATTATATGCGGAAGGATTTTATTTATGGTAAGGATAAATTAGTGGAGGCGCCCTTAAATCAATAAAAGAAGTTTATAACTTTGCCTCGCTTTTTTGGGGCAGGGTTACTGTAAATATCAAAATGAGTATATTCTATTTTATCGCATTTCTGTCCATACTGTTCGCAGTGCTGGTAATATCTGCAAAAAACCCTGTGCACAGTATCCTATACCTTATACTCACTTTCTTCATGTTTACCATCCAGTACGTTTTACTGAATGCCCAGTTCCTGGCTGTTGTGAATTTCATTGTTTACATGGGCGCTATACTGGTGCTGTTTTTGTACACGCTGATGCTCATCAACCTCAATAAGGACTCGGAACCCGCCAAATCAAACATGCTGAAAATAGCGGCGGTTCTTGGAGGCGGATGCCTGATGGTAGTCATCATCGCTTCGTTAAAAGCATTGGGTGTTTCGCAGCCTGTATTATTAAAAGACCCCGGTTTAGGACTTGTAAAGAACCTGGGTAAAGTATTATTCAACGAATTTTTACTGCCATTTGAAGTATCGTCGCTGTTGCTGCTATCGGCAATGGTAGGCGCGGTATTGCTGGCAACGAAAGATAAAAAAACCGCTGCGTGATGAATAGTTTTTTTGATACCGTAAAATCAGTACCGCTAAATCATTACATCATCTTGAGCGCCATTATATTTTCGATAGGCGTGATCGGTGTATTGATCCGCCGCAATGCGATCATCATTTTCATGTCGGTAGAATTAATGCTGAACGCGGTAAACCTGTTGCTTACGGCTTTTTCGGTTTATCACGGTGACCCTAACGGGCAGGTTTTTGTATTTTTCATCATGGCATTGGCCGCAGCCGAAGTCGCGGTGGGGCTGGCCATCATTGTGATGATCTACCGCAATACCAATTCGGTGGATATTAATGTGCTGAACCGGCTAAAGTGGTAAAGAATTATAAACGTAAAACGTCATACGTATAACGTACAACTTATAACATGAATAACTATATCTGGCTTATTCCAATACTACCCTTAGCTGGTTTCCTCATCAACGGGTTTGGCCGTAATATTTTGCCAAAAAAAGTGATAAGCATCGTAGGTTGCCTCGTAGTGCTGGCCTCCTTTGGGTTGAGTATTGAGGCCTTTGCCCAGATAAGTTCAGGCGGCCATATTGAAGCCAATCTGTTTAACTGGTTCAATGCGGGAACGTTAAATGTTTCGTTCTCGTTTTTGGTCGACAGGTTGAGCGTATTGATGATGCTGATCATTACCGGTGTAGGCTTCCTCATCCATTTGTATTCGGTTGGCTACATGAATCATGATGAAGGATTTGGAAAGTTTTTTTCATATCTCAACCTGTTCATATTCTTCATGCTGTTGCTGGTAATGGGATCCAATTACCTGGTTATGTTCATCGGCTGGGAAGGCGTTGGCTTATGTTCATACCTGCTGATCGGCTTTTGGTACACCAATCCAGATTATGCGGATGCAGCGAAGAAAGCCTTTATAATGAACCGTATAGGTGACCTCGGCTTTATCATCGGCATATTCCTCATCCTGTATTATTTCGGAAGTACAGCCTACGCAGATATTTTCCCCAAGGCAACGCAAATGAATGGCTTCAATGTGCCATTCACTTTAATAACATTACTGCTCTTCATTGGCGCCGTGGGTAAGTCGGCACAGATACCCTTATTCACATGGTTGCCCGATGCAATGGCCGGCCCGACGCCCGTATCCGCTTTGATCCATGCCGCGACAATGGTTACCGCCGGTGTTTATATGGTTGCACGCTCGAACATTTTGTTTACCCTGGCGCCCTACACGATGGAAGTTATCGCGGTGATCGGTTTGGCGACAGCCACTTTTGCCGCGCTGATCGCGCTATCGCAAACAGATATTAAAAAGGTACTGGCTTATTCTACGGTATCACAATTAGGTTATATGTTTTTAGGCCTGGGCGTAGGCGCTTATACCGGGGCATTTTTCCATCTGTTGACCCATGCATTCTTTAAAGCGCTACTATTCTTAGGCGCGGGTTCTGTGATCCATGCCATGAGCAATGAGCAGGATATGCGCAAAATGGGCGGATTGAAAGGCAAGCTAAAAATTACTTTCATTACTATGCTTATTGGGACGATAGCCATTTCAGGCATACCGCCGTTTGCGGGATTCTTTTCGAAGGACGAGATACTGGCCCAGGTTTTTGTTCATAACAAGGCGATGTATGTTATCGGTGTGATCACGGCTATGTTCACATCATTCTACATGTTCCGCCTGTTATACCTTACCTTTTACGGTAAGTTCAGGGGAACCTCAGAACAGGAACATCATTTGCATGAATCGCCCCGGACCATGACCATTCCACTGATCGTTTTAGCCGTACTCTCTATAGTTGGCGGTTTCATTGGGATCCCCGAAGTATTGGGCGGCCATCACTGGCTGGAGCAATGGCTGGCACCTATTTTTGCAGATTCTACAGCTTTGCTGCCCAAAGCAAATACTGCGGCTTCAACCGATATTTTACTGATGGCAGCTTCAGTTGCAGGAGCAGTACTGGCATTGATCTATGCCTATGTAAGGTATGTTAAGAATGCGCACGTGCCTGCTTCAGATACCGAGGAACGCCCCGGTTTGGTGAGCCTGTCATATCATAAATTTTATATTGATGAGATATATGACTTCCTGATCCGTAAGCCGCTTGATTGGCTATCGGTTTTCTTTTATAAGGTTGTCGACTTGCTCGCGATCGATGGAATAGTAAACGGCTTAGGAAAGATGACAGTGCGATCGAGTAAGGGGCTTCGTCTTTTACAGACCGGGAACGTGGGGTATTATATTTTTATGATGGTGATAGGCATCATTGCAATTTTAGTATACAGTTTTGTGAAAATATAACAATAAGCGCACAGATAAAAGATGACAGTTAGTATCCTGATTTTTTTACCGGTTATAGCAGCACTTGTTGTTCTATTTGTTAAAGGCAACGCGGCTAAATACGCGGCATTTATATTCGCCCTCGCCGACCTTGTTATCGCCGGGATATTTTTAAGCCGTTTTGTTCCCAATGCCGCTACCCAGTTTGCCGAAACAGTTCCCTGGATACCTAAGGCGGGTATATACTTTAACGCCGGTATTGATGGTATCAGCATGATCATGGTGATACTGACCACTTTGCTGGTGCCGCTGATCATCCTCACAACTTTTAAGCATCAATATAAAAACGCGCCTGTTTTTTACGCATTGATATTGTTTATGCAGGCAGGCTTGCTTACGGTATTTACAGCGCTCGACGGTTTCCTCTTTTATGTCGGGTGGGAAGTAGCGCTGATACCTATCTATTTCATCTGCGCCATGTGGGGCGGCCAGAACCGTATTAAGATCACTATAAAGTTTTTCATCTATACATTTGCCGGTTCTTTATTCATGCTGTTGGGTATTATCTACCTGCGTATGCAAAACCCTTCGGGTTTATACGACCTGCACCAGTTTTACGAGAACAAACTTGATGCAACCCACCAGGGCTGGGTATTCTGGGCGTTCTTCCTCGCATTCGCTATCAAGATGCCGATATTTCCATTCCATACCTGGCAACCGGATACGTATACTGAGGCACCATCGGCCGGCACCATGATGTTGTCGGGTATTATGCTTAAGATGGGTATTTATGGAGTTATCCGCTGGCTGATACCGATAGCGCCGCTGGGCGTTCAAAGATGGGGGTTTATTGCGCTGATGTTATCCGTAATAGGTATTGTTTATGCATCTGTTATCGCATTTAAACAGAGGGACGGCAAACGCCTGGTAGCTTATTCGTCCATTGCACACGTTGGATTAATATCGGCCGCGTTATTTACTTTTATCCGCCCCGACGGTACCTTTATCTGGACGGTTCAGGCTGTACAGGGGGCGTTGATCCAGATGCTTAATCACGGTATTAACGTTGTCGGGCTGTTCTTTATTTGGGATATTATCAGTACCCGGCTAAACACGCGCGATATAGATCAATTGGGCGGAATAGCTAAAGTGGCGCCGAAGTTTGCCATCGCTTTCTTAATTATCACATTAGGCACGGTAGCCTTGCCTTTAACAAACGGCTTTATAGGCGAGTTTCTTTTGTTGAACGGCGTATTCCAGTTTAATATCTGGATTGCGGCTCTCGCGGGCCTAACCATGATTTTCGGAGCGGTTTATATGCTAAGGATGTATAAATCTGTTATGTATGGCGAAACCAACGCGCTGACAGCTACATTTACGGATATCAGCGGATCGGAAAAGATCGTACTGGCAGTAATTTGTATCCTGATAATCGCCATAGGAATATACCCGCAGCCCATACTGCATTTGTCAGATGCCGCGGTGAGTAACTTAGTTAATTCAATACATGCAAAAGTACCAGTGAAGTAATTTTAAATTCTAAAATCTAAACGCTAAATTCTAAAAATGACCAAGTGATAGATGCAGAAAATAAAGAGGTTAAAAAATACGATCTGGAGGACAGGACATACCATTTTGCAGAAAGTTGCAAAGAATTTTTAAAAAGAATAGATAAATCGATACATAACATAGAATATTATAAGCAGCTTATCAGATCATCGGGGTCCGTGGCTGCAAATCTGATAGAAGCTAATGAAAGTTTTAGTCGCACTGATTTCTCGCATAGAATAAAAATTTGCAGAAAAGAGTCGAAAGAAAGCAGGTTATGGTTGAAACTTGTGGATGTGAAGGAACAAATGGAGGCTGATAGAGCCTCATTAATACGAGAAGCTACCGAACTTATGAAAATTTTCGGGGCTATTCTTGAAAAGATGAAAAGCAATTAACCGCTTTAGAATTTAGATTTTAGGATTTAGAATTTAGAGTTTAGTATTTTAAAGATGAATACCTTAATACTATTATCTGTTTTACCAATACTGCTTTTGTATTTGGGTTTGTTCAAAGCCAAAAACGCTTTGTTGCCCGTAACTGTTATTGGATTGCTGGTTGCATTAGCGTTAGCTATTGCGGCGTGGACAAAGCATGACGATGTTTTGCCGATCTATCATGCAATGATGAAATTTGACAACTTTTCAGTTGCATTTTCGTCCATTACCATTATTTCAACTATTTTGATATTACTGCTCTCCAAAGAGTATTTTGAGAAGATCAGCAGTCATGTCGCCGAATATTATGCTATCATATTGTTCTCATTGGCAGGCATTATCGTGATGGTGTCATATTATAATCTGACGATGCTTTTTATCGGCATCGAGATCATGTCGGTTAGTTTATACATCCTTGCAGGCATTAAAAAGAATGATTTTGCATCCAATGAGGCCGCCTTGAAATACTTCCTGATGGGGGCATTTTCAACCGGTTTCTTGTTGTTTGGTATTGCTTTGATATATGGTGCATCCGGCTCATTCAGCCTTGATGCGATCAGTAAATGGGTATTGGGTCATCCAAATATCGACCCGATGTTTTATACCGGTATCCTGCTCATTATAGTAGGTTTATGTTTCAAGGTAGGTGTGGCGCCGTTCCATTTCTGGACGCCCGACGTTTACGAAGGCTCGCCGACACTGATCACCGCCTACATGTCAACTGTAGCCAAAACAGCAGCTTTTGCCGCTTTCCTACGATTATTCTCGACATGCTTCGCCCCGCTATCCGATTTCTGGATGCCGGCGATGCTTATCATTACGGTTATCACGCTATTTATAGGCAATATCACAGCCTTATACCAGCAAAGTTTTAAACGGATGCTGGCATTTTCGAGCATATCGCACGCGGGCTACCTGATGTTTGCCATAGTGGCGCTGGGATCGGGTTCGGCCAACTCGGTATTTATATATGCTACCGCATATTCTATCGCCTCTATTATAGCTTTCGGTGCGCTGATATTGGTTCAGCAGCAATCAGGTTCCGACAATTTTGAGGCCTTTAATGGCCTGGCCAAGAAAAACCCATTCCTGGCTTTGGTGCTCACAATTTCGATGCTTTCACTGGCGGGCATACCGCTTACTGCAGGTTTCATAGGTAAGTTTTTCGTATTCTCGGGTGCGTTGTCACAATATCACACTACGCTGGTCATCCTGGCAGTGATCAACGCAATAATCAGTATTTTCTACTATTTCAGGGTTATTATCGCTGTGTATTTCCGTAGTGCCGAACGCGAAGAAGTGCTTGTGCCGGGCTACTTTAATTTTGTGCTTGGGTTAGCAGCATTAATAACTATTTTCATCGGGGTTTGCCCCGGCCTCATAGCCAAACTGATATAATCGGACATCGCCGTAACAATTAATTCATTTTATATTAGTAGTTTTACGGTGATAGTGAATGGAACAATTCTGGGAACACCTTCAAAATCTAACAGACGCGCACTCCATTATCAGCAAAGGCGGTTTCTTCTTATTGCTCGTCGTAGTTTTTGCTGAAACAGGCTTATTTTTCGGTTTTTTCTTGCCGGGCGATTACCTGCTTGTGCTTGCAGGCTTGCTTTGCGCCATGGGGGTGCTCCATGTGCACATTTCGGTTTTGATACTTTCCCTTATCGCTGCGGGTGTTTTAGGCAATTATACTGGTTATTGGTTTGGTTTCCGTGCCGGCCCTGTATTATTCAAGCGAAATGAATCATTATTCTTCAAAAAGCGCTATGTAACCATGGCCGAAGAGTTTTATTCAAAGTATGGTGGCATGGCACTGGTTTTAGGCAGATTTTTCCCCATAATTAGAACTTTTGCCCCTATCTTTGCGGGAGTTGTTAAGCTGGATATCAGAAAGTTCAGTCTATATAATTTTATCGGCAGCATAACTTGGGTAACTATTTTAACTTTAATTGGATTTTTTTTAGGACGAAAGTATCCTGAAGAGATCAAATATTACCTTAAGTATGTCGTATTTGGATTGATATTGCTTACAACCCTCCCGTTCATCGTCGCCTACATCAAAAGAAAATCGACCAGAACGGAAGCAGGTAAGGAAAATTTATAAAATCTATAGAGATTAATAATGAGTACACAACATCCCTGGCACCAGGTATCACCGGGTGACGATATACCCGAGATAGTACACGCTGTAATAGAAATACCCAAAGGCTCAAAGGCCAAATATGAAATAGATAAAGAATCGGGCTTGCTGAAACTTGACCGCGTACTGTTCTCATCGGTAATGTACCCGGCCAACTATGGCTTTATACCGCAGACCTATTGTGATGACCATGACCCGCTGGATATATTGGTTTTATGTTCGGTCGATGTTTTCCCGATGTCGATCATCGAAGCTAAAGTGATAGGCGTTATGCATATGGTTGATAATGGCGAACAGGACGATAAAATAATCGCTGTAGCAAAAAACGACATGTCGGTTAATTATATCAATGACCTGAATGAACTGCCGCCGCATGCCATGAAAGAAATTGTCCGTTTTTTCCAGGATTATAAAAAGCTTGAAGGTAAGAACGTTACCATCGAGCACCTTCTCGGCATGCGCTACGCGCACAAAGTGATCGCCGAAAGCCTGCAGTTGTATAAGTCTACTTTCCCGTTGTACCAATAATAGTTAAATGGCCCCCAACTTAGAAATCAACGGCTATTACATTCTTCTTACAGGTTGCCTGGTATTATTGAACGGCTTTTTTGTCGCCGCGGAGTTTGCCATGGTTCGTGTGCGCGGCTCGCAGATCGAGATCAAAGCCAAAGCGGGCAGCCGCACTGCCAAAATCGCCAAAGGTATTATGGCAAATCTTGACGGATACCTTGCTGCTACGCAATTGGGGATAACACTTGCTTCACTTGGCCTGGGCTGGGCGGGACAGGAAGTGGTAACCAAATTGATGCTGAACGTATTTTCATTGTTCGGCATTATCATTACATCTCCACTTATCATCAATACAAGCCACGTAGTTGCATTTCTGTTTATTACCATACTTCATATCGTATTCGGCGAGCTTGCTCCCAAGTCCATAGCCATACAGCGTTCTGTGCGTACTGTTATGAACATAGCTGTGCCCTTGCGCTTCTTTTATGTTGTTTTCAGCCCTTTTATCTGGTTTTTAAACGGTTTTGCTAACCTGATTTTAAAGTCAATCGGCATCAATACCGCCCCGGGCAGCGAGGCCCACCATAGTTCTGAAGAATTACAATTCC
>Ga0207064_1105_pt1 | contig 10951 bp, 7 predicted proteins | sample Alteio_BWMinCont_26_FD_153488 | JGI IMG/M metagenome (GOLD analysis project Ga0207064, IMG submission 153488) | Enriched cells from forest soil in Barre Woods Harvard Forest LTER site, Petersham, Massachusetts, United States -... | ecosystem: Environmental > Terrestrial > Soil > Temperate forest >...
GAGCCATGAACTTAAAAAACTGATCGTCATTGCCGGGCCAACCGCGTCCGGCAAAACTGCTTTGGCTATCGAACTGGCTAAAAAGCTTAAAACTGAAATAATTTCTGCCGATTCGAGGCAATTTTATAAAGAAATGGCCATTGGTACGGCTAAGCCTGCAATTGAAGAATTAAAACAGGCAAAGCATCACTTTATTGATTCACATTCCATTACTGAAAATTTTTCGGTTGGCGATTTTGAACGGCAGGGCCTCGCTGTGCTCGAAGATATCTTCAAAACCCATGATGTGGCAATAATGGTTGGCGGCTCGGGCTTGTATATTAAAGCCGTATGCGATGGTTTCGATGAGCTTCCGAAAGCATCTCCGGAGATCAGGAAAAAGTTAAATCGCGCTTTTGAAGAAAATGGCATTACGTACCTGCAGGAAAAGCTGAAATGGGCTGATCCAGCATATTACGGCCAGGTTGATCTGAATAATCCGCAGCGCCTGATACGGGCATTGGAAGTTTTTGAACATACCGGCGCGCCTTTTTCGACCTATAGAAAAGCTTCAGTAAATCAAAGGCCGTTCAGGCCCGTTAAAATCGGCATCGACTTGCCGAGAGATCTGCTGTATGATCGCATCAATCACAGGGTTGATGAAATGGTAAAAAACGGCTTGGTCGACGACGCACGATCGTTGCTGCCTTTCCGGCATTACAATGCTTTAAACACTGTTGGCTACAGCGAATTATTTGATTACTTCGATGGCAAAACCGATATAGAAACCGCCACTGCACTTATCAAACAAAATACCCGGCGATTTGCCAAGCGGCAGATGACCTGGTTCCGGAAGGATAAAGAGATCAGGTGGCTAAAACCCGGCGACGGGAACAACGTTGATATAATTCTGCGCCAATTGAATTACTGAAGCAATTTTTTGAGATACATACCATAGCCGCTCTTGATATATTTTTCGGCAAGGGCGCTCAACTGCTTCGAATCTATAAATCCGTGACGATAGGCCACTTCCTCAATACAGCCTATTTTGGTATCCTGCCGCTTTTCAATCACGCGTACGAACTCTGTGGCATCACTTAGCGAGTCGAAGGTTCCGGTATCCAGCCATGCGGTACCACGGTCCATTACGCCAACATGTAACTTTTTTCGCTCCAGGTAAACCCTGTTCACATCTGTGATCTCATACTCGCCCCGAGGTGATGGTTTGATATTTTTAGCTATTTGCACAACTTCATTATCATAAAAATATAGCCCGGGCACTGCATACGACGATTTTGGGTTTACCGGCTTTTCTTCGATAGATAATGCCGTAAACTCACTGTCAAATTCAACCACACCATAGCGTTCCGGATCAGAAACCCTGTAAGCAAATATCGCCGCGCCATCAACATTATTGAACTCCTTCATCAACTTGGTGAAACCGCTGCCGTAAAAAATATTATCTCCTAATATCAAAGCCACCTTATCCTTGCCGATAAACTGCTCGCCTATCACAAAAGCCTGCGCCAGGCCATTAGGCACGGCCTGCACCGCATATTCAAACTGACAGCCCAGTTCCCTCCCATCGCCAAGCAGTCTCCTGAAACTCTCGCTATCCTCGGGCGTAGTGATTATCAATATTTCCCGGATATTGGCCATCATCAGCACCGACAACGGGTAATAGATCATGGGCTTATCATAGATCGGCATCAGTTGTTTACTGATAGCTTTAGTAATGGGGAAAAGCCGGGTGCCCGAACCGCCTGCTAAGATGATACCTTTCATAGATCAAATTAAAGTTTGCTGATACACGTTATTAAACTATCGCGCCAATAGGGGATCTCGATATTAAAAGTCCGCTTTATTTTCGATTTATCCATTACGGAATATGCGGGCCGGACTGCCCTTGTCGGATATTCAGATGTTCTGATAGGCAACACCTTCACTTTCGTTTTTGAAATATCAAAAATACCTTTCGCAAAATCATACCATGACGTAACACCTTCATTGCTGTAATGGTAGGTGCCGTAAGCGTCCTTGCCGCTGAAAACGATGTACAGGATACAATCAGCCAGATCCATGGCGTAAGTTGGGGTCCCAACCTGGTCGGCAATGATGCGTAATTCATCCCGCTCGGCTCCCAGCTTCAGCATGGTTTTAACGAAATTATTACCATATTCGGAGTAGAGCCAACTGGTTCTGAGCGTATATTGTTTTTCGAGGAGCTGGGCTACAGCCAGCTCTCCTTCCAGTTTGGTCAGCCCGTAAATATTTATGGGCTCCGCAATATCATCCTCAACAAGCGGTACCGGTTTATCGCCTTTAAAAATAAAGTCCGTGGATGTATGGATCATTGCCGCACCAAATTGTTTGCATAATTCGGCAATATTGGCGGCGCCGGTATTGTTGATAGCGTGGGCCTTTTCAACGTCATCTTCAGCTTTATCAACAGCGGTATATGCAGCACAATTGATGCACCAGGCTGGTTTATAGGTATCAAATATCTTTTTTAGCGCATCTTTATTGAGTATGTCGGCTTCGCTTTCGGGTGGGAAATGAATCGATGTTATCCCTTTTGTTTCGGCGACCTTTTTTAAACATTGCCCTAATTGGCCGGATGCTCCGAAAACTACAATATTGCTCATCTAAATGGTTTTAAAAGCCAAGATCGCCGGCTTCGGCTAAGTTAGGTAATATAATATCTTTATCCGATACGATCAATTGATCGTGCGGCAGTATCCAGTCAATAGCCAGGTTCGGATCAGCATAATGAGCGCCGCCTTCTGCCGATCTATCATAATAATTATCGCATTTGTATTGGAATACGGCATCATCGCTCAACACCACGAAGCCATGCAAAAACCCTCTCGGAACAAATAATTGCAGGTTATTTTTATCAGAAAGTTTAATACTGAAATGCTGACCAAATGTTTTAGAACCCTTTCGTACGTCAACTGCAACATCAAGCACCTCGCCCTTCACTACTCTCACCAGTTTGGACTGAGCGGAGCCGCCTTTTTGCAAGTGAAGGCCTCTTAAAACACCCTTTGAAGAATAGGATTGGTTATCCTGAACAAAAGGTATGGTATGCCCCGTTAATTCAGTAAATTTTTCCTGGTTGAAACTCTCAAAAAAGTAACCCCGTTCGTCGCCAAAAACCCGTGGTTCAATAACAAGACAGCCTTCAATTGGTGTAGAATGTACATTCATAGATCAGTTTATTTAAACTTCTACACCTTTTGCGGTGTGCGATAGAAAATCCTGGTAAGCCAATTTTATGCCCTCAGGCAATTCAATAGTATGTTTCCACCCTTTGCTGTGCAATTTGGTCACATCCATTAATTTACGCGGGGTACCATCCGGCTTTGACGCGTCAAATTTGATCCCGCCTTCATAACCAATAATGTCTTTGATCAGCATGGCGAGGTCTTTGATAGAAATATCCTCGCCTGTGCCGATATTAACGAGACCTTCTTCGTCATAGTTCTGCATCAAATAATAGCAAGCTTCTGCCAGGTCATCAGCAAAAAGAAATTCTCTTTTGGGTGTGCCCGTTCCCCAAATAGTTACATCAGGCAAGTTCTGCACTTTGGCCTCATGAAACCGGCGGATCAACGCGGGTAAAACGTGCGAATTGCTTGGGTGATAGTTGTCGTTATAACCATAAAGGTTAGTGGGCATTACAGAAATAAAATTGCAGCCGTATTCAGAGCGATAAGCATCGCACATTTTAATGCCGGCAATCTTTGCAATAGCATAAGGCTCATTGGTGGGTTCCAGCGGCCCGGTAAGTAAATATTCTTCTTTCAAAGGCTGCGGGGCCATTTTGGGATAAATGCAGCTCGATCCAAGGAACATCAGTTTCTTTACCCCATTCAAATATGAAGAATGAATGATGTTATTTTGGATCTGGAGGTTCTCGTACAAAAACTGCGCGCGGTAAGTATTATTGGCCACGATGCCCCCAACCTTTGCCGCTGCCAAAAACACATAATCAGGTCTTTCTTCAGCAAAAAAATCGGCGACATCAGCCTGTATCCTCAAATCAAGTTCTGACGAAGTACGGGTTACGATATTGTCATAACCTTCTTTCTGTAATTTGCGGTAAATGGCCGATCCAACCATCCCGCGATGGCCTGCAATGTATATTTTACCGTCCTTTTCCATAGTAAGAATAAAACCTAAACTCTAAATTCTAATTTCTAATTTTATAGTTACGCATTCACCGACTTCCGACTCACGCCTGCCCCATCGTCCCGCCAAAGTTCATCGGGAAACCCGTGGGTTCGGTTTGTATTTTGATGCGCCCGTTTACGTTCTCGAACTTCTCAATGTTGTCCTGTATGGCGGTTAACAAGCGCTTTGCATGTTCGGGTGTCAAAACTATCCTCGCTTTTACTTTGGCTTTCGGCACGCCCGGCATCACCCTGATAAAATCCAATACAAACTCCGAGTTTGAATGTGTAATTATAGCCAGGTTTGAATATATGCCTTCTGCAATCTCTTCAGAAAGCTCGATATTCAGCTGATTTTCATTTTGCTCTTCCATCGTATAAAAATAGTAAAGCCTTCCATTTACATAGAAGGCTTTACAAAAATATTTAAATTATTTGATTATGCTTCAACTTCCTCTTCAGTTTTCGAAGCCATCAGGCGGTCAAATTCCTCCTGCGAACCTACGCGGATGTTTTCGTATACGCGCAAACCTGTACCCGACGGGATAAGGTGACCAACGATCACATTTTCCTTCAGGCCGAGCATATTGTCCTTCTTACCTGCAATAGCAGCCTCATTCAGTACTTTAGTGGTTTCCTGGAATGACGCCGCAGAAATGAACGACTTGGTACCCAACGATGCACGGGTAATACCCTGCAGCAGCGGACTCGAAGTGGCCGGGATAGCATCCCTTACTTCAACCAGTTTCATATCCTTACGTTTAAGGCTTGAATTTTCGTCCCTTAACTTGCGTACCGAAACGATCTGGCCTGCTTTAAAGCTGGTCGAATCGCCTGGTTCTACGATAACTTTCTTATCATAGATATCGTCATTTTCCATCATGAAGTCCCAGCCGTCAACAGCTTCTTTTTCAAGGAAACGGGTATCTCCGGCATCTTCGATCTGTACCTTCTGCATCATCTGATGCACGATAACTTCAAAGTGCTTGTCGTTGATCTTCACACCCTGCAAACGGTAAACTTCTTGTATACCATTCACCAGGTATTCCTGTACCGCGGCCGGACCTTTAATAGCCAGGATGTCGGCAGGTGATATAGAACCGTCAGACAATGGCATACCGGCTTTCACGAAGTCGTTGTCCTGTACCAAAATGTGTTTCGACAGCGGAACCAGGTATTTCTTGATCTGCCCGTCTTTCGACTCGATGGTGATCTCGCGGTTACCGCGTTTCACACCGCCCAAGGTTACTACACCATCTATTTCGGTTACAACAGCTGGGTTAGACGGGTTACGTGCTTCGAATAATTCCGTCACCCGTGGCAAACCACCGGTGATGTCGCGGGTTTTACCTGTTGAACGAGGGATCTTTGCAATTACCTGGCCGGTTTTTACTTTTTCACCTTCGTCAACCGCGATGTGCGCACCCACAGGGATGTTATATCCTTTTATCAGGTTGCCTTTGTTATCGGCTATCTGGATAACAGGGTTTTTAGTTTTATCACGGGTATCGATGATCACTTTTTCGCGGTGACCTGTTTGCTCGTCCGATTCTTCGCGGAAAGTGATACCTTCCAATACAGCATCAAACTGGGCAACACCTGCAAATTCAGAAATAATTACCGCGTTGTACGGATCCCATGAACAGATACGGTCGCCTTTGCTGATCTTGCTGCCATCTTTCACATACAGGTATGAACCGTATGGAATGTTATTGGTCATGATCACTTTATTGCTACCCTGTTCCAGGATGCGGAACTCACCTGAACGACCCAATACTACTTCAACAGGTCCTTCCTCGGTTTCAAACGGCACGGTACGTACGTTCTCGAACTCGATGACACCTTCAAAACGCGCATTGATCTGTGATTCAGCCGCGATGTTAGAAGCGGTACCACCCACGTGGAATGTACGCAATGTTAACTGTGTACCTGGCTCACCGATAGACTGCGCTGCAATTACACCCACAGCTTCGCCCATTTGCACGCGCTTACCGCTTGCAAGGTTACGTCCATAGCACAATGCGCACACGCCTCGTTTGCTTTCGCAGGTTAATACCGAACGAATTTCGATACCTTCAAGCGGTGAGTTTTCTATATTCTTGGCAATATCTTCGTCAATATCGTGACCTGCTGATACCAACAGTTCGTTAGTGATCGGGTCATGAACATCATGCAATGAAGTACGTCCCAAAATACGATCGAACAATGGCTCAACAATATCTTCATTGTCTTTCAAAGCAGTTGTGAATATACCTCTCAAAGTACCGCAATCCACTTCGCCAACGATCATATCCTGTGCAACGTCATGTAAACGACGGGTGAGGTAACCAGCGTCGGCAGTTTTCAAAGCCGTATCGGCCAAACCTTTACGTGCACCGTGGGTCGAGATGAAGTATTCCAATACCGACAAACCTTCTTTAAAGTTCGAAAGGATGGGGTTTTCGATAATTTCACCGCCTGAGCCTGATTTCTGAGGCTTGGCCATCAAACCACGCATACCTGCCAGCTGGCGTATCTGTTCTTTCGAACCACGAGCGCCGGAGTCAAGCATCATGTACACCGAGTTGAAACCCTGGTTATCTGTCGACAATATCTCCATCACGTTTGCAGTCAAACGGTTGTTGATACGTGTCCAGATATCGATGATCTGGTTGTAACGTTCGTTATTGGTAATGAAACCCATGTTGTAGTTACCCATTACTTCTTCAACCTGCTTGGAAGCAGTTTCGATAAGCGTAACTTTTTCAGCAGGAATATTGATATCCTTCAGGTTAAATGACAAACCGCCTTGGAATGCCATCTGGAAACCTAATTCCTTGATATCATCCAGGAACTGGGCCGCGCGGGCCATACCGGTAACCTTCACTACATCACCAATGATATCACGTAACGATTTTTTGGTAAGCAATTCATTGATATAACCTACTTCAACCGGAACATGCTGGTTAAACAGCACGCGGCCTACGGTAGTTTCAATTACTTTATTGACGATGGTACCGTCTTTTTCCTTCACATTAGCTTTCACCTTAATGAAGGCATGCAGATCAACTTTCTGTTCATTGTAAGCGATGATCACTTCCTCCGAAGAGTAGAAAGTCAGGTTTTCACCTTTTATCACGCGGCCGGCATCCGTTTTACGGCCCTTGGTTATGTAGTATAAACCAAGTACCATGTCCTGTGAAGGTACAGTGATAGGCGTACCGTTAGCAGGGTTCAGGATGTTGTGCGATGCCAGCATCAGTATCTGGGCTTCCAAAATAGCGGCATTACCTAATGGTACGTGCACAGCCATCTGGTCACCGTCAAAGTCGGCGTTGAACGCAGTACAGGTTAATGGGTGCAGCTGGATAGCTTTACCTTCAACCAGTTTCGGCTGGAAAGCCTGGATACCCAAACGGTGCAATGTAGGCGCACGGTTCAGCAATACAGGGTGACCTTTCAGTACGTTTTCCAGGATATCCCAAACTAAGGGGTCCTTCCGGTCAACGATCTTTTTAGCTGATTTCACTGTTTTTACCACACCGCGCTCTATCATCTTGCGGATGATGAACGGTTTGAACAGTTCGGCAGCCATATCTTTTGGTAAACCGCATTCGTGTAATTTCAGGTTTGGACCAACGACAATTACCGAACGGGCCGAATAATCCACACGTTTACCCAATAAGTTCTGGCGGAAACGGCCCTGCTTACCTTTCAGGATGTCTGAAAGCGATTTCAAAGCACGATTCCCTTCGGTTTTCACCGCATTTACTTTACGTGAGTTATCGAACAGCGAGTCAACAGCTTCCTGTAGCATACGTTTTTCGTTACGTAAGATCACTTCAGGCGCTTTGATCTCGATCAGTCTTTTCAGACGATTGTTACGGATGATCACACGGCGATACAAATCATTTAAGTCGGAAGTAGCAAAACGGCCGCCTTCCAATGGCACCAACGGACGCAGTTCAGGCGGAATAACCGGAACGATCTTTACGATCATCCACTCAGGGCTGTTCTCGATCCGGGTCTTCGCATCGCGGAAAGCTTCAACCACCTGGAGGCGTTTTAAAGCTTCGTTTTTACGCTGCTGCGAAGTCTCATTTGCAGCCTGGTGACGAAGATCATAGGATAACTGATCCAGATCGATACGCCTTAACAATTCTTCCAAAGCCTCGGCACCCATCTTGGCAACAAACTTCTGAGGGTCCTTGTCGTCCAGGTACTGATTTTCCTTTGGCAAGGTATCCAACACGTCGAGGTATTCTTCTTCCGTAAGGAAATCCATTTTCGAAATTCCGTCAGCTTCTTTAATACCCGGCTGAATAACTACATATCTTTCATAATAAATGATCAGATCGAGTTTTTTGGTTGGTAAGCCCAGCAGGTAGCCAATCTTGTTCGGCAACGAGCGGAAATACCAAATGTGAGCCACCGGAACAACCAGGTTGATGTGCCCCATGCGCTCACGACGCACTTTCTTTTCGGTTACTTCAACGCCGCAACGGTCGCAAACGATACCCTTATAACGGATACGTTTATACTTACCGCAATGGCACTCGTAATCCTTAACCGGACCAAAAATACGCTCGCAGAATAAGCCATCGCGCTCAGGCTTGTAGGTCCTGTAGTTGATGGTTTCTGGTTTTAAAACTTCACCGCTTGAACGTTCCAGTATGGATTCAGGCGAAGCCAGACTGATGGTAATGGTGGTAAAGTTACTTTTGATTTTATTATCCTTTTTGTAAGACATAGTCTCCTTTGTTTTTAATGAGTGAATGAGTGAGTTGTGAATGAGTGAATGAAGATATTAATCACTCATTCGCCCATTCACTAATTCACTAATTATTCCAGCGTGATATCCAAACCTAAGCCTCTTAATTCGTGAACCAGTACGTTGAATGATTCAGGAACAGACGGCGTAGGCAGGTTCTCACCTTTAACAATAGCCTCGTAGGTTTTGGCACGGCCGATAACGTCGTCAGACTTAACGGTCAATATTTCCTGCAGGATGTTAGCTGCACCGAATGCTTCCAGTGCCCAAACCTCCATCTCACCAAAACGCTGACCACCGAACTGTGCTTTACCGCCCAATGGCTGCTGCGTGATCAATGAGTATGGACCTATTGAACGTGCGTGCATCTTATCGTCAACCATGTGGCCCAGTTTCAGCATGTAGATAATACCTACTGTGGTCTGCTGGTCAAAACGCTCACCGGTTAAGCCATTGTACAGGTAAGTACGACCCGATTCCGGCAAACCTGCTTTGGCAACCCACTCTTCCACTTCACTATGGCTTGCACCATCGAAAATAGGAGTAGCGAATTTCACACCGAGTTCTTTGCCTGCCCAGCCTAACACGGTTTCGTATATCTGCCCCAGGTTCATACGCGATGGTACGCCCAATGGGTTAAGTACGATATCAACCGGCGTTCCATCTTCCAGGAACGGCATGTCCTCGTCACGCACGATACGGGCAACAATACCCTTGTTACCGTGGCGTCCGGCCATTTTATCACCTACTTTCAGCTTACGCTTCTTGGCGATATAAACCTTAGCCATCTGAACAATACCTGATGGAAGTTCGTCACCTACGCTGATAGCAAATTTATCACGACGATAAGCACCCAGCTCTTCATTCAATTTGATCCCATAGTTATGAAGCAGGATCTTGATCAGATCGTTCTTATCATCATCCGTGGTCCATTTGGTCGGGTTAACGTTTTCGTAGTTCAGTTCAACCAAAATTTTCTGCGTGAACTTAACACCCTTTGGAACCAGCAACTCTTTATAAACATTGTAAACACCCTGTGAGGTTTTGCCGTTCACAATCTCGAACAATTTATCGATCAGGATATTCTTCAGATCTTTAATTGCCTTTTCATGCTTGGTATCCAGCTTATCCAACTGTGCCTTTTCTTCAGCTTTTGAAGTTTTCTTGGCACGTGAGAACAACTTGGTATCAATTACCACGCCTGCAATAGACGGCGGTGTTTTCAATGAGGCATCTTTCACATCGCCTGCTTTATCACCAAATATCGCACGCAACAGTTTTTCTTCCGGTGATGGATCAGATTCGCCTTTAGGGGTGATCTTACCGATCAGGATGTCGCCTTCTTTAACCTCGGCGCCAACACGTATGATACCGTCTTCGTCCAAATCTTTGGTAGCTTCTTCCGATACGTTCGGGATATCCGGCGTCAACTCTTCTTCGCCGCGTTTTGTGTCACGAACTTCAAGCTCGAACTCCTCAACGTGAAGCGAGGTAAATATATCCTGCGATACCACGCGTTCTGAAATTACGATCGCATCCTCAAAGTTGTATCCCTGCCAAGGCATGAACGCTACTTTCAGGTTACGACCCAAGGCCAGTTCGCCATTTTGTGTCGCGTATCCTTCGCAAAGCACCTGACCCTTTTCAACGCGCTGGCCTTTCTTAACAATGGGCTTCAGGTTGATGGTAGTACTCTGGTTGGTCTTCTTAAACTTAGTTAAAATATAGCTTTGGCTATCCCCGTCGAAAGAGATCAAACGATCTGTTTCATCGCGGTCGTATTTGATACGGATCTCGTTCGCGTCAACATACTCAACCACGCCATTGCCTTCAGCATTGATGAGCGTACGTGAGTCTTTCGCTACACGGCCTTCCAAACCGGTACCTACTATCGGCGCTTCAGGACGCAGCAGCGGAACGGCCTGGCGTTGCATATTCGAACCCATCAGCGCACGGTTAGCGTCATCATGTTCCAGGAAGGGAATTAATGAAGCAGCTATCGACGTGATCTGGTTCGGAGCAATATCCATATAATCAAGCCTTTCAG
>Ga0207064_1109_pt1 | contig 10945 bp, 10 predicted proteins | sample Alteio_BWMinCont_26_FD_153488 | JGI IMG/M metagenome (GOLD analysis project Ga0207064, IMG submission 153488) | Enriched cells from forest soil in Barre Woods Harvard Forest LTER site, Petersham, Massachusetts, United States -... | ecosystem: Environmental > Terrestrial > Soil > Temperate forest >...
AGTAATTGGCTACAATCATACGCTCCTGCCACGTTAATGTCTTATAATAGCCAGGGTTATTATTAGCGACTTCCACAGCTTTTTTTGCATCGAAATAGCTATAATCTGAACCAGAGGAACTCATATACAAATATACTTGAAAAGGCTTTCCCCCTGTAACAAATTTGTTAATCTACTGGTGAAAAAAATCGGCATAAAATAAATAGGTTTGCTTTACTTAATTATTTAACTGATCAAAACCATGAAAAGAAAACTACTTTTTTCCTGTTTATTTATTGCCGCTGCATCAGGCTCGGTTTTCGCCCAAAGCGAAGGCGACCCGGCAATGCTCCAGAAAATACGCGACGAGGGGATGAACCATTCGCAGGTGATGCAAACTGCTTTCTATCTGTCCGATGTTTCGGGCCCGCGTTTGGCAGGCTCACCCGGACTGAAACGTGCGCAGGATTGGGCCGTAAGCCAGCTTAAAACCTGGGGTATGGTGAATGCGCAGCGCGAACCCTGGGGCAAGTTCGGCAAAGGCTGGGAAGTGCAAAAAAATTATGCGGCTGTTACCGTTCCGTATTACCATGCCATCATAGCCATCCCCAAAGCATGGACACCCGGTACCAATGGAGCCATTAAGGGCGATGTGGTATTGGTAAAGATCGACACCATTACTGATTTTGATAAATACAAAGGCAAACTGGCCGGCAAGATCGTCATATTCGATACCAAAACCACGCTGGCCGGCGCCCCAAAACCCGACCTGGTGCGCTATACCGATGAAGACCTGGACAAAATGGAAAAGGCCATGGCACAGCCTGCCGGACCACGCCGGGGACCTAACCCCCAGGCTGCCCAATTCGCGCGTTTGCGTGCATTGCGCAATGCTATGAGTACATTTTTACAACAGGAAAATGTAGGATTGGTGCTGAGCCTGGCCCGGGGAACGGATGGCACGGTATTTACTACCAACGGCGCTTCTTACGCCGATACTGCCAAAGCAGTGGCGCCCGAGCTGGAAACCAGTGGGGAAGATTATCTGCGCATTTTACGCCTGATAAAAGCCGGTATCCCGGTACAAATGGAAGCAGATATCAAAACGCAATTCTTTACTGATGACTTACAGGGCTATGATGTGGTTGGTGAAATACCGGGCACGGACAGGAAACTGAAAGACCAATTGGTGATCATCGGCGGGCATCTCGACTCGTGGCATGCAGCTACCGGTGCTACCGATAACGGTGCGGGCAGCGCCGTAATGCTGGAGGCTATGCGTATTCTCAAAGCTACAGGCTTTAAGCCAAAACGCACTATCCGCATTTGCCTATGGAGCTCGGAAGAGCAGGGACTGTTTGGTTCGCGGTTTTATGTGCTGAACCATTTCGGCGACCCTAAAACGATGCAGCTAAAACCCGACCAGGCTAAAGTATCGGCTTATTACAACCTTGACAATGGTACGGGTAAGATACGCGGCATTTACTTACAGGGCGATTCGGCCGCTCGGCCTGTATTCAAACAATGGTTTGAGCCGTTCAAGGATTTGGGAGCAAGCACGATAACCATCAGCAATACCGGCGGTACCGACCACCTTTCCTTTGATGCTGTTGGTATTCCCGGCTTTCAATTCATACAGGACCCAATGGATTATGGCGCACGTACGCACCACAGCAACCAGGATACTTATGACCGCCTGAGCGAAGACGACCTGAAACAGGCAGCGACAATTGTGGCTACGTTTGTTTACAATACTTCGCAGCGCGAAGAAATGATACCGCGCCAGGAGCTGCCCAAAGTGCAAGGGACCAACTAACTAAAGTACCTAAAGTCTGCAAAGCCGCTTTACGATAGTAGGGCGGCTTTTTTGTGATCTATATTTGACGTGAAGGTATTTGTTGTTTTTTGAAAATATCTATAATTTTATTTCATAACCAAGTCTTTCACATCATTAAGAAAATGAAAACGAAACCCTTTTTCCGCTTTTTGCTCAAATTATCCCTGGTATGTTCGGTATTCGTTACGCTCGGCGTCCAGGGATCAATGGCGCAAAAAAATAAATCATCGGACGAAGATACTTTGGGCGCTTATACCAAAATAGAGGTAAAGCCCAGTGTAACAGACAACAGAATTACGGCATACGACTTGCCGCACGTGGTATTTTACGACCCGAAGATCAAAAACAACAAGGTTTTACTGTGGCTTTTTGGCACCAGCGGCACCACAGACGGTATGCCGTTCAAATTCTTAAAGACCGCTGTTAACCAGGGTTACCGGGTGGTTGTCCTGTCGTATATAACCGAGCCGGCTGTGGCTGGGGTATGTATTGGTAAGACCTTAGCTTCCGATAAGGGTTGTCCGGTCGAATACAGGCGGAAACGTGCCTATGGCGATAATAATTTTTCGCTGATCCCGGATCAGCCCCAGGATGCCATTATCTCCCGGTTTGTAAAACTGCTGGCGTATCTTGCCAAAAGCGATGCGACGGGTCAGTGGGCGCAGTACCTCGATGCACAAGGCGCAAAGCCCAACTGGAGTAGGATCGCTGTTGCGGGCCAATCACAAGGGGGTGGCATGGCTGAGTTTATCGGCCAGAATGAAAATATATTCCGTGTGATCAGCTTCTCCGGCGGCTGGGATTATTCTGACGCAAAAACTAAAAAAATTGCCGGCTGGTATTATAACAGCAATGTAACACCGATGGCCAATTGGTACGCTACTTACAATGTCAAGGAAAGGGCGACCAAATCCATTAGTGAGATATGTGTCGCACTAAAAATACCGGCGGATCACGTATTTGCGCTTGATAAACCACTTTTAAGCACAAACAGTAGTTCGGACAACCCGTATCACGGCGACGGCGTTCATAATCCAGCCTACAAGCAGGTGTGGCTTACGATGCTTGGAAGCGGGCTTTGATGGATTGGTACTGTCCCAACTGCTCTGTGCGGGACGACGGCCAAAAAAGGTTCTTAAGATTCGCTAAGCCTCTGAAAAGCAGGTTTTTTTCGTTTAAAGAAACTAATATTTTAGTTGCTTTTTACAAATTTAATTTATAGCTTCGATGAGTGCGAACGTAAAGGGACTGATCACACCAAACAGATCAACGCAGATTATGGAAATCAGAGAATTAACCCGGGCGGAGGAACAGATAATGCAGGTGTTGTGGCAGCTGAAAAAAGGCTTTGTGAAAGAGGTGATAGATGCCCTGCCCGAGCCCAAACCTGCTTACAATACGGTGTCGACCTTTGTTCGCATACTGGAAGCCAAAGGTTTTGTTGACCATACCGCTTTCGGGAAAAGCCATGAGTATTTCCCGGTCATCAGTAAGGAGCAGTATCAAAATTTTGCTGCTGACAAACTTTTGAGCGGCTATTTTGACAATTCAGTAAAGCATATGTTTTCATTCTTTGTGAAAAAGGAAAAAATAGATCTGAAAGAGGCCGATGAGATCATGAAACTCATCGGGCAGCTAAAGGATAAATAAAAACCTAACCATGACCTGGTGGCAATACCTATTATTGGTAAACCTGTACCTCGTATTGTTTTACGGGTTCTACGCCATATTGCTCCGGACAGAAACATTTTTCCATCTCAACAGGATATACCTTGTTACTTCGGCCCTCCTGTCGTTTTTTATCCCGCTTATGCATAGCGACTGGATCAGCAGCCTCTTCATCACACAAAGGGTGCAGCAAACCATATCCGTTTATGCGCGGCCTATATCGGTTTATGGTTTTAACCCGGTCGGGGAGCGTCATTTTACGATTGGGGCCTTAATGGTGATCATCTATGCTGCAGGGGCGCTCTTCCTTACTGCCAGGCTGGTGAGCCAGCTTATTTCATTAAGAAAAATAATCAATGAACCTGAATCCTCAAGCGCCTTTGCCTTTTTTAGGAATATCCGCCTTGGGACAAACCTGGATAACCAGGATATAATCGCGGCCCATGAGGATGTACATGCCCGGCAGTGGCATTCGGCCGATATTATGCTGATAGAAGCTATCGCAATCATTAACTGGTTTAACCCTGTAGTGTATTTTTACCGGCTTGGTATTAAACATATCCACGAATTTATCGCCGACAGGCAGGCATTGAAAAACGGCACAACCAAAACCGAATATGCCCTCCTGTTACTAAGCCAGACGCTGAAAGCGCCGTCTCATCAACTGGTCACTCCTTTTTTTAACCATAGCCTGTTAAGAAGGCGCATTATCATGCTGCAGAAAAGCCGTTCCACCTATATGGCTTTATTAAAATACGGGCTTTCTGCGCCGTTGTTTATGATGATGCTGATATTGTCGTCCGCGGCCATCATTAAAAGCCGCCCTTTGAAATTGCTGAATCGCAAAGTTGAGGAAGTATTTTCGATGCCGGCAAGCTTCCGCGGTACCCCAAAGATCGTCAAAAAGGGCGATGCGTTGATCGTTGATAAAATCGCGCCTAAACCAGATTCGGTGGTTAGTGCCATTTCTGACGAAAACCGGCCGATTCGGGGTGAAAGACTTGATGCGAGAGCAGCGACTGCAAGTGAACTGCTTCCCGGACCGGCATTGCTTTCGATCGAACGGGAGCCGCAATTTAAAGGGGGGATGCTGCGCTTTTATCAATTTCTGGCCCTCAATTTACACTATCCCGAAAGGATGATGCGATACAACATCCAGGGAAATGTGATCATTTCTTTAACCGTGGAAAAAGACGGGTCGATATCCGATATCAAATCCGTAAAAGACGTTGGCTATGGTTCGGCTGAAGAGGCTATACGGGTGCTGAAAAAATCACCGAAATGGCAGCCCGGGTATCAGAATGGGGAACCTGTAAGGGTTAGATATATGCTGCCCATCAGTTTTAACCTAAAGAAAGCAGACCTGGGCGATACGGTTTCGAAAGTTACTTTCAGTTACAAGGAGGTTGATCCTGAAATTCCGCAATATGCCGAACAAAAGGATACTTCCAGGAAATTCAATATGATCCTGGGTGATGACTTTGATTTCAATTCAAGCGCTTTGTACTTGCTTGATGGTAAGGTAGTGCCTGATCTGGACCATGTTGATTTCAATGAGGTTGGCAGCATAAGGCTTATAAAGCATCCCGCTAAAAATAGTGAGTATGTTACCAGGTATGGTGAGAAGGCGCTAAATGGAGTAGTAATTATTGAATCGAAAAAATAAGAGGCAACTAAGGTGTTAGTTGCTTTTTTAAATTTTAGTTTATAACTTAGGTCGGTGCGGATAGTGAATGCGCTGATAAAATCAAAAGATCGACAATCATGGAAATTAAAGAATTAACGCGTGCCGAGGAGCAGATCATGCAGGTGTTGTGGCAGCTTAAAAAGGGTTTTGTAAAAGAAGTAATAGACGCACTGCCCGAACCTAAGCCGGCGTACAACACGGTGTCCACATTTGTGCGCATACTGGAGGCCAAAGGTTTTGTCGACCACACAGCTTTCGGGAAGAGCCACGAATATTACCCTGTTATAAGCAAAGAGCAATACCAAAGCTTTGCAACCGATAAGTTGCTGCATGGCTACTTTGATAATTCGGTAAAGCGCATGTTTTCCTTCTTTGTAAAAAAGGAAAAGATCGACCTTAAAGAGGCCGATGAGATAATGAAGCTCATCGGGCAGCTAAAAGACAAATAATAACAGAGCTATGGACTGGTGGCAATATCTGTTATTGGTTAACCTGTACCTTGTATTATTTTACGGGTTCTATGCCATTTTGCTCCGTAGGGAAACCTTCTTCAACCTGAACCGCGCCTACCTGGTCACATCGGCGTTGATGTCGTTTTTTATTCCGTTGGTGCATTACAATTGGATAAGCAAACTTTTCATCACCCAAAGGGTACAACAAACCATATCGGTTTATGCCCGCCCGATCACCATATACGAATATAAACCGATGGAAGAGCAGCATGTTACCATAGGCAACCTTATTTTTGTTGTATATGCCATCGGGATATTATTTCTTGCCATCCGGCTCATCGGGCAATTGATATCGTTAAGGCGAATAATCAATCAGCCCGAATCCACGTCAGCGTTCTCATTTTTCAAAAGCATAAAGCTTGGCCCTAACCTGGATAACAAGGATATTATAGAAGCCCATGAACTGGTTCACGCCAGGCAATGGCATTCGGCAGATGTATTGCTGATCGAGACCATAGCTATTATTAACTGGTTTAACCCGATAGTATATGTTTATAAACAAGGGATAAAACATATCCATGAGTTTATTGCCGATAAACAAGCTGTAGGAAACGGCACTACCAAAGCCCAATACGCCTTGCTGCTTTTGAGCCAGACACTCGAAACCCCAGCGCACGACCTCGTAAACCCTTTTTTTAACAATAGCTTGTTGAAAAGGCGTATTTTGATGCTGCAAAAGAGCCGGTCGACGTATATAGCCTTGTTAAAGTATGGCCTTTCTGCACCATTGTTTATGCTGATGCTTATACTGTCATCAGCAGCGGTGATCAAAAACCACACGATACGCTTTTTCAATCATAAAGCCGAAGAAGTGTTGTCATCCCCTGCGACCACGTTAGCAGTGTTGAGCAACAAAGCAAGTGCTTTTACGGAAGTTAAATTTCAGCTGCCGGAGAAAGACCAGTCGCGCGCTGATAAACTGGAAACAAGATCGCAGAGTGCGGGCAGGTTGCACACCGACCCCCTATTTGTTTCAGTAGAAAATGAGCCGCGCTTTGCGGGAGGCATGATGGGCTTTTACCAGTTTTTAGCAGCTAACCTGCAATATCCGCCCGAAATGATGCGGTATAATATCCAGGGAAAAGTAATCATAGCGCTGACCATAGAGAAAGATGGCTCTGTGTCTGACGTTAAGTCTGTAAGAGATGTGGGTTATGGTTCGGCAGAAGAGGCTATACGGGTGCTAAAGAAATCGCCCAAATGGCTGCCAGGCTACCAGAATGGGGTTGCTGTAAGGGTGAGATATACGCTTCCGATCAGCTTCGACCTGGTAAAGGAAAAAAACGCCAGCGACACGGTTTCCAAAGTTTCTTTCTCCATAAAGGACGATTCGCCACTACAAACCAGGAACACGGCTAAAGATGGCGCTGATACCTCCAGGAAGTTCAATATGGTAATCGGTGACCAGTTTGACTTTAAGGCAAATGCTTTGTATCTCCTCGACGGCAAAGTCATTCCGGATCTGAATAGTATCGACCCTAACACGATAAACAGCATTAGGGTAATAAAACACGTTGATAAGGATAATGTTTACGCGATTCTTTATGGCGAAAAAGCCCTCAACGGCGTCGTGCTCATTGAATCAATGGATCCTAATAATAAGGCTTCAAAAACTGCCGCTGTCCGTTGATCCGGTAATACGGATTTTATTTCTAAAATATTTCTATATTTACTATAAGAACCTGCTTATTGGCCGGCTGGAAACCAATTATTCAATTTAACCTCTCACAAATGAACTGGAAACTCATTTTTCAATTATCCATTTTTGGATTAATCATGGCTTTTGCCACCATTTCGCTCATACCCGAAAAAATCGAATTTGTCTTCTGGCTCGCAATTTTCATTTTTTGCGCCTATGTGATCGCCAGGGTATGCACAGGAAAATACTTTCTCCATGGCTTTTGTGTAAGCCTGGTAAATTGTGTATGGATAACATCAGCACATATTATATTTTATAGTAGTTATGTGGCACATCACGCCGACATGGCAAATATGGGCGCGAGTATGCCTTTATCCAGTCATCCGAGGCTGTTAATGCTTATAATGGGGCCTTTATTCGGTGCCGGCTTTGGCCTGGTACTGGGCCTGTTTTCGTTTATTGCCTCGAAGATCGTCTCCCCTAAAGCGGCGGCACAATAAACCGGTTACCGGTAATTGCGCATTTTGGTTTTTCGATTGTAAACAATCAGAATAAAACTTAATTTAGCGGCGTAAAATTCGTTCAACAATGAAACCCTTTGTATCGACAGCAGTTTACGGTTTTTTTAATTATGCCCTGGCAATAACTATGCTGGCTTCGCCCTGGTTATTTGGCTTTCAGCACCAGCACGGCGCATCGCTTTTATTGCCACTATATTTTGGCTGGCTGCAACTGATCATGGCTATTTTCAGTAAGCACCAGTGGGGCTTCATCAAAGTGTTCCCTGTGTCCATGCATTGCTTTATCGACGCCATCGTGGGATTCTTTTTGCTGTCATCGCCATTTATATATGGCTATACTTACGAGGTGTATCTGCCGCAGTTCTTTTTCGGACTGATATTATTGCTGTTGGGCGTATTTACCTATAACTCACCGTTCAGCGACGAACCAAGGCACGTATTTAAGGATGGTTTGATGGAACACAAGGCCGATATCGACGAGCCTATGGGGCACTAAGAAGAACCTTTATAACATACAAAGGCCCCAATCTCGGGGCCTTTTCTTTTGAACGGTTTTTTTAGAATAGCATTTCTCCCGGCGGGGTAACGCCTTTTAGCCTTAAATAAGCTACGGTCTGCCCGCGGTGGTGGGTTTGGTGCTCAAAGGCCTTGTTAATAGCAACCGCCGCAGTTATCTCGGCGCCTTCAACTTTTCCTTTCTGCTGCATTTGGTCGGGCGTCAGGGTTTGTAATAGATTGATCACATAATCATAGCTGTCCATCACAGCCTTGGTGGTGGCTTCTTTAGTTGGCGCAATGGTTTGTTCGGCCGATCCTTTTAACGGACCGGGTTTCCCGGTCACTGAACCTACAAGGAAGTAATTGCCATCGGCAATGTGCAGCATTTGCGCTGCGAATGTCCGCATTTCCGGAGTGGGCTTAACGCTGGTGTAACCATCTGCGGGCATGGCATCCAGGTAAGCTTTGGTGTAGTTTTTAGCGCGCTGCCAGTCGGCGATCATTTGGTCTTTGCTTACCTGTGCACGCGCTGTTGTACAAATGAGGGCTGTTACCAGTAAGGTAAACAGTAACGATAGTTTTTTCATAATTAATTGGTTTTGGTTAAGTGGGATAATATGCTGTGAATTTTAAATGATACTTACCTGGATGCTTTCCTGAAACCCGATTTTTAGAAAAGCATTTCTTCCGGCGGTTTTACACCTTTGAGCCGCAGGTAAACCGTAGTTTGCCCCCTGTGGTGGGTTTGGTGCTCAAAGGCTTTGTTGAAGATGATCCCTTTGGGTACTACTTTTCCTTCAACTTTAGCTGTTTCCTGGAACTGCGCCAGGCTCATACTTTGTATACAGCTGATCACAAAGTCGTAGCTATCCATAGCTGCTTTGGTGGTAGCTTCTTTAGTTTGCGCGAAAGTTTTCTCCGCTGATACCTGTCCAATTGGGCTCGGCTTGGCGCTCGCTGATGAGGCAAAATAATAGTTAGCGTCGGCAAGATGGAGCATTTGAGCCGCGAAGGTACGCATTTCGGGTGTAGGCTTAAAGCTGTAACCGCTCTCAGGCATAGCGTCGAGGTAGGATTTGGTATAGGCTTTGGCGCGCTGCCAGTCGGCTATCATCTGGTCCTTACTCTGCGCGCCAACCTTCGCAGTGGGAAAAACCGCCAGCAATGCGAAAATCAATGATAATCGTTTCATTTTCAGTAAAATTAGGTTTGAATAATGTGCTGTTAAAGGTATTGAATAAATTCAATAAAAAAGCTCCGGCATTACACCGGAGCCCGCACACATTAACCATTATAAAACTGAACAGAAAACGTCAATTTGTAAAGGGCCAGTTCCTTTCACCTCATTAAGAACATCCCATCGAGTTGCCGCAGTTTAAGCACTTATAGCAGGTGCCGGAACGTACAGTAGTATGCCCGCACACGTTGCACGATGGCGCATCACTTTGCACACCCATGCTCAGGTCAAGGCTTAACCCCTGTTTTTTGTTACCGACATCTGCTGTCACTTTAACCGGAGCAGGTTGATAAACGTTGGTTTCATCTGTATTTACATCCTCGTCGCCCATTTGCGGGTTGCCGACAACACCTCTTTGTTCTGTAATTACATGTACCAGGTCGGTACGGTCGAGGTACTCATAACCCAGCATCCTGAAGATATAGTCGATGATGGAAGTAGCGCTCTTGATATTGGCGTGACCGATCACCATACCGGCAGGTTCAAAACGGGTGAAGGTAAACTTCTCTACATACTCTTCCAGCGGCACGCCATATTGCAAACCAACTGAAATGGCAATGGCAAAGCAGTTCATCAATGATCGGAAGGTTGCACCTTCCTTGTGCATATCCACGAATATCTCGCCCAATGTTCCGTCCTCGTACTCCCCGGTGCGCACAAATACCGTCTGCCCGTCGATGCTGGCTTTTTGGGTATAGCCGCGGCGCTTGTGCGGCAGGCGTTTCTTTTGCACCACGCGCGATAACTGGCGCATAAAGTTGGTGTCGTTCGATTTCTCCATGATCGCTATCGCGGCTTCCAGCACCTGTTCAGGGGTAAGGTCGCTTAGCCTCAGGTTTGCGGCTTCGCCCAATACTTCTTCCACAGTTTCCAGTTTGTCATCCGCTTCTTCTTTCTTGTCTGATTTGGTCGACAGCGGCTGCGACAATTTGCAGCCGTCGCGGTAAAGAGCGTTGGCTTTCAAACCTAATTTCCAGGATAGATCATAACAATCTTTTATTTCCTCAACCTTGGCCTCGTTCGGCAGGTTGATAGTTTTTGATATAGCGCCCGACAGGAACGGCTGCGCTGCGCCCATCATTTTGATGTGGCCGTGAGCGTGGATATAGCGTTCGCCTTTCGCGCCGCATTTGTTGGCGCAATCGAATATCGGGTAATGTTCCGTTTTTAGATACGGGGCGCCCTCGATCGTCATCGTACCGCAGATATATTCGTTAGCCTCGGCAATTTGCTTCCTGGTAAAGCCCAGTGTACGCAGCACGTTAAAGTCAGGCGCGTTGTATTGTTCAGCGGTAATACCTAAACGTTTCAGGCATTCTTCGCCCAGCGACCAGATGTTGAAAGCAAAGCTGATCTCGAAAGCGGAA
>Ga0207064_1110_pt1 | contig 10912 bp, 9 predicted proteins | sample Alteio_BWMinCont_26_FD_153488 | JGI IMG/M metagenome (GOLD analysis project Ga0207064, IMG submission 153488) | Enriched cells from forest soil in Barre Woods Harvard Forest LTER site, Petersham, Massachusetts, United States -... | ecosystem: Environmental > Terrestrial > Soil > Temperate forest >...
ATCGCATCCTTCTGGGAAGCGGAAGTATTTCTGGTGCGTAGAAACCAAGGATTATGTTGAAAAGGAAGAGGCGACGATTGATCACAAGCCTTGGGTCGTCCGGCATTGGAACGATGGCGGGCACAACCTGAATCAGGCTGGGCGGGCTGAATACTACAACGAGACCAGCGGATTCAGAGTGATTTCACGGAGCAAGAACAGTAGCGACGGTAACGAAGCCAAAATGGAAACAGGCGGTTACTCGAAAAAGGTAGGACCGAACTTTCGAGGGCCAGACGATAAGGATTGAGGCGAAATGGCATACGTTTTTAATCTCTGGAATCTATATCAAACCGGTGAATACAGTTGCGAGTTCGATGTTACTCCCGCGGATTTGTCTCGCATTAAAGACGGAACCGATGAGTTCATTCGCGCGTGCCTAGCTGCCTTTAACGTGATGAACGAGCCCGCGGGTTGGTCGGTAACACCCTTTAGGAGCTACTACTACGCCGAATATATTGAATCTGGCCGGCCGTGGGAAGGTCGATGGGACATCGGTTGGACGGTGAGAGTAACATTGAGACTACCGCTGGCGACTTATCGCCAAAGGTTATCCGAGTGACCGTTGGACCTTGACGCCCGAGACACGACGTGGAGTTACGGGGAGGAAGACGGCCGGCATAATAACACCGCGCTTGTATTATCAGTTCACCGAGATGATGTCGGCAGGGTTGAAGAATTGGCTCGGAAAATCGTGACCGGGAATAGAGGCGACCTCGAAGTACGGTCCTATCAGGACGGCTTAAATGAAATTCGTGGCTTCTTCAACGATGTCGAGTTCCCGGGGTGGATTCCGACCGGGGACGCAATTGTGGAAGCCCTCAGCGAAGGCGGTGGATGGGTCAACTTTCGGCGGTTGGCCATCTGAGGAAATCGAGGCGTCTTCTCCCTTGGCCCCTAAGGGTTAATCGGAGCGGCGGCGGAGTTAGACGTGCGCAACGCCTGAGTTCACGGCTCTTACTCCATGTTTGCGCATGAGTTCGAAGAAGGCGCGTCGGGCCTTGCCGCTGGCGCGGGCCGCTTCAGAGATGTTGCCTTTACTGCGGCGCAGTGCTTCTTCTAGGTAATTCTTCTCGAAGAGATCAAGCAATTCCTGCTTGGCCTTTTGAAACGAGAGCTTGCCGTTGTCGGGGCGCGGCGGAGCTTCGTCGGGTTCCAGTAAAGGCAGGTCTTCGGGCTGGATAGGCTGGCCAAGTTGCAAGCATGTAAGGTACTGCAAACAATTCTCCAACTCACGGACGTTGCCGGGCCAGGCGTAGGCCTTGAGGCGCTGCAGCGAGGCGTCGCTGAGGGCGACGGGGGGTAAGTCATAGAGCTCGGCGTAGTACGCAGTGTAGTGGGTGACAAGTGGCACTATATCGTCCCTACGCCCGGCGAGGGCGGGCACTTCGACGGGAATGACGCGGAGGCGGAAGAAGAGATCCTGGCGAAAGCGGCCGGTCTGGGCGGCGGCCTGGAGATCGGTGTTGGTGGCTGCGACAAAGCGAACATTGGAGCGGCGCGTGCGGGACTCGCCAAGGCGGCGGTATTCCTTTTCCTGGATCAGGCGAAGGAGTTTGACCTGCCCGGGCGGGGTGAGGGTATCGACCTCATCGAGAAACAGCGTCCCGCCTTCGGCAGCAGCCACGAGTCCTTCACTTTGGGGGCGGGCCCCGGTGAAGGCGCCGCCGACGTGTCCGAACAACTCGTTTTCGAGAAGCAAGTCGGGAATTGCGCCGCAGTTGACGGCAACGAAAGCGGCCCTCGCTCGAGGGCTTTGGCGATGTATGTATCGCGCATACAATTCTTTACCGACACCTGTGGGCCCTGTGATCAATATTTCCGCATCAGTGGGTGCAAACTTGGCAAGGCGTTCGAGCAGTGAGCAATGGACTGCACTCTGACCGACCAGTTCAGGGGCTGTCGCCATGGTTCCCTCCGCTAATTCACGGAGCCTGGGCTAGGGCTGCCGCAACGGTGTTAAGGGATCCGAGAATCGAACGGCGGACGACTCGTTTGTGGGGGCCCATCTGGGGACAAGGGAAGCTTGGGTCGAAATTGTCCGATATTCTTGCTGTCCGCAGGAAGTTAAATCGTCGTGAAAAGATGGCAAGCTCAGGGGCTTTCAACACTACTGACATAGTGCGCAGACTGGCGATTGTGTTTCAAGGCAATTCGAGGAATATTCGGCGCCGATATGTGGAATTGATCCGGCAACCGACCCTCAGTGGAGGTTTTGGGGGAGTAGTTCGCGACTCCATGACAAGAATCCAGACTGTGGCGCGATCCGGCATTCGCAACATTTGGCATTGTGCTATCAGCGGCCAACGCCGGCTTGAGTTGGCTATACGGTAAAGCCAATGGTCTTGCTCGCGAGCAGTTTCGAGATGAGGCTCTGAATTGCCTTCTCATCACTGTGGCTTACGAGCGTAATGAGCAAGGTCAATTGGCTCCACTGGGCGGCAGCGCGTCGCATGAAATTCAACATAAACGGTATCGGAACACCTGCAGCAGACAGAAGCAGAATCCGACTCTTGTGATCACTGATCAGATCAACGACCACAGCCGAAACCGAGATGAGGGTGACCAGACACACCACCGCGAAGAAGATTCCATAGACCCGATTCGTAGAATGCTTCTGTGCTTCGAGATCGCGAAGCAGAGGAGCCTTCACCGGCTCAGTGCCGTGCAAGGTTGAGGCGCGCTCGTATTTTTCAAGGATGTCTTCGATTCTCATGCGTTCTCCCATCGAGCTCTAACATCTCGCTTTCAAGATTCATGCGAGCGGTAATATAGAAGCCCCCGCTGCGCGAGAGCCTGCGCAGGGTCTCGGCGATCAGAAGGAATTGTGGAACAGGGTCGATCAGATCAGGCCAATGCATGTGATGTACTTGGTTACCCCGGCTCAAGTCGATGTACGTGCCAAGAGCGTCCGAATTGCAGAGCGCGAGATCTAGTTCGCCAGAGAATCCTTTGGCGATGGCAGCCTCCACGGCACCGAGCGTATAGAGGCCGTCGACGAAATCCACCTGATTGCCGGGCTTCACTAGACCCTGAAGAGCCTCGTCCAGTAAATCGCGGCAAAGAACTCTGCCGATGGTAGTCGAAAGCTCGCCCGCATCCCGGAGAGTTGAAGGCAGGTAGGATAAGAGATCCCTATTCATGACTGCCTCGTTCAAAACATCTACCCAAGATTCTGGTTGAGAGAGCCTCGATCTGAAGTAGCCTAGCACGGGATGCGCACGGGTTTCGATCGCCCGAATCAGATCCTCGCGAGAGGCGATGAGATCCTCCTCGACGAAATCGAAACCGCGGAAATGAGCCGAGAGGATGACCACTCTTGCGTTTGCCGTGGCTTGCGCAAAGTCTTGGAGCCTGGCTTCACGGTAAATGACTGCGCCCAGCTCTTCTGCAGTGGCGATCAACTCTTGTGCTGCTCGTACCACATTGGCATAGCTCGAATTCCAGGCCCCTTCCGGATTGTCCCCCACAACGTGTGCGATGTAATCGGAACGCGGAACTCGCTCGCATGCGCGCTCGAATTCCTCGCGTGAAACTGGTGTAGCGAGGAGCAAGGTGCAATCCATGAGCGCCTGAGAGCCAGCAGTCATTTCGTTCCCAAAACTCCTGGCTCTGTCAAAAACCCTGGCTCGGTGGGGATTTCCACATGCGCGGCCCGAATCACGCCTCCATTGCGCGCCAAGTAGAATCGCAAGTGATTCGGTTTGAGCCGAGCTTCGATGGTCGCTCGCAAAGTCAGGATCGATTCCGAGATTGGCTTAGGACGCGCGGGCTGCGAATTGATCCACTGCGCAACCAAAGCTCGCATGCGCGGAACCAATCCGGGATTGGGATCGGCAGAGATGCCCAAAGTGCCGGGGCGGCGATCTATCGCTCCGAAGCGAACCATCAACCGAGCGCGAGGCGTTCCATCGTCGAGGGAGTCGGTTCCGAAAGTCTGCCCCCACTCAGAAACCGATGGTTCCTTCACCGAGGATTCGCGCAACAGCATATTCTCCCGCAATGAGACACGCTCATCGTACTTGCCGATCAGAGTCAGCGACTCCGGTTCCCCGCCTTCCCGTGCGATCAAGACTTCAGCACCTCCCAGGTCTTTACCATCGCCGCCGGAAAAAGCACTTTTGATATCCGCCATCAAACTTGAAGACGTCCCGGAGTTGGCTTTCGCATCGAGAAGCACTTGGGTGCGCGCCAGGTTTTCGACGGTGGTTTTATCAAAACCATCGAATTCGACGGTTTTCATGGGGGGCGGACCCGCGATGGCATCGATCACCCCGCTTTTGCCCAGAATCACACGCTCCACGGGGGGCGACGTATTGCGAACAAACAAAATGCTCCCGTCGCCGTTTTGCGCAACTATCGCATCGCAGTTGCAGGATTTGGCGCGGGCCGATATCTGTTGAAATGCTGCACTGTCCGGTTTGCGAATGGATCGCATCTTCTCTAAGAGACTCCCCGTGAGTGGTTGACCCCAAGACCTCTTCCACCGGACGCGGCACTTCGCTGATGACCTGCCTCGGCAAGATCCCCATCTGCTTGCTTGCGGCAGTTAAGACTTGAGGCTTAGACATCACCGGTTTACTGATGGTGGTTGCGTCACGAATTTCCGCCGTGAACCGGGGTGGAACCAAGCCGATGTTGTGGCCACCGATCGAGTCGACATCGATTAAATTCTTCGATAGCACCACGGAGGGTGTGCGAATGAAGCCAGCATCACCCGATGCGACACCTGCCTCGAGCACCTGTTCGAGCACCAGATCGAGGTCGGCTGCACTACTGAGCCGAGTCAGCATTTTGCCCGTCTCGGACGCCTTTACGTATTTGTCTTCGAGATCTTCAGCAGCCTTGGCACCATCGATAAAGACTTGAAAGGCCTTTCGGGAGGCAGTCGCCTCCTGATCCAATTGAGCGTGCAAAAGGGTGGACTCCTGAAAGGGTGTCTGAGCAAAGATATCCTCTTTACGCTTCCAATGGCAGTCGAGACCGCTTTGCTCGTTCGACAACGTCCCACCCACCGAGTCACAAGCGGCAATGAAAGACGCTCTACCGACTTGGTTCGTTTCTTTGGCCTGTTCGGAAAGCGCCTGGGCGTCATGCAAACTCTTGAGCGCTAACTGTCTCTGGCGCTCGATCGAGATCATGATTTTCTGGGGCGACGCGATCAGGGCCGCGAGTTGGCTCGGCGCCAATCCGGACTCCTGAATCTCCCGGTTGATGAGGGCGACCAGACGCTCGTTTTCGCTACCTGTGATTTGATGTTGGGCCGCAGCATTGAGCCACTTACCCGCTTGTTGTTCCATGACGGATTGGACTCGATCCGAACGCCCTCGCCTTGGGGGTTCCTGGGGATCGGCAACGGTCACAAAGCTCCGCTCCGCCTGATAGAGCAGAACGTTTTGAACGACGCGCATGAGAATGGGGTTCCCCAAACTCGCAAAGTAATCCTGGGATAGCGCGGCCTTCTGTTGAGCGTCTTCGCTGATTCGCCGGCTAGATTGATCTTCATCCGATAGCGAGAGACTATCGGCTGGCCTGTAGAGGATTCGCAAAGCACCGGTTCGACTGGCGGTGAGAATATCCTCACTCTTGGTTCGCACTATGGCGGAGAAATTCTCGGTGTTCCAGTTGAAGACCAGGGAAGTGGTTTGGAACTTGCGGCGGAAGTAGTCCGACGCTGCCTCCTCTCCGAAGGGAAAGGCGGGCGGCTGAGGATACCGAAATGCGTAGTACTCCACCTGGCCGTGCTCAGACCAAGATTTCAAAATCTGGTCGGCAAGGTTGAGCAGGGTGCCAAATTCAGTGTCATCGAGTTGGGGAGATAGAAGAATCGGGGCCCAATCCCATCCGGCGTATCGACCGCTCTCGATTCTGCCCGCGAATATCCTCTGGCGCTCATAACTTTGCGCGATATCCTCGGCGCGATTGCGGGCGAAGCTTGAGAAACTTTCGAAACGCAGCGGAGGAAGCACGGAGAAAGGCACGGTGCGAGAGCGCCCAAGAAGAATCATGGCTCCGCTCTTATTGCCTAAGGCTCCGAGAATGATGTCCGAGGCCACGGCAAAGCGACGGAACGGCACTCTCAAGTCGGCGAGCCGCGCATTCTTCGGTGCCACGAGAGCGATAATCCCGGCTTGATTCTGAAATGTTCCGGGAGATTTCGCTAGATAGAGGTCCGAGATCGTCGCTGCCGGCAAAGATTCGTCTTCGAGATGTGCCCATTGGGCCGAGCTACCGGCGACCCAGGCGGCAAGGTCGCTGACGGGGATCTTCAGCTCTTTTAGAGGAACCTCGGTCTGAGCCCGGGCCGCGATCATCTCTAGCGAAAATCCGTCCGACGTCCCATATTCCAAGCGGTAGAAGAGCCGCAGGCGATCGACAACACTCTCTGGCCCGTCCGTGAACTCGAGGTTGTCTGCCGAGACAAAGCGAAGCCTTCGAGCCCCTCCGGCTCGAACGCGAAGAACAACATCTTCAAGATAGCCATCGACTCCTGTCGACCACCGGCAGTATCCGAAATCGAGAATTCTGTCGCCGAAAAGAGCTTGAAGCACCTGTCGATATTGCGCGCGCGTCAAAGCTGGCGGCGGCTCAGAGACGATGATCACCGCCTCACCGCCCAACTCCCTGACCGCGATCGCCTGATAGGGCCAGGGGTGTGACTTGCGGAAATCGAGCCAAACCGGACAAACCGCGGGAAGAGGGCACGGTTCGTTGGCCGTTTCCGAGTTATATGTCCATGTGATCTCTTGGGAGCGCACACTTGAGCTTTGGCCAAAGACCATTCCTAGCGAGGAAATCAAAGCTGCCAATAGAGCCACAGGAATGAGGCTCACGAGGCAACCTCCATTCTGAAAGCCCCAAATTAGGAAACGAGATTGTTCAGAGCGAATGGACACAGTCGACCTCCTTAGAAAGACAATGGCCTAGCGGTCGTTCAGGGTAGGGCCCATTTGAAACCCCTTGACTCGAGTCGCATGGGAGCGGTTAGGGCCAGCGATCCCGAATCCGTCGTGATCAAGCGAAACTCACGTACTTCTGCCAGCCGTTCAGTCTGGATCTTGGCGCCTGACCTTTGGCGCATCGGATCTCACTTTGAAGAAGTCCGGTATACCAAACATCTTCAAATCAGGGTGGATCCTGGGGAAGATTGAACTGGAGCGCCTATTTCAGTTATCGATGTTGGTAACGAGCGCCTTCAATCCCGTAAGTCCAGAAGTCTGCTCGGCTTGTCCTCATCTTCTAAGGTGTCGTTGCTTTGGAGGGTGTCTGATAGGTAAGACCAAACGACCAGGCCTTAAAGTGGTTGACTGTTGTGGGAAGCATGCTTCCACTCGTGCTGTCGATGTATACCTGAGACGGGCCAAAGCCTCGGGAGATCGAGATCGTGGCAACTTTGTTTAACATCACGCCAATAAGAAGCTGACCGACTCCACTACTAACGCGATTTCCAAATCCATAGTCTCGCGCATATCCGTGCGATGCATAGTTATATCCATAACGGCCACCGACAAAGGCGTCTCCAAGGATGTCATTTGTAGCTTCGGCTACATTGGCGGAGTTGAACTGGAGATAGGATTCAAGACCGACGTTGGCGTGGGTAGGAGGGTTAGCTACGGTAACACTCGTCCCTGACTTAAAATTCTGAATATCGACGCCTCCCCTCCCAACGGCATCCATCGAGAAAATGACCCCTCCGGGAGAAGTAGCATCTTGCATCCCGTGATAAATGAGAGGAAACAGCAGGGCTGCGTCGAAGGTGCCCCCAAAGATCATGTTTTGAGTGGCCTGAGCCGCTGAAGTGGGAGCCAAGGTGGGAGCTGAACCGGTGCTTACATTGGCTGGCGTCGTTGCTCCTGCCTGGACGTTGGTGCCTACCACCAATTGAGGCCCGCGAAGGAAGTTCAAGGAAGCAAGATCAGCAGAGACCGTTGTAGCCCCGGATGCTCCGTTATAGATCGACTTGACTTGGCTCAAGTAAGTGTAATTGTTTGCCATGCCATAAAAGTCGTTTACCCCCTTGATATCATCATCGCCTGGCGGATAGCACCAGGATGCTGGAGCCAACCAACACAACTTTGATGAGTTTGTTTTTTGATCGGCTGCTTTTGCTTCTGCTTGTGCTACTGCTAGTGCTGCTGCTTGTGCGACTCCGTGTGCTTGAACTGCTAGCACCTGCGCCTGAACTGCTAGCACTTGTGATTGTGTTGCGTGCTCTTGCGCAGTTTGTGCCGCTTGTTCCGCTTGCGCTTGTGTCTGTGGTGGTGCTCCTTCGGCTTGTGCATGCGCCTGAGCTGCTTGTGCTTTTGTTGCTTGTGCTTGTGCTTGTGCTGCTTGTGCTTCTGATTGTGCCTGTTCCGCTGCCTCTTGTGCTTGTGCTTCCGCATTTGCGGCCGTCGTCGCTTGTGCCGTCGCCGCTGCAAGCGTCTTCGCTGCCGCCTCTTTTTGCGCCTGTGTTGTTTTCGCTGGCGTTCCTGCGTGGTGTTGTGTTTGCCGCAGTGGTCTGCTCTGAGCGAGAACGTTTGCCGTGGTTCCCAAGCAGCAAAGGATAGAGACCGCAATCAATCTTTGCCAAGTCATCGACTATCTCCTGTTGGTATCGCTTTCGTTTTGATTCCGAACCAGAATTCGAAATACACCTAGCCCATCTCCTGCATCTCGGCTCCCTCCCCCCAAGCAGGCTAGAGAAGGGTCCTTCACGTCATCGTCGAACAGCAACGGGCATGGCCTTACAGGAAGGCACCAATGGAATCGAGGAAATCAACCTTCTCCACCATTGATTCATTCCAACAACCTCAAAAACAGCTGTATCAAGCCGTCAAAATGAGCGCCTCTTCTCGGCAAACAATCGGGGGCAATATTCGAAGGTTCAGCAGCGTGCGCAGGCGGCAAGCACGCTGCCTCCATTCGCAATGGCAGGTGCATTCCACTTCCTGATGTCGCTTTCTCGAAATCTATTTCAAGAAAACTTTCAGAAACATATCCGTGGTCATTTCGAATGCCGAAATGGTTGCGTTGCGGCAGAGGGAGGTATGTGGTCTTCAGACTGCTAGGACGGACGATCCGGAGAGGTATAGAGATCGGCTCGGTAACTACTCGAAGTGATTCTCAGAAGTGCGCAAATATATTCATATTGACCCCGAAAATCAATGATGCCGATGAACGAGTCTGACGGCTGCGTGCCGACCCTCTCCAGAGCCATCAAAATGCGATGCATATCGTTGTGGATCTCCGAAATCCGAGCGCTGATCCGGCAAACCAGCGGGAGCAATATGGAAGGTTCAGCGGCTCCCGGGACACGAAGGCCAACCGCTCCACTCGCAATGGCAGGCGCGTCCCACTTCCTGATGTCACTTCCTCGAAATCAATGTCAGGAGAGCATCGAAAAACCTGGCCAACTCGATTCCGAGGCGAGCATGTGGTCAGCAGCGGATACAGACACGTGGTCTCGACATCGCCGGAACGATCAGAAGTTAGATCGGGCAGTTTGGTAGCTAGGCGACAATCGGGGTTGGTGAAATGCGTGACGAAAGAGAGCAGACAAACTGCGGAATCGTTCTAGTGTCCCGTCTCTAAAGTTCGCACAGAAAAGCGTGCAACGGAGTCGAGGATCTGGTCTGCGGTTTTGTGCCAGACGAAAGGTTTCGGATCACTGTTGTGGTTGTTGCTGAAGGCCGCGATGGCGGCCTTCAGTTCCTTGGTGGAGCGGTGGACACCGCGTCGCAATTGCTTCTCAGTGAGGGCGGCAAACCATCGTTCGACGAGGTTGAGCCAGCTGGCCGATGTGGGGGTGAAGTGGAGGTGAAAGCGCGGTCTCTTTGCCAGCCAGTTGCGAATCTTGGCGGTCTTGTGGTTCCGTAGTTATCCAGGATCAAGTGGACATCCAGTTTGGTCGGCACGTTGGCTTCGATGGTGTCGAGGAACTTGCGAAACTCCTCGGAGCGATGGCGCTGCTGGGTCTGTCCGATAATCCTGCCCGTTTTCGTATCCAGAGCAGCAAATAAACTGGTTGTACCATGGCGGACATAGTCGTGCGTGCGGCGCTCAACCTGTCCGGGGCGCATGGGCAACAGGGGCGCGGTCCGGTCCAGTGCCTGAATCTGGCTCTTTTCATCTACGCACAGAACCAAGGCACGATCAGGCGGGTCCAAATACAAGCCGACGATATCCCGCACCTTCTCGATGAATAGCGGGTCCTTGGACAACTTGAACGTCTCGGTACGGTGTGGGGCCAGTGAAAAGGCTTGCCAGATGCGATGAATCGATGCGCGACTCAAGCCCGTCCGCTTGGCCATGGAACGGGTTGACCAGTGTGTGGCATCGGCCGGTGTGGACTCCAGCGTCAGAGCCAGTACGCGCTCGACATCCCTGTCGGAGAGCTTGCGCGAAGTACCGGGGCGCGGTTCATCGATCAGCCCGTCTAGCCCCTGGTCAAGATACCGCTGCCGCCACTTACCCACCGTTTGCAGTGTTACCGCCAACTGCCCCGCGATCGTCGTGTTGTTCTTGCCCTCGGCCGCCAGAAGAACCACACGGGAACGCATCGCCAGCGCCTGTGTCGTCTTGGGCCTCTTGCTCCAGACCTGCAACTGAGTCTGGTCCTCGGCAGTGATTGACAACGGAGTGAGCGAGCGACCCATCGGAGTTCCTCCCACTTTATCCCATGAAGCCACCACAAATATTATTCAAATTATTTCAGAGACGGGACACTAGAAGCTCTCTAATAGACGCGCTGGGAGGATGGCAGGAACAATTCCGTCATCACCAAGCTCGGCCTGAGCTTCACTCTTTACTCCCTAATGATCGCAGTCCCACAACGAGGACGCTCAATCGCACCGTGAGCCCTCGGGCGGAACCGTCCGGATCGGTGGTGTGA
>Ga0207064_1111_pt1 | contig 10870 bp, 6 predicted proteins | sample Alteio_BWMinCont_26_FD_153488 | JGI IMG/M metagenome (GOLD analysis project Ga0207064, IMG submission 153488) | Enriched cells from forest soil in Barre Woods Harvard Forest LTER site, Petersham, Massachusetts, United States -... | ecosystem: Environmental > Terrestrial > Soil > Temperate forest >...
CTGGCTATTCATCCAAAGCGGCTACATTCTTGTCGGAGACAACGCCAGCAAAGGCGCAAGATTTAATATCCATTACTTCCCAATTATTTCTATATTCATACTGCCGTACCATTTAACTGCTTATGAAAATACATTGGAAGAAGACCCTGTTTAAAACGCTCAAAATTACGGGCATTACGATCGGGAGTATTTTAGTGCTCATGTTCCTTTTGCCGGTGTTATTCCCAAAAACCATCACCGAAAAGATAAAGAAGGTGATGAACAGCAATATCAACGGCCAGGTCAATTTCTCGGGCACCAGCTTGTCATTCTTCAAACGCTTCCCCGACCTGACCCTTACTTTGGAAGATTTTTCGCTGAAGGGCAGCGCCCCGTTCCAGGCCGATACCCTGGCGGCCGCTAAGGAAATATCCTTTGCGGTCGACCTTACTTCGCTGCTGCGGTCCAAGATCAATATCAGTAAAATATACCTGAGCCATGCGTTTATAAATATTGAGGTTGACAGCCTGGGGCATAATAATTACAACGTTTATAAGTCGCAGCCGCAAAACCCGCAGGCAAAAACGGATACAGCCGCCGCGTCACTCGGAATACAACTGATACAGATCGATAATAGCCATTTGGTTTATGATGATGCATCTATCCCGATGCTGATCGACGCGCGCGATTTTAATTACATAGGCAGCGGCGACTTCACCAAAAACATATTCGACCTGCAATCGCATCTGGAGGTTGGTTCGACCGATTTTATTTACAACAAACAATCCTATGTGGTCAACAAGCATATCAATGCCGACCTGGTGACCAGTATTAATACCAAGTCGCTTGCCTTTACCTTTCAGAAAAATAACCTAATGATCAATAAGCTACCGGTGAATTTTATCGGCAAGTTCGGCTTTTTGAAGGATGGCTATGATATGGATTTTAGGTTCACCTCGCACCAAAGCGACCTGAGCGATATTTTTACCGCCCTGCCACCCGAATACATGAAATGGGTAAAAAACACCGAAGTAAACGGTACGGGTGTTATACAAATAGGCCTGACCGGGCAATACATCGCATCAAAGAACAAGATGCCCGATTTTACCTTCAGCATGCAGGCAAGGAACGGGTATATATCGAATAATAAGACGCCTTCACCTGTGCGTGACCTGTACCTGGACATGAGCGCCAAAGTGCCCGGTTTTAATCCCGACAGCATGTCGTTCAGGATCGATTCGCTGCATTTCAGGATCGACCAGGACCGGTTCGATTCCAAGTTCAGCGTTAAAGGCGTCAAATCGCCCGAAATATTCGCGAGGGTAAATACCGAGATCGACCTGGAAAAATGGAACCGGGCATTCGGCGTAAAATCAGTCGATCTGAAAGGGCGTTACGCGCTGCATTTGCTGGCGCAGGGGAAATATGCCACAGGCTTACAGAAACGCGGCCTGCGTCATGTGGACACCGTGATCACCAGCATCCCGAAGTTTACGCTGAAGTCGTCATTTAGTAATGGATATATTAAATATGCGGGTGTCCCTGAAGCGGTGAAGGACATCGGCTTTAAGCTCGACGCTTCATGCCCGGATAATAACGTAAAGAATTTTAAGATGCAGTTAGCCGATCTGAATATATCGGCGCTGGATAATTTCATCAAGGGTTACTTTAATTTGAGCAACGAATCCGGCCTGACAATGGATGGCGCGATTCAGTCGAGATTTCACCTGGACGATATCAAAAAGATATATCCCGTAAAGGGCATGGACATCCGCGGCGACCTGTCCATCGACATGAAAACCAAAGGCCGCTATATCCCGGCGCACAAGATATATCCTGTTGCCATCGCCACCATCAACCTGGCAAACGGGTACATTCAAACCAAGTATTACCCGCATCCTATACAAAATTTGCAAGTGAGCGCCAGTTTATCGGATAATACAGGATCGCTGAGCGGGCTAAAGGTTAATATCAAACCGGTTTCGCTCACTTTCGAGGGCCAGCCTTTTTTGGTGCAGGCAAATCTGAAGAATTTTGCCGATCTGCAATACAATATCCATTCGCAGGGTACAATAGACATAGGAAAAATATACCAGGTCTTCGCGCTGAAAGGTTATGGCGTGAGCGGCCTGATCACGACCAATTTTACATTGAAAGGCAAACAGAGCGATGCTACCGCGGGCCGATATGATCAGCTGTTCAATTCGGGCACAATGAAAGTAAAGGACCTGGCATTAACTTCCGACCTGTTCCCAAAACCCTTTGTCATCAAATCGGGGCAGTTCAGCTTTAAGCAGGACAAAATGAATTTCGATGCCTTTACGGCGAATTATGGCCAATCGGTTATCGTGATGAACGGCGCTTTATCCAACGTGATCGATTACGCGATGAAACCCAATTCGCAATTGACAGGAACTTTTAACCTCACAAGCGGTTTGATCGTAGCGGATGATTTTATGGCATTTGCAGACGGGCCGCCTGCCCCGGCCGCGAAGCCTGCCGCTCCCGCTGCAAAATCGGCCGCGCCGACCGGCGTTGTACTGGTTCCGTCAAACCTAAACCTCACCTTTACCGCCGACGTGAAGAAAGTGAAATACCAGGGATTGGATATTAATGATATAAAGGGCCAGATGACCATCAGCAACGGGCAGATCGCGTTGAAACAGGCGGGGTTTACCATCGTCGATGCGCCTGTGGTGATGGATGCCACCTATGGCAGCATCAACCCGCAAAAGGCCTTCTTCGATTATCATATCACCGCGCAGGAATTCGATATTCAAAAGGCGTACAACCAGATCAAGCTCTTCCGCGATATGGCCACTTCTGCCAAAAGCGCGCAGGGTATCGTTTCACTTGATTATAAGCTGAGCGGAAAACTGGATAAAAATATGAAGCCGATATATCCCTCATTGAAAGGCGGCGGAACGTTAACCCTTAAACAAGTAAAAGTGAAGGGCTTTAAGCTGTTTGGTTCGGTAGCCAAAGCGACGGGTAAGGACAGCCTCGCCAGACCAAACGATGCTTCCAAAGTGGATATCAAAACCACTATTGCCCACAATATTATTACTATCGAGCGTACCAAAATGCGCTTTGCCGGTTTCAGGCCGAGGTTTGAGGGGCAAGTCGACTTTAACGGTAACCTGAACATGAAATTCAGGCTTGGCCTGCCGCCGCTGGGCATCTTTGGCATCCCGATGACCATAACCGGCACGCAGGAAAAGCCCGTCATCAAGCTGGGCAAGCAAGGACAGGAACTGAAGGAAGAGGCCGATACCACCGGAAGCAGGTAAAAGAGACCGCCGGGTATTGTAACTAATTTTTGCTCCGGGCACTACGGCAATGGATTGGTTTACAAGGTATTTAATATATCTTTAGCTATTAAATATTCGGACTGGTCACCCCAATGATGAAACGATACTTGCTGGTGCTAGCAATTGCCTTTCTGACCGCCGCCTGCCTCAACTGCTATGCACAGGACAAGGCGGCTGACGGTTTACGGCATGCTTTCAATATCGCCAAGACTGATTCTGCGCGCTATGCAGCTGCTGATAACCTGTGTTCGTATTATTTGGAAACCAACCGGGATTCCGGGTTGCATTATGCTGAAACGAAATTAGCGATAGCCAAAAGAAATGGCCAGTGGTTTGAAGAAGCAACGACTTTGGTTGCAAAAGCCCACGAGTTGATCTATTTAAATCAATACCCCGAAGCCCTGCTGTGCCTTCAACAAGCCTTTCAAATGGCGGATGATCCGGAAAACCGCGGGAAAAGGACATGGCACACCACTAATAAACTTCCTTATTGGAAGCAGCACGATAAGGTGCTTGCTGACAGTCATTTCGGAATGGGCGAGTTACTGCAGTCGACAGGAGATAACGCCCAGGCGATCGTTCATTATAAAGCACTTGGAAGATATGCAGAATCGGCCGGAGATAAATTCGAGATCGGAGTGTCAAATATTAACCTCGCGGGTATTGCCGAATACTCCGGCAAGGGGGATTCAGCAATATTATTAGCAAAAAAAGCTGCGGTTAATTTTAAGCAATCGGGTAAAAATTATATGTTGGGTTATACGTATGTCGTTGTAGGGTATACTTATTTTTACCAGAAACATGACCTGAAACGCGCGTTGGAATATTTTCACCTTGCAGCGGATGCTGATCTTAAGGCAGGCAACCTGGCCAGCCTGGCCGGCGACTATGATGCAATGGTTACTTATTATTTAAGCCTAAAACAAGCCGACTCGAGCTTGTATTATGCAAAAAAAGACCAGGCGCTTTTGCATAATACAGCAAAAGGCATTGGCAATGCTTATAATGAGCTTTATAAAAGCTATGAATTAAAACACCAAACCGATAGCGCCTACAAATACATGGGTCTGGCTTTGGCAGCAAATAACAGCAGCGCTGCTGCTACAACCAAAAGCCTGGTTGATTTTCAGAAACTATCCTTCAAGAGCCAGCTGCGTTTGCAGGCGCTGGAAAAGGAACAGGAGCAAACACAAAGCCGTGTCCGTACCTATGCTTTATCATCCGCTATTGGTGTATTTATGCTGCTGGCCATTGTATTCTGGCGCAATAACCGCCAAAAGCAAAAAGCCAATCTTTTGCTGAGCGAACAAAAGGAGGAAATAGAAACACAGCGCGACAACCTGGGCCAGGCACTACAGGAATTAAAGGTCACCCAAACCCAACTCATCCAATCCGAAAAAATGGCCTCATTAGGTGAACTTACCGCAGGCATCGCCCATGAGATACAAAACCCTTTGAATTTCGTGAATAATTTTTCAGAAGTGAGCAAAGAGTTGATGGATGAGTTGAGAGAGGAATTAGGTAAAGGCGACACTAAAGAAGTTGACGTTATTTCTCAGGACGTTATACAGAATCTTGAAAAAATAGTTCACCACGGCAAACGCGCAGACGCCATAGTAAAAGGCATGCTGCAGCACAGCCAATCGGGAAGCGGCGTGAAAGAACCGACCAATATTAACGCGCTGGCAGAGGAATGTATGCGGCTGGCTTATCATGGCTTACGGGCTAAGGATAAAAGCTTCAATGCCGAATTGATCACAAATTTGGATGAAACGCTGCCCAAAATGAATGTCATCCCTCAGGATATGGTAAGGGTGATGCTCAATTTGTTCAATAATGCTTTCTATGCTGTAAATCAGAAGGTAAAAACTGCAGGTGCCGATTACAAGGCGGAAGTGTCGCTAACAATATCGGCAGAAAACAACCACGTCATCATCAAGGTAAAAGATAACGGTATCGGTATTTCTGATGCGATCAAAGACAAGATCATGCAGCCGTTTTTCACCACCAAACCCACCGGGGAGGGTACTGGTTTAGGTTTATCTTTAACTTATGATATGGTGGTGAAGGGGCATGTGGGGACGATACAGGTTAACAGTGTTGAGGGTGAGGGATCGGAATTTATTATTCAGTTACCAAATGATAAGGCATGAAGCACTTACTTAAGATACTGTTGCTGCTATTGCCGGGGCTGGCTTTCTCCCAGGACCTGCTTTTTAATCAGCCAACACCAAAAGAAGCAGACAGCCTGTCGGCAGTTTTGAAGCATACCGGTAATGACACTTTGAAAATGTCAATATCCGACTACCTGGCCAATTACTACATTGAATCAAATATTTCGGCCACACAGCAATACTTAAACCAGGCACTGGTGCTGGCTCGCAAACTAAACCAGAAACTTACGCAAGCGAGCGCGCTGGACGGATTGAGCTACCTGGCTTATAAGTCGGGCGACTACGCTGAATCGCTGCAGCTTGCAAACGCCGGGATAGCAATTGCAGAAAGCAGTGATTGTGAAAATAATGTATGGCGGGTAACGCAATACGCCAAAGATGGCGATGCTCGAAAGGCCCGGGTATACATTCTGGCTAATCTTTACCAAAAATTGGCCGATCTCTACATCGCAACCGGCAATAACGGAAAAGGCCTGAAAAGTTATCTCAAAGCCCTCGGGTTGGCAAAAAGCGTAGATGACAAAGTCGGCATGTCTTTTTATTATTGCGACTTGGGGCTATATTACATCGTTGCAGGCAAAACTGATTCGGCGGTGTTTTTTGTAAACAGGGCACTTTTGTATTGCGATCAGGCCGGTTTCAAACTTTACATTGGACATGATCTTGACGTACTGGGGCTGATCTTTTTTCAGAAAGCGAACATATTGACAGCAAAAAAGTACTTCTTCCAGGCAATGGAAGCAGATAAGCTGCAGAAAAATCTGCGCGACTTACCATATACTTATGGTAATCTTGCCGAAGCTTACATGGCGACACAAGGAATTGATTCCGGCATTTTTTATTCACGATTGGCCCTGAAGGATTTTACAGCACAGGACAACAGGCAGGGCATCAGTGACACCTATGACCAACTTTTTGAGCTCTACAGAATGTCCGGCCGTGATGACAGCGCATTTTTTTATCTCCAGCGTGCCAAAACATTCGGCGATAGTTTAAAAACTGTTCAAGCCGCTAAGGTGCGCCAGTATTTAAGCGTCGGCTTTAATGAACAATTGAAGGTGGATGAGCTGGAAAAAGAAAAAGTAGCCACCAGCGCCCGTAACCGCATTTACGCCCTACTGGCTGGCATAGCTGTCTTCATGTTGCTGGCACTTATATTTTACTGGAACAATCGTCAAAAACAAAAAGCCAACATCCTGCTGAACCAGCAGAAGGAAGAAGTTCAGGATGCATTGGCACGGCTTAAAGAAACACAAACTCAGTTGATCCAGTCAGAAAAAATGGCTTCCCTCGGAGAATTGACAGCAGGCATCGCCCATGAGATACAAAACCCATTAAATTTCGTGAACAACTTTTCGGAGGTTAATACGGAATTGATTGGCGAAATGAAAGAGGAGATTGAAAAAGGCGACCTGGAAGAGATCAAAGCTATCGCATTTGACATAGCGGAAAACTCTAAAAAGATAAATATGCACGGCAAGCGTGCCGATGGGATAGTAAAAAGCATGCTGCAGCATAGCCAGGCGGCAAGCGGTGGTAAAGAACAAGCCAATATCAATCAGTTGGCTGAAGAATGCCTGCAGCTTTCCTACCACGGCTTTAAAACGAAAGACAAATCGTTCAACTGCGAAATAACTACTAATTTCGATTCCAGCCTGTCTTTGATAAATATTGTAAAACGGGACATAGGAAGGGCTTTGGTCAATATTTATAATAATGCCTTCTATGCTGTCGGCAAAAAGTCGAAAGAAGAGGGTGAGGCATACTCACCGCTTGTAAATACAAGTACTTTAAGGGGGAAGGATAAGATAATCGTTAAGATCAAAGATAACGGCGCAGGCATGCCGGCTCACATCAAAGAAAAGATCATGCAGCCGTTTTTTACCACCAAACCTACAGGGGAAGGCACAGGACTGGGCTTATCATTAGCTTATGACATCATCGTCAAGGGGCACGGCGGCAATATCGATTTTAATAGCATCAATGGGGAGGGGTCGGAATTTATTGTTTCATTGCCCTGCTGACGTCAGGACGATAGTATCTGATTTACGCATCCTTTTCAATTTGATTTCGCAGATTTAATACGCCTGTGCATTTTAGGTGTTAAATTGCCATTATGAACGCCGCCAGGGACGAAATACTGAAACCGCTCGATGACCCGGATAAGGAATGGGACATTATTGTGGTTGGCGGCGGCGCGACGGGTTTAGGCACGGCGCTGGACGCTGCTTCCCGGGGCTATCAAACCTTATTATTGGAACAGGCCGATTTTGCCAAAGGCACTTCGAGCCGGAGCACCAAGCTGGTCCACGGAGGGGTGCGTTACCTGGCGCAAGGCAATATCCGCCTGGTTCGTGAGGCATTACATGAACGTGGGCTATTATTGAAGAATGCCCCGCACCTGGTAAAAAACCTCCCCTTCATTATCCCGATCTACAGTTGGTTCGATGGCATGTTATACAGCATAGGTCTGCGGATGTACGACCTGCTTTCGGGCAACCTAAGCTTTGGTAAAACCAAGCGTATATCAAAAAAGGAAACTTTGGAACGTTTGCCGGGTATCAAGCCAATGCACTTGCGGGGTGGTATAGTTTACCATGACGGCCAGTTTGATGATGCTCGGCTTGCGGTTAACCTTGCCCAAACGTGTTTAGAACAAGGCGCGGCTGTACTTAACTATTTCCGGGTCACAGGGCTCATTAAAAAAGGGAAGAAGATATCCGGCGTAAAGACAACCGACCAGGAAACGGGTAAGAAATACCAGCTTAAGGCCAAAGTGGTGATCAACGCCACCGGGGTGTTTGTTGACGATCTGCTGCAAATGGATTCGCCGGGTAAAAAACCTATAGTAAGGCCAAGCCAGGGTGTGCATTTGGTCTTGAACAGGTCGTTTATGCCCTCTGCAGATGCCTTGATGATCCCTAAAACTGTTGACGGAAGGGTTCTTTTTATGGTTCCCTGGCATGATAAGTTAGTGATAGGCACTACCGATACCCCGCTTGATGAACGCCGGCTTGAACCGGTGGCATTGTATTCGGAGGTCAATTTTATACTAAACACAGCTGCCGAATACTTAGTGAAAGCGCCAAAGCGCAAAGATGTGCTGAGCGTTTTTGCCGGGTTGCGGCCATTAGCGGCGCCAACCGATGAGTCGTCATCGACAAAAGAAATATCCCGGAGTCATAAAATTATTGTTTCAGCATCGGGCCTGGTAACCATCACCGGCGGCAAATGGACCACCTACCGAAAGATGGGTGAGGACACGGTTGATAAAGCGATCGAGGTTGGCAATTTGCAGCCTGCACGCTGCAAAACAGAAGATATGCCGATTCATGGCACCATACCGGGAGTGAATCAGGATGATCATTTATATGTATATGGCAGCGACCGTGAACAAGTGCTTGCCCTAACAAGGGAAAATAAAGAATTGGCTGGTAAGCTGCACCCGCGCTATGATTATTTGACAGCGGAAGTAATATGGGCCCTGAGGCACGAAATGGCCCGGACCGTGGAGGATGTATTGGCGCGCAGGTTACGCCTGTTGTTCCTCGATGCGCACGCGGCTATCGCGGCGGCCCCATTCACCGCAAAATTGATGGCTGATGAATTGGGCAAAGGTGATCAATGGCAGAATGAACAAGTAGCCGCTTTTACCGCTTTGGCGGGTAATTACCTGTTGCAGCCCTGATTTTTATCGTGTAGATTTATGCACCAATTATTCGGATAAACCCATCAATGGAACAATATATTCTGGCCCTTGACCAGGGCACAACCAGTTCACGTGCTATTGTTTTTGATCATAAAGGGCAGATTAGGTCGGTGGCCCAAAAAGAATTTACGCAGATATTTCCTAAGCCTGGATGGGTGGAACATGACCCGAACGAAATTTGGTCGTCGCAGGCAAGTGTTGCCGCTGAAGCGACCGTGAAAATGGGTATCAACGGTACGCATATTAAAGCTATCGGCATTACCAACCAACGTGAAACGACCATCGTTTGGGACAGGAACACAGGCGAACCTGTTTACAACGCCATAGTATGGCAGGACAGGCGAACGGCAGCTTTTTGCGATCAGCTTAAAAATGACGGCCATAGCGACCTGATACGGTCCAAAACAGGTTTGGTGATCGACGCTTACTTTTCTGGATCAAAGATCAGGTGGATATTGGACAACGTGCCCGGCGCGCGTGCCAAAGCCGAGGCCGGTGAACTGGCTTTCGGTACGGTGGATAGCTGGCTGGTTTGGAAGTTTACGCGGGGTACGGTTCACGCTACAGACGTGACCAATGCCAGCCGCACCATGCTGTTCAATATCCGGACACAGGAATGGGATGACGAACTGCTTAAGCTGCTCGGAGTTCCAAAAAGCATGCTGCCGGAAGTGAAGCAAAGCAGCGAACTTTATGGAGAAACGGCTACGACCATATTCGCGTCGAAAATACCCATCGCCGGCATAGCAGGTGATCAGCACGCGGCGCTGTTCGGGCAGATGTGTATTGATAATGGCATGGTAAAAAATACCTATGGCACCGGCTGTTTTATGCTGATGAACATCGGCGACAAATTTATCGCATCAAAAAACAACCTGCTTACTACCATAGCATGGAAAATTGACGGTAAAATTCAATACGCCTTTGAGGGAAGCATTTTCATAGGCGGTGCGGTAGTGCAATGGCTGCGGGATGGACTGGGAATTATCAAAACGTCAGCAGAAGTTGAAAAACTGGCCCTAACTGTCCCCGATACGGGCGGCGTATATTTTGTACCCGCTTTCGCGGGACTCGGCGCACCGTATTGGGATGCGGAAGCCCGGGGGACGATAGTCGGATTAACACGAGGCACAAGTGCCGGGCATATCGCTCGTGCGGCGCTGCAATCGATCGCATACCAAACGATGGATGTGCTGAAAGCCATGGAAGCGGACGCGGGTACGCCGATCAGGGAATTACGTGTAGATGGCGGCGCTACAGCCAACAACCTGCTGATGCAATTCCAGGCGGATTTGCTCAATTGCAAAGTGATACGACCGACGATAGTGGAAACTACCGCGCTCGGCGCCGCTTACCTGGCCGGGCTGGCGGTTGGCTTCTGGAAGAATATCGAGGAGATCAGGGAGAAGTGGCAAATGGAAAAAGAATTTGACCCGGTTGATGACCGGTCGGAAGTGGAACAAGGAATTAAAGGCTGGCAGAGGGCCATCCATGCAGCGCAGGCATGGAGCAACAATGAAATAAACTAATTGATTAATTAAATCGAATCACGATGACTCCATTTATGGCTGAATTTCTGGGCACCATGTTACTCATCCTGTTGGGTGACGGCGTGGTTGCCAATGTTCTTTTGAATGATACCAAAGGCAATAATAGCGGTTGGATAGTGATCACCACCGGCTGGGCGCTGGCAGTTT
>Ga0207064_1112_pt1 | contig 10831 bp, 9 predicted proteins | sample Alteio_BWMinCont_26_FD_153488 | JGI IMG/M metagenome (GOLD analysis project Ga0207064, IMG submission 153488) | Enriched cells from forest soil in Barre Woods Harvard Forest LTER site, Petersham, Massachusetts, United States -... | ecosystem: Environmental > Terrestrial > Soil > Temperate forest >...
GTCAGCCGTTTTTTGCGACGGCAGGTGGGAGTGATGTTGGCGGGCTGGATAAAGCGCTGGAAAAAGCCAAAGACTTTATTAGCTAAGCTATTAAGGGAATAATTTTATATTTGGCATTTATTGTTGAATTTTCACCCTATGACATCGATTTCGGGCAGTGCAAGTGATAAATATGAGCTGATCGTAGGGCTGGAAGTACACGCCCAGCTATCCACACAAAGCAAAGCTTTTTCGTCTGACTCTGCGGCTTTCGGCGCCGACCCGAACGAGCATGTCAGCCCGGTTTCATTGGGGCATCCCGGCACATTACCGCAGATCAACAAAAAGATGGTGGAGTATGCGGTGAAGATGGGCTTGGCCTGCAATTGCACCATCAACCTGAACAACACCTTTGCCCGCAAGAATTACTTCTACGCAGATCTGCCCAAAGGGTACCAGGTCACACAGGACCAGGCGCCCATATGTCTTGGCGGATATATACCGGTAAGGCTTTCAGATGGCTCGCAAAAAGATATCGCTATTCACCATATCCACATGGAAGAGGACGCCGGCAAAAGTATGCACGACCAGCATCATGCCGATTCGCTCATCGACCTGAACAGGGCAGGGGTGCCTTTGCTCGAGATCGTATCGGAGCCGGATATCCGCAGCAGCGAAGAGGCTGTGCAATACCTTACGGAAATTCGTAAGCTACTGCGTTACCTCGATATTTGCGACGGCAACATGGAAGAAGGCAGCATGCGCTGCGACGCGAATATCTCGGTAAGACTAAGAGGTAACACCGAATTCGGCAACCGATGCGAAGTGAAAAACATGAACTCGATAAGGAACGTTCAGCGGGCCATTGAGCATGAGTATGAACGTCAGGTAGCGGTACTTGAAGCAGGCGGGTTAATAGAGCAAAATACGTTGAACTTTGATGCCGCTACGGGCGAGACTTCTGTTTTACGTTCCAAGGAAATGGCTAATGATTATCGTTATTTTCCCGAGCCCGACCTGCAACCTTTATTTCTCGATAAAAAATATGTTGACAGCATCAAACGCAACCTGCCCGCTCTGCCCAATAAGCTTTACGAAAAATATACAAAACAATTGGGGTTGACTGAATACGATGCCTCAGTAATTACTGCCGAAAAGGATTCAGCGTTGTATTTTGAAGAATTGATAACCCATACCGAAAACTATAAATCGGCTGCCAACTGGCTGATGGGTACAGTACGGTCATATCTGAACGAAAATAACATTGCTATTACCGAATTTGGTATCAAACCTGCTAATTTGGCTGCGCTGATAGCACTCGTTGATGATGGGAAAGTCAATAATTCAACCGCTGCACAGAAATTATTCCCGGCTATGCTGAATGAACCCGGCAAGTCGCCCGGCCAATTGGCAAAAGAGCTTGATTTGCTGATAAGTGCAGGTACAGACGATGTACAGCAATTTATTAACGATGCGATAGCGAAATTCCCGGACAAGGTGATCGAATACCGGAAGGGGAAAAAAGGCGTTTTAGGGTTGTTTATGGGCGAGATCATGAAAAGTTCGAAAGGCAGGATCGATCCGCAAAAAACCAACCAGTTACTGATAAAAGAATTAGAATCGAAATGAAGAATTTGAATGTAGTTTATTGTTGTATTGTTTTATTGTTTGCGCTTGGGTGTAGCAATTCCTCCAAAAATAGGTCTGGCTTTACTATTTCTGGCACAATTACCAACCCCGGCAGCCTGAAAAAGATATACCTGTTCCAGGCCGATAGTGCGGGTTTAAGCATGGTCGATTCTACTAACCTCGGTGAAAACGGGCAATTTAAGTTCCAGCGCTCAACGCCTTATGCTAATCTGTATGATCTGCGCCTGGGAACAAATAGTATTTTCGACCTGATCGCAAAGAATGGCGATGATATTACGTTTGCGACCAATTTAACGGATACAGCTCACAAGTACACCGTTTCCGGATCGGAAGATTCGCAAAAAATACAGGAATTTAACCGGATCGGTAATTCTTTTAATGGCCAGATCAGCAAGATAACCGAGCAATACCGTGCTGAAGCTGAAAAACTTGGTCACGAATCTGATTCACTGATAAGCATTTACAGGCCGCTCCTCGAAAAGCAGTTGGATGCGCAAAGCACAGCGATACTCAAGTTCTCCAATGAAAATAAAAATTCGCTGGCAGGATTTTACGCAATTACTTCTGTTGACCAGATCAAATATGAAAGTCAACTGGTGGCTTATGCCGATGCCATAAGGAATAACTTTAAAGATAATCCTGCCGTGCAGCGGTTTGTAAGGACCATGGACGGGGTTAAGCCAATTTCGGTAGGGCAGAAAGCTCCCGACTTTACTACCGGCGGTATTGATGGGAAACCGGTAAGCCTGTCTGATTATAAGGGTAAATATGTATTGATCGACTTTTGGGCATCATGGTGCGGGCCCTGCAGGCACGAAAATCCCAACGTCGTAAGATTGTACAATATCTACAAAAATAAAGGGCTCAATATATTAGGCATATCGCTGGACGTGGATAAGAATGCTTGGCAGCAGGCGATCAGCCAGGACAAACTGGCCTGGAACCACGCGTCGGATCTGAAGCGTTTTGATGGCCCTACAGAAAACCTGTATCATATACAAGCCATACCGGCAAACTTTATAATTGATCCGCAGGGTACCATCATAGCCAAGAATATTATGGGACCTGACCTTGAAGAATTTTTAAACAAAACGTTTAATAAGCCTCAATAATAGGTTAAGAAAAGGTAACACTTAACAATTTGTTAATATTTAGTTTACCATTTGCTTTTTTTAAGCTTATACATTTATGCAAAAATTTCATCATGAGCACATCGCCTAAACAGAAGATCCTTATTGTAGATGACGAGCCGGATATTTTGGAGCTGATAGAGTATAACTTAAAGAAGGAAGGTTACCAGGTTTATACCGCCAGAAATGGCCAGGAAGCCGTTTCTGAGGCAAAGAAGGTTTTACCCGACCTGATCGTCCTGGATATCATGATGCCCAAGATGGATGGGATAGAGGCCTGCCGCATTATGCGCACCATGCCCGAGTTCAAAAACACATTTATGGTATTCTTAACCGCGCGCAGCGAGGAGTATTCAGAAATAGCCGGATTTAACGTTGGCGCCGACGATTATATTGCCAAGCCCATCAAGCCCCGTGCGTTAGTCAGCCGCATCAACGCTATACTGCGCCGCAACGCTCCTGCTGAAGAAGTTACCGACAACAAGCTGGAGATCGGTAGCCTGACCATTGACCGCGAAGCCTATTTAGTGTTCCAGAAGGGTGATAAAGTGGTTTTAGCAAAAAAAGAATTCGAATTGCTTTACCTTTTGGCTTCAAAGCCAGGAAAAGTATATACACGGGAGGTGATCCTGAAAAATATCTGGGAAGATTCGGTAGTGGTTACCAACCGCACCATCGATGTGCACATCCGTAAACTGCGCGAGAAACTTGGCGATGATATTGTCGCCACGGTCAAAGGCGTGGGATATAAATTTGAAGCATAAAGGAAGGCCCGTAGAGGGCCTTCCTCATTTGTTACCCTTCACTAGTTCCCCTACACTGATCTTTACCCTCGATCAGCCGAACGAATATTGATAATTTAAAGTTGAGTAATTCCGGGAAAATTGCTTACTTTTAATCAAATTTGATGAGATGAGAAGGCCTATACTTTATTTACTGCTGCCCCTTTTCCTGATCTATTCCTGCAAGAAAGACCATTCAGCTATTACGCCCCCTGCGCAAAAAATGTATAGGGTGAGCTTTGATGCATCCGGTTTTACGCAGCGGATCGGTACTGGTTCAGTAAAAGGAAAGCAGGTGAACAGCCTGCAAACTAATGATACCGGTACAGAGTATGATGTGGATGCCTTCTCTTATGTGGTTTATAATAATCAAAATGACGGCCTTATTCACCAAATTCTACAGAAGGCAGGTACACCGGGATGGGGCACGGTGATAGACAGCCTTCCAGCGGGGAACTACAACGTGTATTTTATGGCCTATAACAGTAGCTACGTAAGTGTTGACGTGAATAACAGGAATATGTACGTCTCTAGCGGATTCGCACCCTGGCCCGATACCTATTTCAAAAAGCTTGGTTCATTTACAGTATCCGATCAGGCCATTAGCCAGCCGGTTTCACTTGAAAGGATAGTTGGGCAGGTTACGTTCAAACTGTTGGATACGCTGCCACCTAACCCAGGTTGGGCGGCCGTTTCTGTCAGCGCCGACTATTATATGTATAATTTCGATTCCGGACCAACCGGAACACTCAAACCTACAGGCTCGTTTAGCACTACAATAACATCGAGAACCAATGTCACTGCCAGCACCTTTGTGATGAATACCGCTCCAGTTTCGGCGACGATCAGTTGTTACACGGCTACAGGTGCAGGCATTGGTCAAGTTTCAGTTCCAAATGTGTCTGTTGTGCCTAATCGGCAAACCATACTAACAGGCTATTTATTAGGTACAAATGCAGGTGTTAGTCCAACGCTGGGCCAGGCCTGGGGGCCACCTGTTTCGGGTGGATTTTAGATCATGAGTATGAAGAGAATATTATTGTGTTTAATGGTTATCGCCGCGATAGTAACTTCCTGCAAAAAGGAGCATACGAGGCCGACGCAAGGCGATTTACAAAAAGTTACCTTTACAGCAGGTTTTTCGGTAAGTACCGGCTACATACAAAGTACCCGTGGTATTACGACAAACTCTCTTGGAATCAACAACACTCCGGATACGGCACTTACCAATCATATCAGCGAATTGTATTATATGCTTTTTGATTCGACGGGTCATAATGTGCATTATATAACTCAACTATCAACAGATACTGCATTTGGTCATTATATTGACAATTTGCGTCCGGGTAAGTATACCATTGCAATAGGAGGGTCTGTAGAAACAAACTTCGGCGCGTCGGCAGCTCCATTGACCGATGCGTTTTATAATAACGGTGCTGCAGACGGCAGTGAGTTCTTTTTTGGCCAGACTACTTTTACCGTGGGCAGTAGTCCCGTGAGCGCAAGCGTGATGCTTAACCGCAAATCGTCAAAACTAATTATAACAATTAAAGACGCTTTGCCAACAGATCAAGCAGCAAAAATAAATTTGACACTTAGTAATGTAGGGTCGGTTTTCCTGGTCGGCAGCGAAGTTTTTACGTCTGGCCAAACGATGTCCCTGAGCTATCCTGTAGGAAACGCCGCAGGCACCACAAACTACCAGATAGTTGTTCCTTACTATTATGTTTCATCGTTTAATCTTAATATTACCTGTGAAGACCTTAATCCCCAGACAACTATATACGGGCAAAAAACAATTACCGTCAGCGGTGGAATAAATCAGATCACATCGCTGTCGGGTAATCTTTTTGGCGGGCAAGGCACAAGCCAAAGCGGGGGCTTCCAGACAACGCTGGATACCACGTGGACAACACCTGTGGTGGTCCCTTTTCATTGAAGTTACTATTCAATAGAAACACAAAAGGCCCGGAAAGGGCCTTTTGTGTTTTACTGCCGCAGCTCTTTTTCCTGTCACTGCGATAGCCCTGTCGGATACTTTTTGCAAACAAGCTTATATTCCTGATCAAATAAAAACCGCCTTCTCTCAACTTATGGAGGAGACGGTATTTTTTCCCCACAACGGGAAAGCCTCTACGGCAAACGCGGGGAGTTTTCATGTAACAAAAATATTCATGAATATATACTATTCATACTAAGCCAGTTATGGCCGTTAACTAAATTTTTCTTAGAAACGGAATGATTGTTGTCAGCACTTGGGCATATCCTGAATTTAGGGTGCTTTTCCGGTGAGGATGTGGATATAAAATTAACGTTACAATAAAAGTACGAATAAGCCACCTCACTCTCTGCTAGCAGCTATTGCGTTGGTATTGCAATAATTATCTAAATCACATTATCACACCAACGTATCATGAAAAAAACCTTATTCCTGTTAGCTATTGCTGCTATTATTATGTCTTCATGCAAAAAGGAGCATGGACTTACCACAAAGGCCTCATCGGCAAAAAAGTATGCTGTGAATATACGCGTTGCCAACTTCACCGTGAGCCACGCCAATTTTGCGCTTCGTACCAAAGGCAGCCACCTGGCTTCATCGTCTGATACGCTGACCAACCTGGCATGCTACATTGACCAGTTTTATTATATTGTGATGGATAATAATTATAATATAATAAAAATGATCGCCCGGGACTCGACGATGGCTAACATGGGGATGATCAATGACTCGCTTGCTGCGGGCAATTATGACATTGTCATGGTCGCGGGGAAAAAAGGCCTGGAGGTTTCCCCAGGCGGTGCAATACTTAGCGTCCCCGTTTACGGTTATGCCAGTCAACCCTGGCAGGGTTCGTTTTGGAGCGCGTATCCGAATGGTTATATCGGCTTACCTTGGCAGGATGCATTTAAATACGAATATCGCCTCACAGTAGGCACCCAAAATATCGACCTGACAGCTACCCTTAACCGGGTAGTTGGTAAGCTGGAAGTAACTTTACTGGATCCCATACCGGCGAATGCCGATAGCCTTTCAATTTCAGTTTATGGTGCTGGTCCCGCAGTCGTGCCTGGCGTGTCAAATTTAGAAGTAACAACCACCTTCAAAGTAGGAATACCGGAGTCGGCAAAGGGACAGCCCAATTTTACGATTGACAGGCTCCTCCTTGATAATACAAATTTTGCTCTTCTTAGTGACAGGGATTATATAACAATTACATGTAAAGACGCGGGGGGCAATGTCTTAGGTAACGCAACGGTGGGTCAGGTGACCATTACTGCTAACCAGAAAACGATACTATCTGGTAACTTGTTTAATAACAGTTCCCCGCAATCATTTACAGCTGTGGTAGATACAGCCTGGAGTTCAGGGGTCACACAAGTAGGTTTTAGCCTGAAGCGACATTGATACGCTGATACGGTTTATTTTTAAACCGTATCTTTGCCGGCTATGAAGTTTCCAAAATTCGCCGACCTGATACTGTTTGAGAATGATGATGTGATCGTGGTCAATAAGCCGCCATTCATCAGTTCGCTGGATGAAAGGGAAGGCGGTGAGATCAATATGTTGCGCCTGGCTAAAAGCTATTGGCCCGACGCGCAGATATGTCATCGCTTAGATAAAGAGACCTCAGGGGCGCTTATTATAGCCAAAAACCCGGAAGCATACCGCAACATTTCTATCCAGTTTGAGAGGCGCAAAGTAAAAAAGGTTTATCATGCCATCATCGACGGTACGCATGTGTTTGAGGATTTGAAGGTCGATCTGCCGATATTGAACTCAGGCCGGGGCAATGTAAGTATCAGCAAACAGGATGGCAAACTTGCCGAAACCTGGTTCCAGTCGCTTAAATACTTTAAACATTATACGTTGGTGGAGTGCCGGCCGGTTACCGGTCGCATGCACCAGATACGCATCCATTTAGCCACACAGCGTGCCTCAATAGCCGGTGATGAAATGTACAAAGGGAAGCCGGTTTTTCTCTCAGAGATCAAACGCAAATACCATTTAGGCAAGGACCAGGAAGAACAGCCCATCATGAAGCGCTTTGCCCTGCACGCATACGAGGTAAGTTTTAAACTGATGGACGGTAAGGATATCACCATCCACGCACCGTATCCCAAGGATTTTGAGACGCTGTTGAAGTTGCTGGAGAAGTTTGACAGTTAGCGATCAGCGCCTCGGGATTAATTTTTCTCGAATAGTAAAAAATGCTGGATCGGCAAAAATTCACCGTCCTGCACCAGGTGAAAGCCATTCGCGGTAAGCTCTTTATTTACCTGTTTTACACTCATTTTGTGAAGTTCTTTGATCTCAACTTTCGGGTCTTCGGCGCGATATTCGATCAGCAACAATTTGCCCTGAGGCTTCAGCGACCTCTTGATACTTTGTAGCATCTCGTGCGGGTAAAGCAATTCGTGATAAACATCCACCATCATGGCCAGATCGATGCTGTTTTCGGGTAATTCGGGTGACTGTTCTTTACCTTTGATAACGGTTACATTATTTATGTCAAGCTGGCCGACTTTGTTCTTTAGGTAATTTACAGCATCATCCTGTACTTCGACAGCGTAAACCCGTCCCTGCGGCACTTTATCGCATATTTTGAAGGTGTAATAGCCGGTGCCTGCGCCAATGTCTGCTACAACGCTGTTTTGATCGATGGGCAGCTTTTCGATGTTAAGATCGGAATGTTCTTCGGCCTGCCTCGTTTTTCTTTCAAGCCAGGCTGAACCGCTAAAATCCATTATCCTGGCGATCTCGCGGTCAAAATATACTTTGCCAGTGCCTCCGTCGGAAGCAGTCTTATGCTGATAAACGCTATCCTGGAAGGGACAGACCAGCAACAGATTGAGAATCAACAAAAAAACCGGACGAATTAGCATAATTGCATAACACAGCCCGGCTAAATTAGTTTATTACAGGCAATTAATATCCCAATATTTTCAATACCTGCTTACTATTCTGTTCCTCGCCAAACACCTCGAAGTTGAAAGTTTCATCGCGGTTGCGGCGTATGATCACGTGTTTGGGCGACGGCAGCAGGCAATGATGAATGCCTCCGTAACCGCTTAATACTTCCTGGTAAGCGCCGGTATTAAAAAAGCCCAGGTATTGAACCTTGCGCGTCTTAGGCATAAACACGCTGTTCATATGCGCTTCCTGGTTGTAATAGTCTTGTCCGTCGCAGGTAATGCCGCCCAGGTTCACGCGCTCGTATTCTGAATCCCAGTTATTTACCGGCAAGAGGATGTACTTCTGGTTCAATGCCCAAACGTCTGGCAGGTTGGTAATGAACGAGCCATCCAGCATCAGCCAGCGTTCGCGGTCGTTTTGCTGTTTGCGGCCCAAAACCTTATATAGGATACCTGATGCTTCGGCCACGGTGTATTTGCCAAATTCTGTAATAATATCCGGTTCTTCGGTGTCATTATCCGCGCAAATCTCCTTGATACGGCTCACGATCTCGTTGATCATGTACTCGTAATCAAAATCGAACACCAGCGAGTCCTTGAAAGGCATACCGCCGCCTATATCCAGCGTATCGAGATCGGGATTGATCTTTTTGAATTTGCAATAAAGCGTAACGTATTTTTCAAGCTCGTTCCAGTAATAGGGTGTATCCGAAATACCCGAATTGATGAAGAAATGCAGCAGCTTTACTTTGAAATTGGGGTTGGGCTCTACTTTATTGTAGTAGAAGTCGATTATATCTTCAAGTCTTATGCCCAACCTTGAAGTATAGAATTGCGAGTTAGGCTGCTCTTCAGCGGCTATACGGATGCCCAGGTTACAGGGGGTATCCATTTCCACTTCGTCATCATAGATGTTGAATTCCTCTTTGTTGTCCAGTACAGGTATAATGTTTTTATACCCGTCATGCAGCATGTCTATAATGTAGGTTTTATATTGAAAAGTCTTAAAGCCGTTGCATATAACCGTTACATCCTTATTTAAGGAGCCCTTTTTTTGCAGCGCATCGATCATCGGCATATCAAATGCCGACGAGGTTTCGATGTGTATATCGTTTTTGAGCGCTTCTTCAACAATATGTTTAAAATGCGAGCTTTTGGTACAATAGCAATATTTATAGCTGCCGCGGTAATTGTTCTTCACAATAGCCTGCTGAAATAACAATTTTGCCTGCTGTATCTTTTTTGATATCATGGGCAGATAAGTGAACCGCAGCGGCGTGCCGTACGTTTCTATCATTTCCATTAAATTGAGATCGTTGAAATACAACTCATCATCTATGATCTCAAAACCTTCCTGGGGAAAGCCCACGCTAAGGTCAAGAAATTCCTGGTAGCTCTGCATTATTTAAATTTTGGCAAAAATGTAATTTTTTAATGGAAAAAATGAGGGGTCGATATTACTAATTTTATCGTTGAATTGTAAATTAATAAATTGTTAAGGTAGTTCGTGGTTCATAGTTCATGGATCATGGTTGATTTTGACGCCCGGTTTGCCATGAACTATCATCTATGATCTATATGCTGCGCGGTAAATGCACCTCGGCCATCATGCACCTGGCGCTGCCACCGCCGTTGTTTTCGATAGTGGTGATATCAGCATAAACCGGTTTGCTGAAGGAACTTAAAATTGTCTTTTGCTCAAAACTTAGGGAATCCCATGCGTTTTTCGACATCACCAGCAAACTTTCGCCAGATTGGTTTTGCACCTCAAGCATATTGCCTGCGAACTGGTTCATCTGCGCAAAGGAAATCGGTATTAATTGTTTTTTTGATGAAGAGATAGAATCAATGACTTTTTTCCTTTCCGCATCATCTTTAATACTATCCAGGCAGATCACTACAAACATACTGCCCACGCACATCAGTACATTGGTATGGTAAATATCAATTCCGCTTTCATCAACTGCGTGAAAAAGAACAGACCGATAACCGCTTTCTGTACAGAACTGATCCAGTACTTCCTTGTCTGTCCGGGGTGAGAGACAGGCATAGGCGATCTTATTTTCACGGTCGAGGACCATGCTGCCCGTGCCTTCCAGGAACTTATGCTCATGTTCGTACCTGCTCAAGTCGATCACACGTTTTATTTTGAAATCATCTTCCAACTGCATGATAATATCTTCCCGGCGCTCCAGGCGGCGGTTTTCGGCCATCATGGGGTAAAGGAACACTGTTCCGTCACTGTGAAATGACACCCAATTATTAGGAAATATGGAATCGGGGGTATGTGGCTCAACAGAATCATCTATTACGATTACCCCGACGTCATTTTCACGCAATATATTTACAAAGTCATCAAATTCGTTCAGCGCCTTA
>Ga0207064_1102_pt2 | contig 10780 bp, 12 predicted proteins | sample Alteio_BWMinCont_26_FD_153488 | JGI IMG/M metagenome (GOLD analysis project Ga0207064, IMG submission 153488) | Enriched cells from forest soil in Barre Woods Harvard Forest LTER site, Petersham, Massachusetts, United States -... | ecosystem: Environmental > Terrestrial > Soil > Temperate forest >...
GAATTTTTTGCTTTCGGTAACGCACGAGTTGAAATCGCCTTTGGCTTCGATCAAATTGCTGTTGCAAACCATCCAAAAGCGCGACCTGACCAAGCAACAGATCAACGATTTCATAGGCAAGTCGCTGCTCGATATCGAGCGGCTGGATGATATGGTGGAGAATATGCTGCTTGCATCGAAGATCGATAACCAGTCCTATACGTTTCCCAAAGCGCACTTCAATTTATCCGCTTTGGTTGACAGCGTGGTAAACCGCCTGCAACTGAATAAATGCGACATCAACGAGCAACTGATCAATGCCGAGATAGAACCAAAGATCGAGATCACGGGCGATAAGTTTGCCCTGACTTCGGTGGTCACCAACCTGATTGAGAATGCTATTAAATACTCAGCACCATGCGAGGTTGTGGATGTAAAACTGTATTCGCGGGATAGTAAGATATTCCTGGAGGTTGCGGATCATGGGATCGGCATAGCGGATGCTGAAAAGAACCGTATTTTCGACAAGTTTTACCGCGTGGGCAGCGAGGACACGCGCAATACCAAGGGTACGGGGCTGGGCCTTTATATTGTAAAAGAAGTGCTGGACAAGCACGAAGCGAGCATCAGGGTGAAGGACAACGACCCGACAGGGAGCGTGTTTGAAGTGGTATTCGCATAGAAAAGGGTTATACGTTTGACGTAATACGTTATACGTAAATTTACCGAAAATAAAAAACGTACAACGTCAAACGTAGAACATACAACATAAGTTAGATACACATAAATCTGAAAAATGGACATGCCGAACAGAAAAAGAATACTACTGGCGGAGGACGAAGATCACCTGCTGGAAGCTATAAAACTCAACCTCGAACTGGAGGGGTATAAGGTATCCACCGCCACCAATGGCAAAAAAGCGCTGCAAAGGTTCAAAGAGGAGCGTTTCAACCTGGTGATACTGGACGTAATGATGCCGGAAGTAGATGGCTTCGTGGTGGCCGAAACCATCAGGCTCGAAAATTCGGAAGTGCCGATCATGTTCTTAACCGCAAAGAACACTAATGAGGACAAGATCGCCGGCTTAAAAAAGGGCGCTGACGATTACCTGACCAAACCCTTCAACCTGGAAGAGCTGATACTGCGCGTCAACAACTTAGTTAAACGCAGCCTTAAAGGTGAAGAACTGAAAGAGTTCAACAGCTATAAGATCGGTGATAAAACCATCCACTTCAACTCGTTCGAGTTGGTGAATGGTGATGGCTCGGTTACCCCGCTTACCAAAAAAGAAACAATGCTGCTGAAACTCCTCATCGAGCGCCGCAACGAAGCCGTATCGCGCGAGCAGATACTGGAAACCGTTTGGAACTACGACGTGTACCCTTCAACCCGTACCATAGACAACTTTATCCTCACCTTCCGTAAGTATTTTGAGCCTGATCCCAAAAACCCGGTTTATTTCCATTCCATTCGCGGCGTAGGGTACAAGTTTACGGATAACCAGCACTAATACATGTTCAGTAATAGGGCGAGGATACTGGTAATTATTGTTTTTGCGGCCATGCTGGCCTTTTTTGCCTACAAACAAGTATTAGAATTGGCAGCTTTCAGCTTGCTGATGATCGTACTGATCATTATCGAATACTTTAAGCAGGGCACGCTGGTATTAGCGGCAAAACATTACCACGATAAGGATTACGCCGGCGCCGAAGCATTGTTAAAGCAGATCAAAAAGCCCGAATGGCTGATGGACAAGCGCAGGGGCATATACGAATATATGCTGGGCAATATCAGCCTGCACAAGCAGGATTATGAAGAAGCCGCTGTACATTATGACCTCGCATCAAAGTTCCCCTTACGTTCGGTGAACGACCACGTGGCGGCCCTGGTGCATGCGGCCAATATCAACATCCGGCTGGGCAACTATGATAAGGCCGATGCCTATCTAAAAGACGCCATGACGCACGAGGAAAAAATGACCGCCAAAATGAAGGCGGTTATTGAAAAGGTAAAACTGGAATTAAAGAAAAAATAAAATGTAGAGACACAATACTTTGTGTCTCTTTATAGATAAAGACGCGAAGTATCGCTGGAATTAAAGAAAAAATAAAATGTAGAGACACAATACTTTGTGTCTCTTTATAGATAAAGACGCGAAGTATCGCGTCTCTACAATAAGATAAATGAGAGATTCACTACTGATCAAAGCCGCATTTTCGGAAAAAACTGAACGTCCACCGGTATGGATGATGCGCCAGGCCGGCCGTTTTACGCCCGAATATTGGGAGATAAAGAACAAGTATTCGTTCCTGGAAATGTGTAAAACACCCGAGATAGCCGCTGACGTAACTATGCTGCCGGTTGACCTGCTGGGTATTGATGCAGCCATTTTATTTTCCGATATACTGGTTACCGCCGAAGCTATGGGCGGCGATTTGAGCTTTACCAACGGCATAGGTCCCCGGTTTGCTAACCCGGTGCGCAATGAGGCTGATATTGATAATTTAAACACCGAAGTAGTGCACAAACTGCAATATGTAGCCGACGCGGTCAAAGTGGTGCAACAACGGTTAAATGGCAGTATCCCGCTGATCGGTTTTGCCGGCGCGCCGTTTACCGTGATGAGCTATTTGGTTGAAGGCGGATCGTCCAAAGATTTTAAGCTAACCAAGCTGTTCATGCATAATGAGCCCGAATTGGCGCACAAGCTATTATCCAAGATCGCCAAAGTAACAGCCGATTACCTGAATATGCAGATAGCGGCCGGTGTAAACGCGGTGCAAATATTCGACAGCTGGGCGCAGGCGCTGGCATGGGACGATTATCGCGACTTTTCACATAAATACATTACGGAGATCATCAGCAAACTGAACCGGAAAGACATACCTGTTATTTCTTTCTGCAAAGGCAGCTCTGTATTCGCGCCGCTGATGGCAGAAGCCAAGCCGGACGTGATCTCGATAGACTGGAACGTCGACCTGAAGGATATCAAACAACGTCTGCCAAAAGGCGTTGCCGTGCAGGGCAACCTCGATCCGCATATTTTGTACGCGGATAAAAAGGTGATCAAGGAAAGGATATACCGCCTGTTCGACCGGATGAAGGACGAGGCCGGATTTATCTTTAACTTAGGACACGGCATTATGCCGGATATACCGTTCGACAATGTGAAGTACGCGGTGGATATCACCAAGGAATACAAGTATTAACGTAAATGACTTATCAATACGTTTTAGCTATACACATCATCTTCGTAGTCTGCTGGTTCGCGGGGCTGTTTTACATTGTGCGCCTGTTCATCTACCATACCGAAGCGCAGGAAAAGCCGGAACCCGAGCGCACCATCCTATCCAAACAATTCGAGATCATGGAGCGCAGGCTATGGAACGTGATCACCGTGCCTTCGATGGTATTGACCATATTAGCCGGCGCGACCATGCTTTACCTCGTCCCCGGTTGGCTGCAACAGCCCTGGATGCATATAAAACTGACTTTTGTAGCGCTATTGCTGGTTTATCACTTTATGTGCCAGGCTAAAATAAAGCAGATGCGTTATGGATTGTTTGTATGGTCATCCACCCGCCTGCGTATCTGGAACGAGGTAGCTACGATATTACTGTTCGCTATCGTTTTCCTGGCGGTGCTTAAAAATGGGTTGAGCTGGATATATGGCACAATCGGCATCATCGTATTCTCGATGATGATCATGTCGGGCGTGAAGGTGTACAAGTATTTTAGGATGAAGAAGTGACGCAGTCTATTCCTGCCGATAGATCACCCCATCCTTCATCACCAGCTTCACCTGTTTTACCGCTTTGATCTCTTCCTCGGGATTGCCCTGCACGGCCACCAGGTCGGCCAGGTAACCGGGCTGGATATTGCCCAGTCCCTTCATTTTAAAAACCGCCGCGTTAACCGATGTCGCCGATCTTAAAACATCTATTGGCTTCATACCATACTCAGCCATCAATATCATTTCACGGGCATTATCACCATGCGGGAACACGCCCACATCGCCGCCCATGCAGATGGTTACCCCTGCCTTCATCGCCTCGGTAAAAATATAATGCTTCCTTTTTACGGCAGCCGGGTCGGGATCAACGCCCTTTTTCCAACCATGATAGGTTGAAATGGCTTCGGTAGCCGCTATGGTGGGGCAAAGCGCGATACCTTTTTCCTGCATCAGTTTGAACAGTTCCGGATTTCCGCCATCGCCATGCTCAATGGTATTTACCCCGGCATCGATCGCCCTGCGCATACCCTCGGTCGTGCCGGAATGTACAGCCACTATCCTGCCGCTGCTATGTGCCACTTCAACCGCGGTTTTAAGCTCTTCTTCAGTAAAAGTCGGCGCGGCGGTATCATCCGGTCCCCAGCGATAGTCTACATATATCTTGACAACATCCGCACCATGCCCTATCTGCGAACGCACGGTATGACTGATGCCATCAATACCATCCGTTTCCTCACCACCCTGGATAAAGGTATTATCGGTAACGCTTTTCGGCTGGTAACTGCCCGTCGCCACAATGGCTCGTGTGGCGGCCAGTATCCGCGGACCGGGTATGATCCCTTTGTCAATAGCCGTTTTCAGTCCCACATCATCATAACCGCAGCCTTCGGTACCGAGTTCGCGCGTGGAAGTGAAGCCGGCCAGCAAAGTTTCTTTTGCGTGTACCACAGCACGGGCCGTGCGTTCGGCGCGGCTCTCGAACAGCACCTGGTCGTTCCAACTGGTTTCGTTATAAGGGTGCAGGAATAAATGCGAGTGCCCTTCGATCATGCCCGGTATCAGTGTCGATCCCTTCAGGTCTATGATCTTTGCATCGGAAGGCGCTTTAATAGATGACGGGTCACCCACTGCTATAATACGCTTACCCTTCACCAGTACCCACCAGCCGGCATGCATTTGCTGCCCGTCAAACACGCGGTCGGGTTTGAGAAGGGTGTAGGTATCGGGTGTTTGATTTTGTGCAAAAACACAGGCAAACAAGCAAATAAGTGCAAGTGTCAGTAAAGCCAGCTTTTTCATGAAAATAAAGATAGAGGGAAAGGCAAATTAGTGAAAATAAATTGGATCGTTACAACAGGTCGCTTCATTATCGACTCACCCCTGCCCCTCTCTGCTGCGCAAAGAGGGGTCTTTTAAAAATATTCTAAAAACAAAAACCCTCTTTACGCTTGCGTAGAGAGGGTGACCGAGCGAAGCAATGGTCGGGTGAGTCTACGCCACTCAAAAATATTTTCAATCCCGTGCAACCTATTGCTATTGCTTTTCATCTTACCTTTAAATGATGTTTTTGGAGCATAACTATACTATCGACGAATTGGTTAAACGATGCAGGGCCGGGGAACGCAAATCCCAGGGTTTGCTGTACAAGCAGTTCGCGTCAAAAATGATGGGCGTTTGCCTGCGTTATGCCACCGACCGCATGGAGGCCGAGGACATGCTGCAGAACGGTTTCATCCGAGTGTTCCAGAAAATGGGCGACTTCAGGGGCGAGGGCTCTTTCGAAGGTTGGGTGCGGCGCATTATGGTGCATAGCTCGATTGAATATTACCGCAAGCACCACAAAATGATGCAGGTGGTTGAGGAAAGTGAAATGGACGAACAGGGTGTCAATCCCGTCGCGGTAGCAAATTTGGGCGCGAAGGAACTGATGGTACTGATACAAAAACTTTCGCCGGGTTACCGGATCGTGTTCAATCTCTATGCGATAGAAGGTTACTCGCATAAGGAGATCTCCGCGATCGTGGGCATTACCGAAGGGGCCTCGAAATCGCAGTTATCAAGGGCCAGGACAATATTAAAGGAACAAATTGCCAAAACGGAAGGGAAAAAATATGGATATGCAGGATAGAGAATTTGATGACGTGTTCAGGAGCAAACTGGACGGTTTCGAAGCCGAACCATCCGCCAAAGTATGGATGGGGATCGACGAAACGCTGGATGAAAAAAGTCGTAAGAAAGCCATTTTGCCCTGGCTCAGCATAGCCGCCAGTGTCTTGATATTGGTAAGCGCGGGGATCTTGTTTATCCCGAAAAAGACCATACCACAACAGGGTGATAACAGGATCGTTAAGGCTCAGCATGCTATTTCCAAACCAAAACAGGAAACGGCAATAAAAACCCCTGCTTCGCAAACGCAAATAGCGGCGGTGCCGGTAATAGCGAAACCTGCGGTCCATCATATTAAGAAAATTGAAAAAATAGTTGCCCCAGTTGTACAGCCAACCGAAGTGATCGCCAAAACAGACGCTCCAAAAACGAATGAGCAACTTGTACTGGCCGTAGTGCCGCAAAAACAACAGCAGGTTACGCAGCCGGTAGTTCCGGGTAATGACACGCCTTTGGCTATAAAACAAACGGACATTAATAACACACCCGATCAGCAAACCAAACCGGCCCTGATCGCGCAGCAGCCAACGCCTGTTACCAAACCTGCGGTTACCGCACCGCCCAAAAAGCATGGCATCCGCAACTTCGGCGACCTGGTGAACCTGGTGGCCGACAAAGTGGATAGACGCCGGGCCGCACAGTTGAACGACGACGACGATGATGAATCGGTGATTGCCGAGGTAAATAAAGGGATCCAAAGGATCAAAAAAGAGGAGAAAGCTGAAAGGTGAAGGGGTTGTACGTGGGACGTTATACGTTGTACGTAAGATTTAAGGAAAACAAAAACGTAAAACGTTCAACGTAGAACGTCCAACAAATAGAACTATTCTTACTATAATTCAATACAAATAAAGATGAAACGTGTACTAATTACCGCGTTGATATGCGCGGCTGCGACCGGTGTGTTCGCTCAATCCACCAAAACCGACTCTGTAAAGACGGCTGCTGATACGGCTAAAACCCATCATAATAATAATGATGACGACGATGACTGGGATAACAATTTCCATTACAGGCGCCATCATCACCACACCGACCGTTACCCGCAGGGCTTCGCGGGCATCACCTTTTCCCGGTTCGACCTGGGGTTGGCGACGCTGGTAGATAACGGCAGCTTTACGCTATCGGCCAAAAACCAGTTCCTCAATTACCAGTCTTGGAAGACCAGCAACGTGGGTTTCGATGTGTTCCAGATGGGGGTGAAGCTCACCAAAGGCTTCAAGATATACCTTTCGGGCGGGTTCGACTGGACGCTGATACGCCTGCGCCAGGACATTACCATAGTGCCCGGCCAGCCCGTGCTCACCTTCCGCCCCGACAGTATCCATTTCAGCAAGAACCGTTTTTCGTCGAGCTACCTGCGCATACCGCTGTCGTTCGACTTCCATACGCAGGAAGATGACCGCGGCAACCGTTTCCACTTCGTGTTCGGGCCCGAGGCAGGCCTGCTGATCGATGGCATGGTGAAACAGATAAGCCCCGAGAACGGCAAGCAAAAAATATATGCCGGGTACAATTTCAACCAAATGCGCTACGGCGGCTTTGCACGCATGGGCTATGGTGGCTGGGGTATTTTCGCCAAATACTACTGGAACGATATGTTTGAGAACAGTCCAAACCAGGCGGGATTGAGGAATTTCTCGTTTGGGTTTACCTTCGGGTTTTAATTGAGTCCGAAAGTCCGCATAAGTCCGGAAGTCCGAAAGATGGGTTTCCGGACTTTTTATTGTAGCTCAAGCTCCAAACATCAGCACAATTGGCTTTCGGACTTACGCGGACTTCCGGACTTTCGGACTATATTTGAAAAATGTCTTCGTTCCTAACAACAAACAAACTCACCAAAACGTATCCCGGCGGCGGCGGGGTGAAGAATATTGATCTCGATATCCAACCCGGCGAGGTAACGGCCATCATCGGCGCCAGCGGGAGCGGCAAAAGCACCTTGTTGAGTTTGATTTATGGGCTGCTGTCTCCCGACAGCGGTGAGGTACAATTCAAAGGTGAACGCGTTTGGGGACCTGAAGAAAAACTGATACCCGGTCACGACTCCATGAAGATGGTAACCCAGGCCGAGGACGATCTGAACCTGTTTGCCAAGGTGCGTGATAACGTTTCCGTGCTGCTGCCCAATACCGACCTGAAAGCTAAGCAGCACAAAACCGAACAAATATTAGAACAACTGCACATGACGGCCCTGGCCGATAAGCGCGTGGCCGACCTGAGCGGCGGCGAAAAACAACGCGTGGCCATTGCCCGCGCGCTGGTTACCTCGCCGGAGGTACTGCTGCTTGACGAACCCTTTAACCAGGTGGATACGTCCTTTCGTGACGGGTTGCAGGAGGATATCCGGCAGATCGTAAAGGACACCGGCCTCACGGTGATCATGGTGTCGCACGACCCGGCCGAGGTGCTCAGCATGGCCGATACGTTGCTGGTGCTGCAAAACGGCGAAGTGATAGAAGCCGGCAATCCGCGTAAGGTATATAACGACCCGCAATACCTCTACACCGCCCGCCTGCTGGCCAACTGCAACGTGCTCAGCGCCGATGAAGCCGCCATCTGCGGCATCAAGGCCAAACAGCAACAGGTGATGATCTACCCCGAATGGATCGAGCCCCGGAAAGGCTTTGGCAAAAAGAAATGGGAAGTAAAACAGGTGCTCTTCAAAGGTTTTTATGAAGAACTGCTGCTGGAAAACCAGGGCGTAACGCTGCGTATCCTCAACGGTCAGCAGGGGAAATATGGCGAACGCAGTAAGGTGGCGTTGAAGGTGGGGAAATGGGTGGAGTATTGAAGTCAGAAGTCGGAGGTCAGAATTCGAATAGTTAATAAACTCTGTCATTGCGAGGGCAGCCAGGGCCAGCGCAAGAGGGCGACGCGGCAACCTCGTCGCCAATGCACCATCGCAATGCGCAAGACAGTGATTGGCAGGGGTAGGTTTCGGAGCCGGGAATATTGTCTGAACCCAATCCCCCTGCCAACTGTTAACTCGTAACTGCCAACTCAAAAATCTTATTTGATCCGGTAACCAATATTGAGCCCGAAGCTGCGGTTATAGGCTTTATCCTCGGTGCCATTAATGTTGCGAAACCCTAAGTCGTAATTCAGCGACAAGTCGACTTTTGAGCATACCTGGTAACCCACATTGATCACCGCGCCGTAGTCCATCATCGTATAATCTTTATTACTGCCAAATGAAAGACTGCCCGACGCGGTCATGCCCTGGAAGCTCGAGCTGTAATGCCCGAACAGGCCCATCGCCGCGTAGGGCCCGGCGCCTATGCGGAATTCGTGACCGTTCGACAGCTTCGTGTTGTAATTGACTAATATGGGCAGTTCCAGGTAGTAAAGGTGATCGTTTTCGGTGTCGCCGCCGCCCGCGTCCTGTTGAAAGCCTTTGCCCACAAACATCAGTTCTTCCGACAATGTCCACCAGTATGCAGGCGCAGGCGCTGCCAGTGGACGCATAAAGTTGTAATTGCCCGCTTTGCTGCCGTCCGACGGTCCGCCGGCAGGTGCGCCAAACGGGTCGGGCTGATCAAAGTTTGAAACGTGCGTAGTATTGGAGGCACCCGTCAGGAAAGCCTCGTTCATCAGGTACCCCACGTTTTCGTTGGGGGTTCTGCTGCCGTGGTATTTAATACCCGAGGGGCCATTGCCGCTCCCCGAAGTGAGGTCGGCTGATGCCGCGGCTTCTTCATGCATTTCGCCGCAGCCCTGCAATAACAGGGCAAGGACCGATAAACTGAAAAGGGTAAGTAGTAAATCTCTTTTTTTCATAATAATTGGATTAAGCGTGAATAAAAAGAATTGTGAGGCCGCCTGCTGATTTAGGTAAAGTATACAGGCAACTGATTAACTGCGCATTGTACCATAAAATTGAAAGAAACTTTTGACATATACAATAGCCCCGGAACAGGTTTTTCGGGGTTGGTGCATGGCGGGTGGCGCAGGGCGAATTACCTATTGTGAAAGGGGTGTCATGTTGAGGCACTCGAAGGATGAACGTAAAGGCCTTTGCCCGCATGTTTCGAGAACCTCAACATGACAACCCATTTTTAATTTCGATTAATTCCCTATCTTACAACACCAACCATCACAATTCACATGCAAACAGAACACAAATTCACCGAGGCAGGCTACAAAAATGTAAGCTGGCTGTTTGTCGTTATTTTTGGCATCGTTTTTTTAGGGTTCTTCAAAACCTATTTCGGGTTGTTCCCGTCGTTCAACAACGTTACCGCCATCCAGCATATCCATGGACTGCTGTTCACCACCTGGTTTGTGCTGCTGTTTGTGCAGCCGCTGCTCATCCGCTATGGCAAATACCGGGCGCACCGCATCATCGGCAGGTTTACCTACGTGCTGGTGCCCTGCATCATCATTTCCATCCATTTCATCGCGCGCGAAGCATATTTGAACGCCGTGGCCGCGCATGCGCCCAGGGAAAACGTCCTCGCCAATACGTATTTTCAAGTTTACCAGATATTCGATTTCGCGGTGCTGTACCTGCTGGCCATCATCAACAAACACCGCACGCCATACCACATGCGCTACATGATCGCCACGTCGCTGGCCATCGTAGGGGCCGGGATGCGCAGGCTTATCGCGCACGTATTGCACATGGAATCCGAGGCGCTACTGCTTGGCTTTTTAATACCCGACCTCATCCTCCTCGGCCTCATCGTTTACGATTGGATCAAAGGCAACAACGCCCGCGCCTATATCATCGCCTTTATCATCCTGGCGGTATCGCATTACAGCTTTTATTGGCTGCCGCATTCCGCGCTGTGGCAATCGGTGGCGGGGTATTTTGTGAGGTTTTTTTAAGGGCGGGGCGTCCCGATAGCTATCGGGAGGCGCGAGGCGCATGCCGGTTAGCCAACCAGACCGTCATGGCGA
>Ga0207064_1113_pt1 | contig 10705 bp, 12 predicted proteins | sample Alteio_BWMinCont_26_FD_153488 | JGI IMG/M metagenome (GOLD analysis project Ga0207064, IMG submission 153488) | Enriched cells from forest soil in Barre Woods Harvard Forest LTER site, Petersham, Massachusetts, United States -... | ecosystem: Environmental > Terrestrial > Soil > Temperate forest >...
AAGGTTTTCGATCACATTCACTTTCGGCCCGGCTTTGATCTTTTGCAGCGAATCGGCTTCGAGCATTTTCCTGACCTCGTTAAACTGCCGCTCATTTTTCTTTCGTACCTGCTCACGCTGCCAAAGGGGGTTTACCTGCACTACCGGTATTACCTGCTTGCCGAATTGGGGATCGATATAATTCACAAGTACAGTATCGTACTTATGCAGTTTGGAAGGTTTCTTAAGAACAGCAGGATTTCCCGGCTGGGATACTATTTTGGGGTCGGTCATGCGTTGGTGTACCATACCGAACTCGTCCGTATATTCTTCGTACCGTACATGAAGCATCAGCTGGCCCGATTGCGCCATAGTAAAAAACTCCTCATCCAGCTTGTTGCTCTGGATCACCTGCCGCAGGCTGTCGCGCAGGGCGTTTAGCCGGCGTTCACGCGCTGTCAATTGCTTTTTTGGCTGCTGGGCCACAAAAGAGCGCGTCGGCTTGTGATCAGTATTACCTGCCAAAACCACAGTACTTTGCTCTCTTTGCCGGTCCATCTGCTGGGCTTTATGGTTCAGGAAGTTATTGGCATCCTGCTTGGCAAGCTTTGAAACGACGTTGTTTAACGCGTCATTCACCGAGCGGTCGAACAGGTCAGACTGAGTATCGTACGATTGCTTCAGAAAATACAACTGCATAGACATCACGCCCAGCAGCGCGAAGCCCATCAGTCCAATGATCAAACTAATACTCGTTTTCTTCATTCTTCAAAACAAAAATATCTCAAATAAGCTCAAAAACACCCCGATTTAACAATTTTTAACACATCGGCGCGGAGATTTAACATCTTGGAATTGAATACCTTGTTAAATTTGTTCACCAATTTAATTGACACTATCATGAAAAAGCTTTCCATTAAACCCGGCTTCGAATTCATTTTCGCGTTGAGCATCATTGCTATTATCGGTCTGCCTCCATTGGTTTTTGCCCAAAATACAAAAGATATAGAAATAAAGATCACAAACGGTGACACAGTTGTAAACGGCAAAAACATCAAAGACCTTTCCCCTGCCGACAGGAAGGAAGCGCTTAATGATATCGATAACCTGGGCAATATGACCTGGCAGCGCGCCATGTTCAAGAAACGCGGGCCGGGCGACACCACCGGGGGCGAGCAGGTGATAATCCGGGACGGCGATCCAAATAATATGGTACAGGGCTTTGTGTTAAAAAACGATAGCTCATTACACCGCATGAAATTCAGGTTCCGCGGGCCGAATGGCAAAGATTCTATGATGTCATTTAATTATAGGATCAACCCCGACCGCGACCTGAGATTTGAGCCGCGCGATTTTGACCTTAATGACCGCGATTTCAATACGCCCATGATACGCGGCCGCGAATTTAGAATAATGAACCGCCGCAATACCCAAAACTTCAGCTACAGCACTACCGGCAGCGATGGCATTAGCACCCATGTCAATTTTAGCGTATCAGACGTACCGCCAGAAAGAACCAAAAAGGTAACCGGTAGCGACAAAACCGAACTGGAATTAACGGACCTAAGCTTTGTGCCGGAGTTCACTTCGGGCAAAACACTACTACTATTCAGCCTGCCGGCGCATACCGCTGCCGGGGTTAAATTTATGGACCACGATGGTAAAGTGATCTGGACCGAAAAGAGCATAAACGGAAGCTTCAGCAAGAGCTTTACTTTAGGGTTGAATGGTATTTACATGCTGGAAGTACAGCAAGGCGGGAAAACAGCGTTGAAAAGAATTGTTAAGGAAGAATAGCGGGCAGTTTGCAGAAGATAATGGGTAAAAAGAGAGCTTTTCAGAAATGAAAAGCTCTTTGATTTTTTATGCCAACTACAAATTCATCCCGATAGCTATCGGGACTGCCAACCGCTTTAAAAAGGCAGGTCATCCTCTTCAGGCGCTGCTGTCAGGTCAACAGGCGGCGCGTACTCGGGCACAGTATTGTTATTGGCCCCGGCCAATACGTTGATCTTCCACAATTGCAGCGAATTGAAATAGGTTTTTTTACCTGTTTTGTCTGTCCAAGGGCGGCCGCGAAGATTGAAAAATACTTCCACATCATCGCCTACGCGCACATTATCCAGCAGGTTGCAGCGGTCCTGTATCGCTTCAAACTTTAAGTACTCAGGGTACTGCGGGTTTTCGATATATTCAATAATAACTTCTCTCTTTTTTAACGAGTCGGTTACCTGCACGGTTGGTGCAACCTCGTGTATTTTACCCTTAATTTCCATATCTTCTAAAAAATTTAAAATGTAAAGTTAATGGTTATGGTATAAAATCGGGGTATTTAATTCATAAATTCGCCAACAATTTATGGAAGTTTTCCACACAGAAAGCAAGGTGATCATCACATGCAATAAAAGGCTGTCACCCTACCTGCAAACAGAAGTCGAGGCCCTTGAATTTAAACCTGTTAGGGTTTTTCAAACAGGAATTGAACTCAAAGCCACGGTCAATGATTGTATCGTATTGAACCTCAACCTGCGTTGCGCGAGCCAGGTCATTTACCTTTTAAAGAGTTTTACCGCAGCCGATCCGCAGCAGCTTTACGACGGATTAGTGGAGATAGAATGGGAAAAACTGATCGACTTTACCGGCTATTTTTCTGTTACCTCGAACGTCAATAACGAGCACATCACCACGCCGCTTTTCGCGAATGTAAAGGTAAAAGATGCCATTGCCGACCGCATCAAATCAAAAAAAGGTTTGAGGCCAAACTCCGGCGCCGAGCAGAACAAAACCGTGGTACACCTCTACTGGCAGGATGACCAGGCAGAGATTTTCCTGGATACTTCCGGCGAAACCCTGGCCAAACACAGCTACCGCAAAATACCAGGCAAGGCCCCCATGCTGGAGGCGCTTGCAGCCTCTACCATTATGGCTACCAACTGGGATAAAAACAGCACATTTATTAATCCCATGTGCGGATCGGGCACATTGGCTATCGAGGCGGCGCTGCTGGCTATGGATAAAAGCCCGGGCTTTTTTCGGATGAATTATGGCTTTATGCACATCATTGGTTATGAAGAAGAAGTATTTTTTGTGGAACGCCGCAAACTAAAGGACAAGGCCAAAAAAGGGCTCGGCTTTAAAATAATCGCCACTGATATATCCGAAGATGCAATAGACATTTCCCAAAAGAATGCAAAAACAGCGGGCGTGGAACATTTGATCGATTTCAGCGTTTGTGATTTTGCCGACACGCCGGTACCCGAGGAAAAAGGCGTTATTATGTTTAACCCGGAATACGGCGAGCGTTTGGGGGTGCATAACAAACTGGAAGCAACCTACAAGCGGATTGGCGATTTTATGAAGCAGGCTTGCAAGGGTTATCGGGGTTATATATTTACCGGCAATCCCGACCTGGCTAAAAGAATAGGCTTGCAGGCAAAGCGCAAAATAGAGTTTTACAACGGCAAGCTCGATTGCCGCCTGCTTGAATATGAATTGTATGAAGGCAGCAAGCGGGAGCCGAAAGAATAAATAATATCGAACGCTGAATGTCGAATAATGAATGATGAAGTGAAACTAATAATCCTATAACTTCGAAATTCGGTGTTCATTATTCGATATTCGTTATTAAATAAATCATGAAAAAAGCAATATTAATTATAACGCTATTCATTTCCATCCATTGTACAGCCCAGGAAAAACTGGCCTTCCCTTTCCAGGGCGGAAACCGGGTAATGATGCAATTCTTTAAGGACAGTCTTAAGGTTTCCCCCGAAATAATCAGGGCGAAAGCCACCGGCATGGTGATATTTAAATTTTCGGCAGATGAGCATGGGAATATCAAGAACCTGGTCATCTATTATGCTGATGACGCCATATTAGCCGGGCCGGCTGTTGAAGCGCTGAAAAAATCGGACCATAAATGGATCATACCCGACAATGAAAAACTGCACGACTTCGTGCTTCCTTTCCTGATCAAATTCAACGCGACCCCGGATGACAATATGGAAACCCAAAAAGCGCTGCATTATTTTTATGCCAAACGCAAACCTATTGTAGCGAAGGACCAGATCCCGCTGAATTTAACTACCCTGCTGCCCGAAATATTGGTGACTTACAACCAGGAATAGAAAAATCGCCGGTTCAAAAATCCGCCCGCGATCCTTTTGCGTAAATACTATAGGGTTTGACCCCGCAAACCACTATTTATGAAAGATACGCTGGATCTGAAAGTTAAAAAAGTAGCGGCGAACATCAGGAAAATAAGAGAATACCGCAATTACACGCAGGAATACCTAGCCGCTAAACTGCGCATTTCGCAAAATGCCTACAGCAAAATTGAGCTTGGCCATACGCGGATCACGGTAGACAGGTTATTTCGAATCTCGGATATCCTCGGGGTCGACCCTATTGCCATACTTAATTGCAACGAATCGGAATATTTATCCGCAATCAATAGCAATACCGCGTAGTCCCTTATTTTTGCGTGTTATTAGAATTGTATGGAACACGCGGAGATCATCCAAAAAACCGTCGCCTTTACCAGGCAAACGCTTGAAAACGCCGAAGGCGGGCACGACTGGTGGCACGTCCACCGGGTATGGACCAACGCTAAACATATTGCCGAAACTGAACGCTGTAATTTGCTTGTCGTTGAACTGGCGGCGCTTCTGCATGATATTGCCGATGCCAAATTCCACAAGGGCGATGAAGAAATCGGCCCAAAAACTGCGGCTGGATTTTTAAAGTCGGTTCGGGTTGACCAACAAATTATAGAGCACGTCCAGCAGATCATCCGCAACATTTCTTTCAAATCTGGCTTTGATAAGCCAAAATTCCACTCCAAAGAATTAGCCATTGTACAGGATGCCGACAGGCTTGACGCTATGGGTGCTATCGGTATAGCGAGGGCCTTCAGCTACGGCGGCTTTACGGGCCGGGAAATTTATAATCCCGAAATTCAGCCCAACCTTAATATGACCAAAGAGGAATATAAAAAGTCGACCGCGCCATCCATCAATCACTTCTACGAAAAGCTGTTGCGGCTTAAAGATAATATGAATACCGCTACAGGGAAACAGTTGGCTCAGCAAAGGCACGCCTTTATGGAGTTGTATTTAAAGCAATTTTATGACGAATTAAAATAGTTTAAATTATTTTTTAGTCTAATCTAAATTTTATATTAGATTTGTCTAATAGAAATTGATTTTGTTTGTTAATATCATTTTAACTCAGCAAACCTATATTTGCGCCGGTTTATGGAAAAAAATATACTTAGCTTTTTGCTTTTTACTTCGATATTGAAAATTGCCCTTGCTCAGGACACTGTGAAGCAGGAGCGCACCAATTTCCATTTTCAGCAAACCATTATTACCCAGTATAAGCTGCCTTTTGATGCGCCTTACACGGGCAAAAACAGCTTGCTGCCTACGGCAGAGACGCAAAGCTCGATCACTACCACGCTGTTTGGAGGTACCCGTTTGTGGAAAGGGGCCGAGGCCTATTTTAATCCCGAGCTATCGGGCGGAGCGGGCCTGAGCCAGACACTGGGCATAGCAGGCTTTCCGAACGGCGAAACTTTCCGCGTGGGCGGCGTGCAAAACAAGATTTATATCGCACGCTTATTTCTCAAACAAACCTTTGAATGGGGAAAAGAAAAGGATACCGTAGAAGATGACCTGAACCAACTGGCCGGACTTAAAAGCAAAAGGTATTTCTCCTTTTCGGTAGGCAAATTTGGCATGGCCGACTTTTTCGATAATAATAACTTCAGTCATGATCCGCGCACGCAATTCATGAACTGGGCGCTTATGGATAATGCCGCCTGGGATTACCCGGCTAATACCCGTGGGTATGTGCTAGGCCTTTACACGGAGATGGGCCAGCCAACATGGACGCTGCGCTTTGCCTTCACCATGGTTACAACGGTACCCAACCAGTCGGTTTGGGATGCCAAAATAGGCAAAGCAAATACGCAAACAATCGAGTTTGAAAAACGCTATACCATTGACGGACAAAAAGGCACTCTGAGAATCCTGACCTTCCTGAATAACGGCAAATTCGGTAATTACCGCGAGGCCATAGCCCAAAACCCAACCGCTCCTAATGTGGACACAACACAAGCATACGGCCGGCACAAATACGGATTTGGCATCAATGCCGACCAATCCCTGACCAAAGATTTCGGCGTATTTGCCAAAGCCAGCTACAACGACGGGCATACCGAAACCTGGTTCTTTACCGAGATCGACCGTTCCTTTACTTTCGGCGGGGTGCTAAAAGGCACTTCATGGAAACGCGCCGATGACGAGACAGGGCTTGCGTTTATAGTCAACGGCCTTTCAGCGGATCACAAAGATTACCTTGCGGCGGGCGGTTACGGCTTCCTGATCGGGGATGGGAAGTTGAATTATTCGCCCGAAATGATAGCAGAGTTTTATTATAAAATAAATGTCTACCAGAAAAAGTTCTGGCTCACGCCCGATTACCAGTTCATCCTGCACCCGGCGTATAACGCCGATCGCGGGCCGGTGAATGTATTCGGCGCAAGGGCGCATGTGGAGTTTTAAAACCCCCTGTTATTCTGGTAATATCTTAAAATGGCATGTAATATCTCATCCTCATCGCCGCGAACCAGCCCCAGGTCGATCTCCAGTGTATCAGACGGCCAGTTGCGTGTGACACGACGATACCACCTGGTAAAAGGGCTTTTGACCTGGGCGAAATATTTTTCGTTATCCTCTACCTTTATTGTTATAGAATAAGCTTGAAGCGGTATCAAATCTTTATAGTTACCTACGTCTTCGCTTGTCATATATACGTTTCTTACGTCTGTCCACTTTACTGTGTACCCGTCCATAGTATTGGTAAGGGATTCGTTTGTCAATATAATGGCAGGGCGCCGGATAAGCGCAAAACCCAAAGCCCTTATATATGTCCGGGAAAGTAACGCCAGTGCCGATAGCGACAGGAAGAAATAGAAGGGGTCTTCCACGATAAAAGCATCTACTTTACCCTTAACGAAAAGGTAAAAAAGTGACAGAAATCCCAAAACAGTAAGCTGTATTAGCGGACTAAAGTTGAATGTGTCCCTTTCTATCTCATCTGCCATAAACGCTGGGTTTGTTCTGTGACTTCATTAATACCGCATATGATAAGGTATTGACAATATTTTCGACACTAATGTAATAATTCAACAATACAATCGTCTTATTTTTGAATGGCTTAATTATATTTATGGCATGAAAAAAATATACCCCCTGTTCCTTTCTTTCGTATTATTAATAAACTATTCACACGCCCAGGTTAAGCCGCAAACCGTTACTAAATCGTCCGTTACTTTTCACATCAAAAATTTGGGTATCACAGTCGACGGCCTTTTTGCAGGCTTTAAAGGGGATATTAAATTCGACCCGGCAAACCTCGCGGGCAGCACCATAGAAGCTTCGGTTGAAACCAACACTATAGATACAGATAACGGCACCCGCAACGACCACCTGAAAAGCGACAGTTACTTCGATGTGGCCAAATACCCAACCATAACGATGAAATCCACGGCATTTAAACATAAAATCGGCAACAGTTATAGCGGCACGTTTAATATTACGATCAAAGACGTCACCAGAAGCGTCGAGATACCGTTCACTTATACCGAAACAGGCAATACAGCCAATTTCAAAAGTAATTTCCAGGTAGAGCGCAGCGATTACGGCGTTGGCGGAAAAAGCCTGGTGATGTCAGACGACGTGAAGATCGATATCGACGTTACTACCGCTAAGTAGCGCCGGGCTTGTTACAAAAGCCACAAATTAATAACCCTAATTTAACATTTGTTAGCCGGTATATCGGCTGCTAATTGCGCGCAAATCGTAACTTTACGATATGAAATTGCGTGTACTGGTATTTATAAATGCGCTGGCGGTAGCCATCACGGTCTCCGCCGTTAACTTTTATTTCAAGCATAGCTGGTACGATGTAGCTGTAACTTTCGGGATAACCCTTGCCATTAGCTTTGTTACCTTCTATATCCTGCTCGAAAAATATATCTATTCCAAGATCAAGATAATTTATAAACTGATCCATAACCTGAAGCTGGGCCGCGACCTGCGCGATGCGCTCGGTGAACACATAAGCGCCGACCCGATAAATGATGTGGAGCATGAAGTTACCGAATGGGCCAGGCAAAAAAAGAGTGAAATAGAAGATTTGAAAAAGCAGGAAAAATTCAGAAGGGATTTCCTTTCAAACATTTCACATGAATTCAAAACCCCGCTCTTCGCCATACAGGGATATATCGACGCCGTCGTAGATGACGACTTCGAGGATACTGATATGGCCAAGCAATTCCTGGATAAGGCCTCGAAGAATGTCGACCGCCTCAGTTACCTGATCAAAGACCTGGATGAGATCTCAAAGCTGGAGAACGGCGAAATGCCGATCAACTATATCAAATTCAAGATCAACGACCTGATCAAAGAAGTTTTTGAATCGCTTGAAATGAAAGCGGAAGAACACCACATTAAGCTCGTCTTCAAACAAAAGTACGATGAAGCCATCATGGTGAACGCCGACCGGGAGAAAATAAGACAGGTGCTGGTGAACCTGATCGATAACTCGTTCAAGTACGGCAAGGAAGAGGGCAGCACCTCGGTGAGCCTGTTTGAACTGCATGACCAGGTGTTGGTTGAAGTGACCGATGACGGCATTGGTATCGAGGAAAAATACCTGCCCCGTTTATTTGAGCGCTTTTTCCGCACTGATACCAGCCGTTCGAGGCAGATCGGTGGTTCGGGGCTGGGGCTTGCGATCGTAAAGCATATTATAGAGGCGCATCAGCAAACGATCAATGTACGCAGTACAGACGGACTTGGATCGACATTCGGTTTTACGCTGCAAAAGGCCAAACAGGGCATCCCTTTCCCGCCAATACCCATTTTGAATAGTTAATACTAATTTAACATTGCAAACATTAGCTTTGCAAAAATTTAACATAACAAGGAACTATCTTACCCACAATATATATTATGTCACTGAACAGCATCTTCCAGTATTTCGTCCCGAAAGACAAAAAAATATTCTTCCCGTTATTTGAACAGGCATCGAGTAACGTGGTTGCGATGGCAAACATGTTAGTTGAAGCTGTAAATTCTGGCAACTCAATAACGCGCGAAGAACTGTATAAGCAAATAGATAAACTGGAAAATAAAGGTGATGAAATAACCCACCAGATATACCTTGAATTGGGTAAAAATTTTATCACCCCCTTTGACCGTGAAGATATCCACTCCCTGGCTACGGCAATTGATGATGTTGCCGATAATATCCAAGGCGCTGCTAACCGGATGCTGCTTTACCGCATCGACGATCTGAACGAACATATAGTCAAGCTATGTGAACTGATACTGCAAGCCAGCCTCGACCTGGAAAAGGCAGTGAAAGAATTGAGGGACCTGAAGAATGTGCGTGCTATTGCCGATTCGTGCATAAGGATCAACAGCGTGGAGAACCAGGCCGATTATGTGTTCGACAGGGCCGTGGCAGACTTGTTCCTTTATGAGACCGACGCGATACGGCTTATCAAATACAAGGAAATACTGTCGGTGCTTGAAACCGCGACCGACAGGTGCGAAGATGCGGCAAACGTAATGGAATCAATTTTAGTTAAAAACGCCTGATAACAGCAAATGGTAACAAGCTCACTTGTAATTGTAATTTGCCTGGCGCTATTATTCGATTATACCAATGGCTTTCACGATGCCGCAAACTCGATAGCCACTATCGTTTCAACCAAGGTATTGACGCCTTTCCAGGCGGTACTTTGGGCGGCAACATTTAATTTTATTGTTTTCTTTTTCGTCAAAGAACATAAGGTTGCCAATACCGTATCAAAAATCGTCGTTGAACAATTTGTAACGATGCCGGTATTACTTTCGGGACTCATAGCTGCTATCAGCTGGAACCTGATCACCTGGTGGTTCGGTATCCCATCCAGTTCGTCGCATACCTTAATAGGTGGTTTCGCAGGAGCGGGTATAACTAATGCTTTGTACATGGGGTCGACCGCCCTGAGTGCCGTTAACATGCATTATATCCTCACGATCATAGCCTATATCGTACTGGCGCCGTTCATGGGATTAGTTATCGGCTATTTTGTAACAGTGGTTGTTTTGCACCTGAGTAAGAACGCGCGCCCGGCGACCGCTGAGAAATGGTTCAAAAGGGCGCAATTGGTGTCATCGGCGGCGCTGAGCTTTGCGCATGGCGGCAACGACGCGCAAAAGGTTATGGGTATCATTTACGTGGCGTTAATAGCCGCTAAAGTGATCGGGTCAGGAAGTGCAATGCCCGACTGGATACCACTGGCCTGCTACTCGGCTATCGCGCTGGGCACCATGTCCGGCGGATGGAAGATCGTTAAGACGATGGGCTCGCGCATCACCAAGATCACACCCCTGGAAGGCGTTAGCGCGGAATCGGCGGGCGCTATCACGCTGTTTTTTACACAATACTTCGGCATTCCTGTTTCGACAACGCATACGATAACCGGCTCCATTATCGGTGTTGGTCTTACCAAACGCCTTTCCGCTGTGAGATGGGGCCTCACCATCAATATCATCTGGGCCTGGATCATCACCATACCCATTTCGGCATTGATAGCCGCTGGCGTGTTTGCGTTGCTGCGGGTTATCGGCTGATATTTTCCGGGTTAATTCTTTTTGCTAATTTTCAC
>Ga0207064_1114_pt1 | contig 10643 bp, 5 predicted proteins | sample Alteio_BWMinCont_26_FD_153488 | JGI IMG/M metagenome (GOLD analysis project Ga0207064, IMG submission 153488) | Enriched cells from forest soil in Barre Woods Harvard Forest LTER site, Petersham, Massachusetts, United States -... | ecosystem: Environmental > Terrestrial > Soil > Temperate forest >...
AACGAGGTGAAAATATATTACAACTATATTAGCAAATAAATAATGAAGAACATCTTTCTGACCCTTGCCACCGTTTTTGCTTCGGCGGCATGTTTCGCCCAAACTAAACCGGACACCGTATTTTTTGAAGACTTTAACGGCCCTAAGCTCGACCGCAGCAAATGGAACGTAGAAGTAACCGGTAACACTGTCAATGATGAACAGGAGGCCTATGTTGACTCTTCCTCGGTCCTTTATTTTGTGCATGGGAAAAATGCCGGGGGGGCAAAAAACGGCGCCCTTGTTATCAAAGCCATCTACCATCCGGGTTATACCAGCAAAGAACAAAAGAAATACGATTTCCTGTCAGGAAGGATCAATACCCGCCAAAAAATGGAATTCACTTATGGTACCGCTTCAGCACGCATGAAAATAGCATCGGGCGCGGGAATGTGGCCTGCATTCTGGGCCTTAGGTGAAGGTAAATGGCCCGATTGCGGCGAAATCGATATGATGGAAACTGTGGGCGATTCGAGCTGGATAAGCAACGCCCTGCACGGGCCAAAATACTTTGGCAACACGCCGCTGGCTTACCGCTATTTTTTACCGAATAAAGAGAATGTGGACCAATGGCATATTTATTCTGTCGACTGGACGCCGGATAAACTAGTTTTTAAAACAGATGGCGTAGTAACTTATACAGTTACTAAGGCGATGGTTGAGCACTATGGCCGCTGGGCCTTCGATAACCCTAAATTTATCATCCTCAATTTTGCTTTGGGCGGAGGTTATCCTAAAGGGGTAAATAAAATCACCTCGCCTTATTTTGGTATGTCGCAGGCTACAGTGGATAAGATCAAGGCCGGCAAGGCTAAGGTATTGGTGGATTGGGTGCTGGTGACGAAGGACAAATAAAAGGCTGGCTTAAAAAAATCCCGCTATTCGCGGGACCTTTTGTTGGATAAATTTGCTATTTAGTTAGTGATCACGGTCATGGTGGTCGCCGTCGCCATTATCGTGATGTTCTTCGTTGTGATGCCTGTGGCCTTCCCGGTATTCAACCGAGCAGCCGGATACCGCTACCGATGCAAATATCAGCAAAGCGATAAGTCTTATTACTTGCTTTTTCATAATCTTATTATTTTTGTATATCAAATAGCCAATTCCATGCCAGCTTGTTTTTATTAGAATTTAATACGCGCCGCAAGCGTGGGATAAACCTGCAATAAGTTTTCATCGGTCAGCACATGGAAATACATATTGATCTTCGAGCCGACCGAAAAGCCCTCGTGTACCCTGAACCAAACTTGCGGCTCGCCGAAAAATGACACCCATTTACCACGGAAATTAGTGGTAGCCGCATCACCCAGGTTCTTATTCATCGTATACAATTCCACATCACCGCTAAACTCAAACCTGTAATTCCAGAAGCCTTTGCCCCAATACAGCGAATACAATATATCGTTACTCGGCCTTTTAAAAGCGTTTAATGTATAAGACAAAGATGTGCTAAACCATGCTCCTTTCCATTGAAAGGGGTAAACCGCCCCCAGCGAAAATGCGTTGGTAATATAATACCCATACGAGCCAGGCTCTGCTATCCCCATACCGCCGCTGTACTGCAATTGCACATATACTTTCGGCTTCCACAATTTGAAGGACTGAGACAACTGCGTATAAAATTTGCCGATATTATGATCGGCGCCTTCCAGGTCAGCCTCGCTTTTCATAAAAAATGCGCCCGAGCTGTCTTTAGCCTTATAGTATTCAAAATAAATGGTTGGGAAGTTCATAGCGTTGTGCGAAGGATCGAGCGTATGCCGTGGGTCGAAATGTAATTGCAGTACCTGACCTGATAATGAGGATGAAATGACCACAAAACTGAACACTAAAAGATATTTCATATCGTAAATTTTTTTACAATGCCCGCCGGGAAGCACTCTTGCTTTCGGCTTTTTTCAAATATCTTTAGGCAAAAAATTCCAGGGCGGAAATGCCGCGGAAATCTGGCGTAATTCTGGATCGACGATCTTCGGGCTATAAAATAATAGATGAACAACACCGATAACCTTGCTTTTGCAGCTTTATTTAAAGAAGTATATTTTATGTGTTTCGGGCAGCAGATGGACGGCCCTTTGTCAGAAACCGAAAGCAAACTATTATGCAACAAAGTGCTGGACCGAACAGGCTTGTCTATCGGATGGAAAAGCGTTAAGAACTATTCCTTCTTCATTACCGACGGCAAAAACACCAAAACTGAAAACCCCTCGACAGCGACACTGGATACGCTTGCCCGTTATGCGCTTGGTGCACCTTATACCACCGAGATACAGCGAAAAGATAACGAGGACCATTACCCTTATTGGTTCTTGTACCGGGAAAAGTTTAATCAATCGTATCTTAACGCTTACGCGAAATCCTGGAGACCGATAACACTGATGATATTGGGCGCTGTCACAGTTGTCGTCACGTTTATTTTTTGGCTGAATTTACCGACAGAAATTGGCCTGGAGTTTACCGATAAGTTTAAAAACGTATCGGACACTTCCTTGGTTAATAGAGGCTGGTTTGTAAAGGATAAAGACGAAAAGTACTGGGAGCAAAATGCTTCGCTGAAAGGGCAGCTAACGCTCTATACGCTTAAAGGCGATAACTGGCCCGATCCCTCAAATAAGCAGAACATCAGGAACCTTTTGCTCCGGGCGCTCCCCTATGATTGTTTTACAGCGGAGGTTCATTTAAACAACTTTATACCACAACAAGAATGGCAGCAGGCCGGCCTATTGTTGCTGGAAGATACAACACTCAGCGGCAAAAGTGTACGCCTTTCGATCGCGTTCAATGATTTTTTCGGCGGATTTAAAAAACCTGATGAAATATTGGTTCAGGCTATAACTTCAACAGGAGTGGGATTCATTAAACCCGAGGAAATAGCCCATAAGCCGATAATGTACCCCGACAGTATGAAACTAACACCCTTGCAATTAAATATGCTTCAAAATTCGGCGTTGCGAATAGAGAAACATGGCAAAAAGTTTCGGTTCCTTTATTCCGGCGGCATCACCGAAAACACAGCGTTTAAAGAAGTGGTCAGCCAGGAGTTGGATATACAGCCTAAGTACATCGGCATATTTGCGATCAAGGGTTTTAAAGATAGCACCACAGTTATTCCGGCGCACTTCACGTTCTTCAAAATAGCCGCAAACCCATGCCAATAAGGTGATAATCGCTTATACAACAAGCAACTTATTCAAAAAACATTTCGTAATTTTAAGACCCTCTTATAAACTTATATCAAGTAGTATGATATTTAAGTACCCCTATAAGGCGCTTCCGGTTATCATAGTCCTGATCATATTATTGGGTTTTAATAGTCTGTTCGCCCAGGCGCCGAATATATCATATCCTACGCCGCAGAATTACACTGCGGGCACGGCCATTAAACCACTATCGCCAACAAATACGGGAGGAAGCGTCCCGGCCAACACCTACGGCTTAGTATCAACTTTTGCAGGCAACGGTAAAAACGGTGCGGCCAACGGGCAGGGACCGGGTGAAAGCTTCAATCTGCCGATCGGGGTTACCATCGACAAAGCTGGCAACCTGTATGTTACCGATGGCGACAATGCCTCCATTTTGAAAATAGACCGGGCGGGCACAGTAACTAAAATGTCCCTGAGTTTTGCTGCGCAGCCCGCCGGCTTCAATCCTTATGGCATAGTTGCTGATAACAGCGGCAACCTGTATGCACCCGACCCGTTCGCCAACCTGGTTTGGAAGATCGACCCTGCGGGAAATGTAACCATATTTGCCGACAGAAATAGTACCTCCGGCGACGGTACTGCTGTGATCTTCAATTCTCCTACGGGTATAGCTATTGACAACTCGGGCAATTTGTATGTCGCCAATACCGGCAATGGTTCCATCCTGAAAATAAATTCCGGCGGTACAGTAACTACCGTAGCCACGGGCTTCAATCATCCCAGCGGTCTGGTTGTTGATGCCCAGGGTAATATTTACGAAGTGGACGAAGACGGGAACAAAATAAATGTGATAAGTTCGGCAAATGTGGTAAGCACGCTTGTATCGGGCACTGCCGCCGGGTTCGACTGGCCACAGTTCATCACAATGGACCAGGCCGGCAATTTATACGTAACTGATTCGGGCCACAACCTCATCAAAAAAATAACACCCACAGGAATAGTGACCACCATTGCGGGCAACCTTGAGGGAGGCGCTAATGGAGGCGTGGGTACTGCCGCCGGGTTCAATAACCCACGGGGCATTGTAATGGACGCTGCAGGCGACCTGTTTGTTGTCGATTCTAATAATAACCTGGTCAGGCAAATATTGCTCAGCGGTTATACTATCGACAAACCGCTGCCACCCGGCCTTACCTTCGATCCGAACACGGGCACCATCAGTGGTACGCCAACTTCCTCTTACTCCTCAACAGATTATACGATCACCGCATTTAATTCCAGTGGCGGCAGTTCATTTACTATCAATATCACCGTCGGCAACGCCGCTGTTATCTTGCTCCCGCCAAACATCAGTTATACCACGCCCGATGTCTATACTGTAAACATACCAATGGCGCCCCTGGCCCCTGTAAATACGGGCGGTGCCGTATCGCAGGAAACGTACGGTGTAACCACCTTTGCCGGCAGTACTGGTACGATGGGAACGTTCGGGATTATAAACGGTATCAAGAGCGATGGGGCCGGCAATTTGTATGTGACCGACGCCTCGCAGCGCTTAATGAAAATAACTCCCGATGGCGTGCTTACAGTAATTGCCGGCAGCGCGGGTAATGCAGGCTACGCAAATGGCCAGGGCGCTGCCGCTCTGTTTAACGGCCCCGCGCAAATGGCGATTGATGGTGCCGGCAACATCTACATTGCTGATGAGAACAACAATGTGATACGGGAAGTAACCCCGGGCGGCACTGTAACCACCTTTGCAGGAACCGGCACTGCCGGATCTGCCGATGGAACCCTTACGACGGCTACATTCGATCATCCATCCGGCCTTGCATTCGATGCTGCAGGCGACCTGTATGTTTCTGATTTCAATTCGAGTATAATCCGCAAGATCACCCCGGCGGGCGTAGTAAGTACATTAGCCGGAACCGCCAACCAGTTTGGCAAAACTGACGGTACTGGAGCAGCGGCACGTTTCTGGGGGCCTGGCTACCTGGTAACGGACCCATCGGGGAACGTGTATGTTTCCGACTTCAACAATAATATGATCCGGAAGATAAGCCCCGCCGGCGTTGTTTCAACCATAGCGGGTACGGGAGCCGCAGGCCTCGCCAATGGCAACGGGCCAATAGCGACTTTCAACGGGCCGCAGGGCATGGGTTTGGATGCCGAGGGGGACTTGTATGTTGCCGATCAAAACAATTATGTTATACGAAAAATAACGCCTGGCGGCACGGTAAGCACCTTTGTCGGCACCGGCATAAGCGGGGCAACAAACGGCTATCCTTTAACATCCATTAACCTTGCATACCCGCGTGATATTGTCATCAACTCATCAGGCGATCTTTACCTCGCCGATGGCGGACAGATAAGAAAAATTAATCCCTCGGGGTATACGATTAATAACCCGCCTTCGCAGGGGCTTAATTTTGACACTACGACGGGGATCATCAGCGGGATACCGGCTTCGGCGGCACCTTCTTCAAGTTATACGGTTACCGCGTATAATATTGCAGGAAGCAGCTCATTTGTGATCAATATTACCGTTGACGCGGCCGCGGTACAAGCTCCTCTTATCCATTATCAAACGCCACAGGTATATATCGTGAATAATGCCATAACACCACTGACACCCACCAATGCAGGTGGGTCGGTGCCAGCAAACGTTTACGGGCAGATAAACACTTTTGCGGGCAGCGGCGTGCCGGGAAAAGCTGATGGCACGGGTAATGCGGCCAGTTTTACTAATCCGTCGGGGGTGTTATTTGACGGCGCAGGGAATTTATATGTCGCCGACGGCTCCGGCCACCTTCGTAAAATCACCTCTTCGGCCGTTGTATCAACTGTTAACAATTACACCGGGATCGCGTCGGGCCTGGCTATTGATGCAACTGGTAATATTTATATCGGGGACATAGGCAATAACGAGATCGAAAAGCTCGGTACAAACGGCGCTGTTTCGGTTCTGGCCGGTAACCTGACCTATGGAGCAGTTAATGGTACCGGCGCCGCTGCCAGCTTTCATGCTCCTGTAGCCTTGGCGATCGATGCCTCGGGAAATATTTTTGTAGCCGATCAATTGAATAATTTGATCCGGAAGGTAACACCGGGCGGCGTGGTGACGACCTTTGCCGGCAGCGGAGCGCGCGCCGAAGCCGACGGAACGGGTACTGCTGCCAGTTTCAACTATCCATCAGGCATAGCCATCGATGCTTCGGGCAATATCTATGTAGCCGACGCCGGCGGCAATACCATCCGGAAAATAAGCCCTGCAGGAATGGTAACTACCTTAGCCGGCAACGGAAGCGCCGGATCGGCGGACGGCGTCGGACCCGGTGCGAGCTTTAACGGGCCGCAGGGACTGGCATTTGATGCGATCGGCAACCTGTATGTAGCTGACTCCGGGAACAATATGATCCGAAAAATATCGCCATTAGGCCAGGTGATCACCGTTGCAGCGAATTACCCTGGGGCGAACAACAATAACATCAATTTAGACGACCCTGTTGGGATAGCTATCGATGCTTCAGGTAATGCTTACGTTTCAGAATTTAACAGTGATATCATTAGCCAGATCATCTTAACAGGCTATTATATAGATAAGCCTTTACCGCCCGGCTTAAGTTTCGACCGTAAAACAGGCATTATCAGCGGCACCCCAACTGCTGTATCACCAGCTACCGATTACACCATTACAGCGTATAACATGGGTGGTAACAACTCGTTTGTCATCAATATCACCGTACAGGATGTAATGCCGGAGACCATCACTTTTAACCCATTGCCGGCAAAAACTTATGGTGATCCGGATTTCTCGCCCAGCGCTGCGAGTACCAATAGTACCTTACCTATTACGTATGCCAGCGACAATGCAAATGTCGCCACAATAGTCAATGGCGAGATACATATAACTGGAGCCGGAACGGCCAATATTACCGCATCGCAGGCAGGCGATGAGCAATATACCGCCGCAACGCCTGTAACACAGCAATTGATAGTGGACCGGGCACCGTTGGTTATCACCACAAAGGATGCCACCAAATTAGCCGGACAGCCTAATCCGGCGTTCATACCCGAGTATATCAGTTTTGTAAACGGCGATAATGCCTCAAACTTAACGGGACTGCCCGTAATAACTTCAGATGCGACCACCGACTCAGCGCCAGGGCAATACACGATCATCGTAGATGGCGGCTCGTCTCCCAATTATGCTATTACACACCAAAATGCCACGCTTACCGTTTTGCCCGGCGAAGCGTCTATCGTTGTGCCCAACCTATTCACACCAAACGGCGACGGCATAAACGATTACTGGAACATCAAATCGCTCATCTATTTCCCGCAATGCCTCGTATCGGTTTACGCGCGCAACGGCAGCCTGGTATACCAGTCGCATGGCTATCCAAAACCCTGGGACGGCACTTACAATGGTAATCCATTGCCAGTGGGTACCTACTATTATGTCATCAGCCCGCAAAGCGATCTGCCGAAATTGTCGGGATATGTTGTTATATTGCGGTAGGAAACCTGGCCTTGAAGGATGAGCAGATTTTTTCCACTTTGCATTAAATCGTTTTACATTGCGGCACTGCTTTTTTTATCGGGCGGTTTTATCAATGTATTCGCACAGGCCCCAAATATATCTTATCCAACACCACAAGCATATCCGCTAAATAACCCCATAGTTCCATTATCACCACAGAATACAGGTGGAACTGTTTCTTCAGCCCTTTACGTCAGCACTTTTGCCGGTCATTACGGCGCGGGACCAAAAGATGGATTTGGAATAGCTGCCGGCTTTGCAGAACCATATTCCTGTGTTACTGATGCGGCGGGCAACATCTACGTAGCCGACTTTTTTAGCAATCAGATAAGAAAGATTACTCCGGCTGGTAATGTAACCACGCTAGCAGGTAGTGGGGCAATTGGGTCAAATGACGGAGTCGGAAAAGCTGCCAGTTTCTTTAATCCTTTCGCTATTGCTATTGACGCTGCAGGTAATTTATATGTGACTGATTCAGGCAGCAATTTAATAAGAGAAATAACATCAAATGGTGCAGTTACCACGATAGCAGGCAATGGATCGCCTATTACTTCCGATGGCATAGGCAAAAATGCCGGCTTTAAAGTACCTTACGGCATATGCGTTGATGCTTTGGGGAATATTTATGTCTCTGAAGTAGATAATTTAATAAGAAAAATCACACCATCAGGCAATGTAACCACGTTTGCAGGCAGCGGAAACGCAGGTTTTGCAGACGGGCAGGGAGCAGCTGCTTCCTTTAATAATCCATTAGATATTTGCGTAGATGCGCCGGGTAATATTTATGTTGCCGACGGAGAGAACAATAGGATCAGAAAAATAACGCCGTCAGGAATGGTATCGACATTTGCTGGCAGTGGTGCCGGAGCATACGCAGATGGCCAGGGAACTTCAGCTGAATTCTATACCCCGATAGGAATTACCATTGATAAATCGGGTATATTATATGTTTTTGACTTTTTAAACGGCGTCGTACGAAAAATAACACCAGGTGGGGCCGTAACGACTATAGCCGGCACGCTTGGCCAGACTGGTTATAGGGATGGTTTGGCGTCAAACGCTGTGTTCGGCACTGTCCGGGATCTTACCGCCGATGGTTTTGGCAATTTGTATTTGGGTGATGCACTAGATGGCACAGTGCGAAAAATATCATCTGGCAATTATTCAATAGACAAAATTTTACCCCAAGGTCTCATCTTTGACACGACAAGCGGAACCATCAGCGGAACGCCTACTGAAATTTCACCGCCAACAGATTACACCGTTACAGCTAATAATCCAAGTGGCAGCAGCAGTACGACAATTAATATTGCAGTGACCGGCATAACTCCCGTCATCACCACCAGCACCGTAACGGGCAGCATCATAGGTTGCGCAGGTTCCCCTGGCGAAAGCCCTGATGTCGGTCAATTCACTGTGGCCGGAACAAGTTTGACAGGGGATATTACACTTACGCCGCCACCCGGATTCGACTTATCGCTTACCGCAATTGGCGGCTATTCGCCGAGCCTGACGCTTAAACAAATTGGCGGCGCGGTGATCAGTACAACTATTTATGTACGCTCTTCAGCATCCGATCCGGCCGGCCCGATCTCGGGTAATATACAGATCACTACTCCGGGCGCTACAGCCGATGTTGTGCCGGTTACAGGTACTGTAAATCCCCTGCCAACAATAAACCCTGTTCCAAATCAGACTGTAAATGCCAGCGCTCCAACCACGGGCATTAATTTGACGGGAACGGGCAATGTTTATAACTGGACCAATGATACCCCATCAATAGGCCTCCCCGCCAGCGGAACAGGTAACATCAACTCCTTTATCGCAATAAATAAAAGCCAAAACCCTGTCAAAGCCACCATCACCGTAACACCCCAGCAGGTTGGAATGGCTTATGTTGCCAATTCGGAGGACAACGATGTTGTTGTTTTCAATACAATAACGAACGATATAATTGCTTACATCGCCGTTGGCAACCATCCTAGTGCGGTATCGGTAAGTCCATCACAGGGTAAGGTATATGTGAGTAACCAGAATTCAAATAGCATTTCAGTAATAGATGCAGCATCCAATACCGTATCGGCTAACATACCTGTAGACAATTCTCCTGACCTTTTGATTGCCAGTCCCGATGGCAGCCGGTTGTACGTAGGATACAGTTTATCATCCAACATCTCAGTGATAAACACAACTTCTAACCAGGTGATCTCAACGATCGCGCTGACAGCAGCCATACCCACCTATTTCGCGATAAGCCCAGACGGCACTAAACTGTATATTGCCGATGGTGGCATACAGGTGATCAATACCACCACAAATAGTGTAATAGCCAATATCAATACCGGCGCAATCGCAGTAGCATTGAACTCGGATGGCAGTATATTGTATGCATCAAATTTCTTTTCAAATACTATTTCGGTGATCAATACCACCACTAACCTTGTTATGGCAACGATAAGTAATATTTACCAACCATACGGAATATTGGTTAGCCCCGATAACAGCACGTTATATGTTACCAACCAGTTTCCTGGTTCCGTATATGTTATCAGCACATCGTCTTATGCCACTATTGCTAACATTCAAGCCAGCCAGGGTGCAACCGCTATCTCGATAACGCAGGATGGCAGCACGCTTTATGCAGTGAGTTACTCGTCGAATAATGCCACTATTATCAACACGACAACCAATACCGTTAGTGCTACTGTCAGAACGGGAGATGTTCCTTTCTTTGTAGGTAATTTTATTACTAATGGTATCGGATGCACCGGGGTACCGACTTCATTTACAATTACGGCAAACTCTTCATCGCCAACCATTACCACAAGTATCGCGACAGGTTCCATTTCCGCCTGTGCGGGCTCTGCCTCCGTCAGCCCTAACATCCAGCAGTTTACGGTTTCGGGCAATAATTTGAC
>Ga0207064_1115_pt1 | contig 10628 bp, 9 predicted proteins | sample Alteio_BWMinCont_26_FD_153488 | JGI IMG/M metagenome (GOLD analysis project Ga0207064, IMG submission 153488) | Enriched cells from forest soil in Barre Woods Harvard Forest LTER site, Petersham, Massachusetts, United States -... | ecosystem: Environmental > Terrestrial > Soil > Temperate forest >...
GCACGTCCGCATTATTCGGCATATCGGCGAGCAGTTGGCGATAGAGCGCGATCGCCTCTTCGCTCTCACCCAATCCGACGGCGATCGTCGCTGCAAGAGCGCGATAGTCGACGTTGGCGGGATCCAACTCCAGAAGGCGCCGGATTTGCTCGCGTGCTTGCGGATATTTGTGCCGTAACACCAGCGTTTGAGCGTAGTCATGCCGTGCCGCGCGATACTCCGGTGCAAGCGTCAGCACCGCCTCAAGCAGCAGCTCCGCGTCGTCGAGGACGTCGCGCGCCATTCCGATCCTGGCAAGCAGCCGCATCGCTTCCGTGTGATTGCCATTTTGCAGGAGGAACGCGCGGACGATTTGCTCGGCAGGCGCCAGATCGCCGTCGCAGAACAATGCGGTCGCATGGACGACGTCGGGGGGAAGATTTTTGAGCGTCGCGATATGTTCCGCAGCGGTGGATGCGTTCTTGGCATCTCCTGTGAGGCGATAGAGGCTCTCCAACATGCGCCAGCTCGCGGGGAGCGCGGGATTGATATTGACGCCGCGTAAGAGCGCATCTATCGCGAGGGGAGCATCCTTGAGAGCCACGTAACACATGCCCCGCTCCTGAAAAAGGCGGCTAAAGCGCGGCTGCAGGCGTTCGAGCCTTTCAAGCGCGGCAAGCGCCTCCGGGATGCACAGGAGATGACGCAGACTTATAGCTTCGATCAGCAATAGGTCGCGATTTTCGGGAAAGTCGCATACGAGTCGCTGAACATCCCGCAGAGTCTCCGCATGGCGGCCTTCGTTCTGCATTTTTCGCAAGCGACGAACTTCCTGTTCGATCGCTATAGCGGGCTCAAGAGCGGCAGTCGATTCCATGGACTTCACATCTGTCTAGGCGGACGTCGTCGCCCGCCTAGCAATTTCGCTTCGGCAGTACTCTCTCTAAAAGTTGAAGCCGACCTTCAATCCAAACACCCGCGGCCGGATCGGCACTTCCGCCTTGATGAATTGCGCTGAAGTCGTGAACGCACTGGCATGCGAATTACCCAGATTGGTGCCGAACAATTCGGCTGACCAATTGTTGAGGGAGATGCCGAGTGACGCATCGTACGTCGTATAGGCCGGTTGCAGATACCGCAAGAAGGTCGTGTTCGGAATCAAGACGCCGTTGCCCGAAGTATAGGTCGCCGGTTGATTGAACATGCTGCCTGTATAGTTGACGCCGGCCATTGCGAAGCCCGTATATCTGTCCATCGTCCAGTCATAGCGCGCGCGCAGATTGCCCTGGAACTTGGGCGAGAAGGCGGGTGTCGTGCCCGGCGCACCGAACGGGTTCTGAAACGCCACTACCGCGTTCACACCCTTCTGGAAGACTTCGGTAATGCATGTGCCAAATCCTGGCGATCCCGGCACGTTGTTCACCAGGCAAGGCGAATTTGCCTGTGTCGCGTCGTTGTAGGAAGCAGAACCCTGCACCGTCAGACTGTCTGTCAACAAGGCAACGAATTGGGCTTCGCCGCCCTTGACGTCGTAGTTCGGACCGTTGACGCCAAAAGTTGTATTTCCAAGTTCCGTCGGGTTGAAGAAGAGCAACTGCACATCGGTCCACCTCATATAATACGCGGAGAGGTCGAGTTGCAGCCGGTGATCGAAGAAATCGCTCTTCATACCGATTTCGTTGTTAGTGAGCGAGTCGGGTTTGTAGCTGAGCGGCTTGTTGAACTGGAAGCCGTTGCCCAGCGCTTTTGATGTGAGCGGGGCAACCAATCCGCTCTTGCGGTTGAAGCCCCCGGGTCGGAAGCCCTCGGAGAATGTGTAGTACACCATCACATCCGGCGTGATGTGCCAAGTGACGTTGGCGCTGCTCTTGAACCCCGAATAAGTCTTCTTGTCATTGTCGAGGTTGATGTTGTGCAAGGCGTCGTTGCAAGGCGCGGGTATGTTCTGGCAGGCGGTGTCGGTTTGGTATTGTGATCCAACCTCAAATTCCTTGTATTGGTACCATCGCGTTCCAGCCGTCACGGTAAGTTCTTCTGGTATGATGTCGTAGTTCACGGACCCAAAAAACGCAGTCTGCGTGTAGCCGCGCTGCGTGTCCTCGCCGAACGCCGTACTGTCGCTGCGAATGCTGGGATCGTTGGTCGTTGCATTGGCAGCTGGCGCTACGTCACCGACGCAGATTTGCCCTCCCGCCAGCGCCGCGGCAAGATTTTGGGGTGTGCATGCCGGAATGGTTTTGTAGTTGAAGTTCTGGACGTCGTAGATCTTGAAGTCTTCGTAGAACACGCCTGCAATCGCGCGAACTCGCCAATCGTCCGGCGTACTGGCCCGGAACTCGCTCGTCAGATGCGTGTTCCTGACTGTGTCCTGCCAATAACCTATGGGTGAGAAGCAGACCGGTGTCGGAGCAGTCCAGCCAGTGCTGCCGCCAATGCATTGGTAGTACATGCCGCCGGCTGAGCGCGAATAGTTGGTATAGTCTTGCTGTTCGCTGATGTGCCTGTCGAGGTAGCCGCCTGTGTAAACGAGCTTGAGGTCTCCGACCTTTCCGTCGACGGTCCAGGATGTGTTCTCAAATTTGTCCTTGTCGTAGGACGGCGCGAAAGACGTAACCTGCAGGGGCTTGAGCGGTTGAAAGTCGGAACCAGTCGGGAATTCGACGAAGAGTCCCTCTGCATCCAGATCCTGAAAGCTCTGCTCGATCAACACGTCCCAGTCCTCGTCGAGCTTGTAGAGTGCCGAGAGACGCAGGCCGGTGTGCGTAACCGGGTTCTGATCCTTGCGAGCGATTGCGAAGTTGTTTGCCTGGGGAGCGTTGGGAAGTGCGCAAAGGCCGGCTGCCCCGGCAGGTAGTCCGTTCGGGCACAACCCAGCCGTCGGCATGACGTTGAAGTACGAATTGCCAAGGTCCTGGTTCGAACGTGTGAAAGTGCTGGGCACGTTGTCGATATAGCCGCCCTGACGGTCATTGTAGACCACCAGGCGGACCGCAAGCGTATCGTTGATGATGGGAACATTCAGAACGGCGTTCACGCTATCGTTCTGATCACCGCCATCCGTCGTGCCGTAGCTGGCTTCGACTCTGCCTGAAGCAGTTTCCAGATCTGGTTTGTTCGTGATGTAGCGCACCGCGCCGGCTTCGGCGCCGCCACCAAAAAGGGTTCCCTGCGGACCTTCCAGCACCTCGATGCGGTTCATGTCCACCATATAGATGTCCACGTTGCGCGCGGGGAACTGCATCGACTGGTCGTCCAGGTACAGAGCCACGTTGGGAAAGTTTCCGATCGTGGCGCTGGACTGGTTGCCAGCAAAGCCCGCACTCAATCCGCGCATGAAAATATTGCCCTGACCAGGACCGTTGTTTCCGTAGCTGACGTTTGGTGTGTAGCGCAGGATTTGGTCGAGCGTCGTGACGTTCAGGTCAGCGAGGCCTTTTCCCGTGAAAGCCTGAATCGTCGACGGAACTGTTTGCAAGCTTTCGTCGCGACGCTCGGCGGTCACGACCACGGTTTCGACGCCGGCCGGAACATCGGTCGAATCTGCAGCCGACGCAGCAACGCCGTATCCGCTGAGGATGGCGGCAACCGCGCAGGAAATCTTGTACTTCGCTCTCATAAAACATACCCCAAATCGATGATTGGACTGTCCGCGCATGGCCTCGCGGCACGGAGCACCCCGCGTGCACACGTTGGGCGATTCATGACTCCCGCGGCGCAGCACCGGCCAATACTTCGCTTGAATGCGCGCCATAGGCCGTGCCTATGGCGACCGACGCGTCACAATTCTGTTGGCTTGGTTGCGTAGCTTGCTGAATTGGTCGACCGGCTGCGGGTCTTCGTCGATCGATCGATCGAGGGGCGTGTTACTATTGAGTGTAAATCACCAACATTTGCGGGCTTTTCACGCTATTGCGAGCGAAGGCAGCATCAGCCGTGCGGCGCGCCGGCTGAACGTGGCACAACCGACTTTGTCGCAACAGCTGAAAGCACTGGAGCGCCGCCATCAGGCGGCGCTCTTTGATGGCCGTAAGCCACCCTTGCGATTGACGATATTTGGTCAGCAACTGTTCGATCTGACTCGAAAACTCTTTGTGACATCGCGGGATATTGAAAATTTACTGGGTAATGCTGACGATCGCATGACATCGGACATGCGACTCGGTTCGGATTCACCCTTTTTTGCGGTGCGGCTAGCTGCCGCAATTCGTCAAAAAAATCCGTCCGCATCCATTCGAGTTCGAATTGGCAATGCTGTTGAGACATTTGCTTGGCTGCGAGAAGCCCAAATCGATGTCGGCATCGTGAGCGATCCGCCCGGCGACGACGCGTTCGTGTATGAACCGCTGTTCAGTGACAGGCTCGTAGTTGCGGTGCCGCAGAATCATCCACTTGCGCGTTTGGATGTCCTTCCGATCGCCGCACTTGCGGGCCAGCGCCTGCTGGTGCGAGAAGCAACATCTCGGACCCGCCTGGCAACGGAAACGCTTTTGCTTGACGCTGACGTCGCGCCGGCTGAGGTGATGGAACTTCATACGCGGGAAACAATTCGCGAGGGCGTTGCCATCGGACTCGGTTGTAGCCTCTTTTTTTCGCTCGAATGCCCTCCGGACAGTCGCATTCGTTTTCTGCCGCTCGATGTCGGCGCACGACAGTCGCGATTGACGGGTTATGTCGTCTGCCTCGGCGAAAAACGACGCACGTCTCTCTTCTCGGCGGTTATGGACGCCGCTACCGAGCTGCGTGCGATGAGCCCCTTGCCGATTCCCTCGATCAATGGAGGTTCTGGTCGCGCGCCTTCGACCGCCACCGCGATCGAGCGGGCGCTAGAGACCGCAGTGTGAACAATATTGGCGACGAAGTTTTTGTCGGCGCGACCACCGCACGTTGTTGATGACCGGCGGCTGCGAGAACTCCGCCAATCCGGCTTCACCGAGTTCAGTTCCGATGTCGAACAGATTCGAATCACCGGGGCCATAGGGCGAAGCGTTGACCCGCGCGACCGCGCCCTCGACTTCCCTGTACTGAATAACCGGAAGTACGCGTCCGAACTGCTCTTTGTCGACAAGACGTGTGGCATCCGCGATGTCGCGCACAATGGTGGGATTGATGAAGTGGTCCGACTGTTCCGGAGTATCGCCTCCAACTATCACCGTGACGCGCTTGCGCGCGCTCGCGATGATTTCCGTGATATTCTCGTCGCAGCACGCATTTATTTTCGGATTGACCCGGAGGAAAGCGGTGCGCGGCCGCGCTCGACTCGGGTATTTCGAAGCAGGCTGCGCGAGCCTAATGTTTCCGACAACTTCGGCTCATCGTGGACTGCTGCGATGACGCTCAGCTAGGCGAGCCGCATCACGATACGGTCGGGAACCGCAATAGCAGTCGCAACGCGCAACGTCTGTCCGGTCAGGGCACTCTCGCTACAGAATACGTCGACTCGGACCATGGGCATCCCCGCTTCACTGCCACAATCGGAAAGAACTGACACCTCGAGCTTATTTGGATATTGAAGATCGCATCGGTTGTCTCTCCGTGTGAATAGACGAGCCCATTTTTGCGATCGCGCGAAATCGTTCGTCCGCCGCGGACCTTGGACCGAACAACACCAGTATCGAAAGCCGGTGCGTTGGCTTTCACTAGGCCTTCCTCCTTACTTTTTTGCGGCGTGGATCGGCCGCAGAGGACCTTTTTCAATACCGATTTCTTCGATATCGTACAAAGGTGGTCTGTATTGCTCAGAAACTCTGGATTGAAGCGATTATACATCGCTCAATCGTCTAATCCCGCACGTAGCGCCGACAATGGTTCGGACCTTCGACGCGCATGGTGCGATGCACTGAGCCTTCAAGGCGAATCGCAGGTCGCGAACACAATCGAGTGTCTCTTGAAACACGTCATAGTCTCGGCCGTACGGCGACGATGCGCTGCTCGTCGACACGCGTACCGGTCAAGTACTTCAGGTGCGATACGGGCTGTTCGACTGAATTCGAATCAATTTCGACTAGATAATCTCGACCTTAAGGAGACACATTTCCCATGAAAATTTTCATCGCTTGTCTTTTCGCAACGGTACTTCTGGGCGGCACTTCGGCGAGCGCTGATGTGGGCGTCGGTGCCCACATCGGCGGACTGGGGGCTGGCGTTCACGTCGGAATCGGATCAGGCGACCAGCACCGGTATCACCGCCACTGTTCCGCATGGGGTTGGCGCCATCACCACCATAACCGCTACTGCCGAGCTTGGTGATTTCCGATCGATGCGCCTGAGCGCGAATCTCGCGCTTCTCGTTCCGGCCCCGGATCCAAAAACAGAATTAAAGGCTGCCACGAAGCCGCCCCCACAAAAGGACCAATAATATGTCACTCGGACTCATACTCGTAATTCTTCTGATCATCTTCCTGGTGGGCGGCTTCAGCGGCCGCTTCGGCGGTTATGGCTACGGCTACGGACATGGTGGCGTAGGAGTCATAGGAATCGTGCTGATCATCGTCGTTGTACTCATGCTGATGGGTCGCATTTGAATGGCCTCCTCGCGCAATATGTCCGCCTCCATCGCCGACAGCAGCGATTTTCAGGCCGAACTCGTGTCGCTCATGCCGATACTGCGCGCCTTCTCGCGCGGTCTTTGCCGGCGCCACGACCTGGCCGACGACCTGGTGCAGGAAACACTCATGAAGGCGTGGCGTTCACGGGCAAGCTTTCAGACTGGAACCAATTTGAAGGCGTGGCTCTTCACAATCCTGCGCAATTGCTACTACTCGCATGGCCGGCGTTCTGGCCGCGAGATCTCGTGGGACAACGATGTCGGAGACCAAATCGCGGGCCCGGCGGACGCACAAGACATGGCCATGGAACTGTCGGACACTGTCGGCGCATTGAGGACCCTCGCAAATCATCATCGCGACTCGGTCATTCTTATCGGCGTAGGAGGACTCTCCTATCAAGACGCAGCAAAACTCTGCGGTACCCCGGTTGGGACGATGAAGAGCCGCGTCGCGCGTGGGCGGAGTGCGCTGATGTCTGCTCTGGAGGGTCCCAAAGGACGCTTTAAATTCCGGCCAAAGCGCTCAATCGATGCCGCCGATGTCCTGATTTCTGAACTCGCCCTTCTCATGCATCCCCAGGCTTATTCTGGCGGTGTCCATGCGTGAGATGTTTGCCAATCCAGCGCCGCGAATGGAGCGAGTTGTGCAGATGGCACTCGCAGCCTCGAAGCCCTTCTGGCGCAACTGGTCGAGGTTTCTTACGCCTTTCGGCTGGTCATTCACGGTTCTTGCCGTGATCGCAATCGTGATGGGTTCGGGATTGGCAATGGCAACTTGACGGTTACAGAACTTCGTCGAATTGGCGCGCCGCTTCATCTCCAAGCCAGGCGTTCCACTCGTCGAACAACCTGAACGAAGTGCGCGGATCGAATATTTTCGCATTGGTCCTGCACCATCGGACACGTTCTCCTATCTTGCGACGATCCGGATTCTCACATTTGTGCGAACACTTTCTGACTGACAAAATTTCAAACTACCCGTCTGGATCGCTCGTTTCATTGCACCCAGAGAGGCATTTTCGGTCCTTCTAGGATAAGCTCCCTCAAAGTGGACGGACAGGAGCCGATGTGCAGCTCCTGGGCTCAATCGGTGGCGTGGATCATGACGATAAAGCGACTGGGCGTTCTCACAGGTGGCGGCGACGTTCCGGGATTAAACGCCTGCATCAAAGCCGTCACGCTCGGCGCAGTCGAGCTTGGTTGGGAAGTAATCGGCTTCCGGCGCGGCTTCAGCGGACCGCTCAACTACAATCCCGCCGATGCCGCAGGCAGTGAAATCCATCTGGCTCGCCTCAACCCCGACATTGTCCGCACCATCAATCGCATGGGCGGTACTATGCTGCATACGACACGCACTAGCCCGGATCGGATCCAGGGGCCTGAGTTGCCCCCCTTTCTGAAGGGCGTTTTTCCGTGCTCCGCAGAAGGCTCCTTCGACTGCACTCCTCATCTGCTGAAAGTATTCGAGGCGTTGAAAATCGATGCGCTTGTCGCCATCGGTGGTGACGGAACGCTAACCTACGCGGCGCGGTTGCAGCGCGAGGGCATGGCCATGATGCTCGTGCCAAAAACAATGGACAATGACGTCTTCGGAACCGACTACTCGATCGGCTTCTCCACAGCTGTCTCGCGATCCGTGGAGTTCGTCAATGCGCTGCGCACAACCGCGGGTAGCCATGAACGTATCGCAGTCGTCGAATTATTCGGGCGCAATTCTGGAGAAACGGCGTTGATCACCGGTCACCTTGCCGATGTCGATCGCGTGCTCATAGCCGAAGTCCCATTTGACATGGCCCAGGTATCTGAGTTGTTGAAACGGGATCGGAGTGCAAATTCTTCGCATTACGCGATAGTCGTGGTTTCAGAGGGCGCAAAATTGGCGCATGTTGCGGCCCCGAAGAGCGGGGCGCCGGATGCCCATGGCAATCGGCGATTTGGCGGCATCGGGGAAGTCGTCGGCGACGAGATCACCAAGCGAACGGGGATCGGCACGATCACACAGAACTTGGGCTATCTCATGCGGTCGGGTGCTCCCGATGCGCTCGATCTGATGGTCGCCAACAGTTACGGGACGATGGTCGTTCAGCTTCTGGCCGAAGGCAAAACGGGACTGATGATGGCCATTTCGGACGGCAAATATTGCGTTGTTCCGAGCGACACCTGCACTCAGGACAAACGACGCGTAGACGTCTCCTCGCTCTACGACCCCGATGCATACCGGCCGAGAATCTCTCGCATAAATGAAAAGCCGATGTTTCTGTATTGAAATTTCACGGTCGCCAAAGAGAGGTGATTGCGGACGCGCTCCAGTTACTGCGATCCCAATTCAAGGAGCTATCCGAGCACGACCAACACCCTGTGTGTCGCACCGTCATCCGTGAGCGGGATGAGACTTTTTCGGCTACCTGTCATCGTCTCGCCGTCGACTTTGACCGCGAGAATGCCATTGCAGACGCCGAGCGGGTTTTCGACGGAGATTTCGTAGCGCGACGATCGATGGCGATACGAAATCGAAAAGCCATGCCAGCCGCGCGGTATGCAAGGATCGATCAACAGATGGTTGCCTTGAAGGCGAAAGCCAAGTAGCCGCTCAAGCGAAACTCGATAAAGCCACGCGGCTGATCCGGTGTACCAGGTCCACCCGCCGCGACCGACATGCGGCGGAACGGAATAGACATCCGCGGCAACGCAGTACGGCTCGACCTTGTATCTTTGCATGGACGCCGGCGAGTCCGAATGACGAATCGGATTCAGCAGAGACAAAAGCTCATAAGCCTTGTCGCCGTCACCAAGCATCGCGTAAGCGAGCGCCGCCCACACGGCGGCATGCGTGTACTGGCCACCATTCTCGCGAATGCCGGCCGGATAGCCTTTGATGTATCCTGGATCCTGGGCTGGATTGTCGAACGGTGGCGCAAACAGCAGAGCTAGCTTCTGATCGCGCTGCATCAGATATTTTTCGAACGCGGCCATCGCGCGGGCGGCACGCACCCGGTCAGCGGCGCGCGAGATGACAGCCCATGATTGAGCTATTGAATCTATGCGGCACTCGCTGTTAGTTACCGAGCCGAGAGGCGTTCCATCGTCGAAAAACGCGCGGCGGTACCAGTCGCCATCCCACGCTTCGCGATCGAGCGACTCTTTCAGATCCGCGGCATGTTCGTGCCACTCATGGGCCCGATCGGATGCGCCGCGAGCTTCGGCGAGTTTCGCGAACGAAGTCAGTGTCGAGAACAAAAACCAGCCTAGCCAAACGCTTTCTCCCTTCCCCTCTTCTCCAACACGGTCCATCCCGTCGTTCCAATCGCCGGTGCCCATGAGCGGAAGCCCGTGTACGCCTTTCGCCATGCTGCCTTCCAGAGCGACCGCGCAATGTTCGAAGAGACTCGCCGCCGTCTGGGAGATTGAGGGTTGTGTAAAGGATTCGCGCTGCTCGTTCTGCAGCCGAGGCGCTTCCAAGAACGGGACCATCGCGTCGAGAATTGCCGTATCGCCAGTGGTCTCGACATAGTACGCCGTCACGAAGGCCAACCACACGCGGTCGTCGGATACGCGCGTGCGAATGCCGCGTCCACTTTCGGGCAGCCACCAGTGCTGCACGTCGCCCTCGACAAATTGCCGACCGGCGGCGCGCAATAGATGCTCGCGCGCGATGTCCGGGCGCGACACGCAGAGCGACATCACATCCTGTAACTGGTCGCGGAAACCGAATGCCCCGCTCGCCTGATAGAATCCTGCGCGCGCCCATACGCGACAACCCAGCGTTTGGTACAACAACCAACGATTAACCAGAACATCGAGTGCGCGATCCGGCGTCTTCACCTGCACCGTCTCAAGAATCGTATCCCACTGCGCGGTAACGCGCCCCAGCACCTCGTCAAGATCAATCTGGCGGTACTTTAGAATGAGGTCTGACGCGTCGCCGCGCGACGCACTCTGGCCTAGAAATATAACGACCTCGACCGAGTCGACCGGCCCCAGCCGAAGGTAGGTTTTAAGCGTCCCGCACGGATCGAAGCCCGCGCCGACATGGTTTGAGAATTCCACTCCATCAACCAGGGCGGCCGGCCGGTCGAGCGCTCCGTCGCGTCCGATGAATTCGGTT
>Ga0207064_1117_pt1 | contig 10434 bp, 9 predicted proteins | sample Alteio_BWMinCont_26_FD_153488 | JGI IMG/M metagenome (GOLD analysis project Ga0207064, IMG submission 153488) | Enriched cells from forest soil in Barre Woods Harvard Forest LTER site, Petersham, Massachusetts, United States -... | ecosystem: Environmental > Terrestrial > Soil > Temperate forest >...
GGCTGGTATTTTTTCCAACAATTTCAAACTGCGGTTGATAAAGTACTCCTGCTGGTTATGCTTGCCATAACAGAATAAAAATAGCACAAAAGTATTTAATAAGAGAATATCGATGGAAGATTGCCCCAAACTTTTTGACGAGGGCGTCGATTCCGCGTCAAAACGGTAATGCGTGTCCCAATAGGGATTCACTTGCAGCCGGGTAAACAATTCCTTCAACTGGTTTACATCCTTGATGTCGAGTACCTTGGAAAACAGATGGTTCGACCGGGCGATGAGCGCCGCGAATTGCGCCAGTCTTATCGTTGGGAAATTCTGCGGCCGCATCCGCATAAATTTCCACAGGTGTTTTTCTATCGGTTTCAGATCGTATTTCTTCCTCAAAAAACTATATTCTTCTTTTAGTTTTTGCGGGTACTCATCCTTAAGATCCTCATCCAAAAAACCCGCCTGTCCGAATATAAGCGCCTCTATTTGTAAAGGGTTGTTCTTATGTTTTGCTAACGTGATTTGCGGCAGCGACTTCGCCAGCAATTCAAAAGGCAAAGCGTTGGTTTTAAAACCAAATTGCGCCGCTAAAAACTGGTAAAATGTCTCTTCCCAGTCGCCTTTGTTTTTATCCAAAGCAGCGGTAACCGTCGCCGAGCGTTTTTCGAGACGTTCCACCAACACCCGTGTCAGCCAATTGCGCAGTGTCATATCATCAACGTACCGTATGGTACCCTCGCAGGGGATAAATTGCTGGTTGCCGAAAACCATTTGGTGATAACGGTTATACAGATCGGGCGAAATACGGTCTTTGAGTTCTAATGTCGGCAAAGCACGGCCATCCGGCAGGGTGATAGGCTCATCATCGCGGTAGACCACGTGCAGGATGACGTTCTTGTAGGCATTGTCATGGGTATGCTTGTGTTTATGCCAGTCGGACGAGTTGATATGAATTTCCACGTTCCCGGCCCAGGTAGTATCGCCGATGCGCAGCCGGGCATTATGAAAATCGGGGCCCGAATCACTGTTTTGCAAGCCCGCCGAAAATACTTCGATATTTTCGCCGGCGGTGGTTTGCAGATTTTCGCGTTCGAACAGGCGGAACTTCCAGATGTAATGGATAAAGTCTTCGGTGAAAAACATCACCCGAAGGTAAATAAAATTTCAATTGCCTTATTACGGCACCTTATAATAAATCCCAAAACCGGGGCTTCCCACTACAAGCGTTGAACTTTTTGACACGGCGTATGTAAGTACGCCGATATTACCGAGCTGCAATGTAGTGGTACTGTAGGTGCTGAAATCACTGGTTTGATACAGGCCTATGCCCGCGTAGGCAAAATAATAAATTCCGTTTATTTTACTTATATTATCGATATTGGAATAACTTGCCGCGGAACTAAAATGTGATTGTGTGAATACGGGCGACCAGCTTGTTCCGCCATCGGCTGATTCATACAGGTTAGCGGTACCGCCGGGCGCATCGTGCGGCGCGCCTGCAAACATATTGCCTTTATCGTCAACAAATAATGATTCAACATTGGATAAAATATAATTGCCGTTGGCGCCTACATTTTGCCAGTTGCCGGTATGCACCGGCAGCATGTATACCGAATTATCAGACCCTATAACAAAGAGGTTGCCGTTTGGTAGTTCGACGGGATAAGTAGACGACCCTGTTGGCAGCCCAAAATCGTTCTCGTTCCAGCTTTGGCCGCCATCAGAAGATACAAATAAGCCGCTGGAATTGGTTACGATCAGATCGCCGTTGGCTGTATAATTCATGTCAGAAAAAGCCTGTACGTTCCATATTCCGCTGCTGATGTTGGTCCAGGTTTGGCCGTTGTCGCCCGAAAGGAATATACCCTCATTTTGGGTGGCCAGAAAAGTACCCGCGGAAGTTGAAATGATCTTGCTGATGAAATGCGTATTTGAAAATGTAGTCAATGGGTGCCAGCTCATCGCGTTATCGTCTGAATAAAAGGGATAATTGGTAGCATTTACGGAAGCTAATATCCTGCCCGAGCTTAAAGCGGTAACATTATTTACCGGGAAGTTCTGCAAACATCCGCCGCGGTGCCAGCCGCTGGCAGGGGTAATGCCCGTAGCCGCAGCAGATGCTGAATCTACCTTATTGCGGTTGTTGTCCAATAAAATGATGCTGAGTGACTGTGCGCCTGTTTGACCGCTCAGGTACCAGGAAAACGATGCCTGGCCGGTTGATGAGGTGGTTGCTTCTGTAATGGTTTGGTCCTGGCAGCCTGACCTTTTGAACTGTACGATGTATCCTGTAACAGGTGACCCGCTGTTGGTCACTTTTACAGTAACCGAGTCCTTCAGCTGGTTGCCGGTAGTATCGGCCTGGTTGTTGCCTTTAATAACTTGTATCTGCAGGCCCGCAGGTAGATTGATCGGGTCTTTTTTATCCTTCTTGCAGCCGAAAAAGAACAGTAACAGCGCCGGTACCAGGAAAAAAAACTTCTTCATATTCAATGGATCACTAATGGCTTTTATACGTTAGGTAAGGCGCAAAGGTTATTAATAATCAAATAATTATCGATTTGCTATGACGATATAAGGCCTGATATGATATTGATGCCCAAGGCGACTATAGCGGTGTTAAAAACGAATGAAATAAGACCGTGCAGCCAGGCTAGCCGGCGTATGGCCCTTGCCGAAATTTCAACGTCGGAAACCTGGAACGTCATGCCGATAACAAATGAGAAATAAACGAAATCCATGTAATCCGGTTGTTCTTCGCCTGGGAACTGTAGCCCCCCGCCGCTGCGCACCGTGCCGTCATCGTTTGTGCGATCATAATATAAATGTGCGTATCGCGTGGTGAAAATAGTATGCAGCATCCACCAGGAAATAAAAACAGCGGTTATCGACAACAGTATATGCTCGTTCACATCACCGGCGTGGTTTTTTACGGATTTAAGCAGGAAGTAAACAGCTAATAAACTGATGAGCGACCCGGTGATCACAAATGCGAATATCATAGTACGACTTGAATCCTGCAGCCTGGCAATTTTTTGAACCTCGCGCGGGTGACTGGATAAAAACGTGATCCAGAGCATGATGATCACGCTAAGCGAGAACGACATCCACGTAAACAGTATCACTGATGGGACAGAAAACCGGCCCACCGTAAAATATAGCACAACGGCGCAAACGCACAGGCTTATCAGCAGGCGGTGATGCGCGTCCATTCTCATAAATAAATGCGGGGTTGGTTTTTTGGTGCTGGTCATTTCAGGGGTTCATGGTTAATGGTTCATAGCTCATTGCCGAACCTGCTAAACAAATATGACAAAATATTTGCCATGAACCATGAACTATATGCTATGATCTATTCAAAAATCTCCGCTACCCGGCCTATCTGCCCGTCCTCTAACCTTACCTTGATGCCGCGTGAATGAAAAGCCGAACTTGTGAGCAGGTCTTTCACAATTCCCCGTGTGCGTTTCCCGTTGCGCTGGTCTTTCTTGAGGATGATGTCCACTTCAAGGCCCGGGTAAATATCATTTCGGTTTTGTCCGTTCATGATCGCACCGATTATTTAACGAGTGATTCCACCGATCTTTTAACCTTTTCAAAGTCAAAGCTTTTAAGCAGCTTGTTCATCGCTTCGGCTATTTTGTCATTACCTAAGTTGCCTATGCTGCCTTCGTGTATGTGATTTACCGCCTTTTCAGGGTTAAAGCTCCCTTGCTCAATAGCCAAACCAACCTGTTTGTAAGCGTCACGGAAAGGCGCGCCGCTCAAAACGAGTTTGTTTACTTCGTCCACGCTAAACAGGTAGGCATATTTAGGGTCGTTCAGTATATCCTTTTTCACCTCAATGTGTTTCAGCATAAAGGCCGCCATTTCCAGGCATTGTTTAATGTCGGTAAATGCCGGGAACAGCAGTTCCTTCAGCAATTGCAGCTCGCGGTGATAGCCGGAAGGTAAATTGACCGTCATCATGGCCACGTCGTTCGGCAGGGCCTGCAGCCTGTTGCACCTGCCGCGCATAATTTCCCAAACGTCGGGGTTCTTTTTATGCGGCATAATGCTGCTGCCTGTGGTCAGGGTGTCGGGATAGCTTACAAAAGCAAAATTCTGACTGAGATACAGCGTTTGGTCCATCGCCATTTTGGCTAAAGTAGCCGCGACAGATGATAATGCCTGTGCGATCACCCTTTCGGTTTTTCCGCGGCCCATTTGCGCGTACACCACGTTATAATTTAAGCTATCGAAGCCTAGAAGTTGCGTGGTCAGCGTACGATTCAACGGAAACGAAGAACCATACCCCGCAGCCGAACCCAGCGGGTTTTTATTGGTGATCTTGTAAGCGGCGAGCAGCAATTCAAGGTCGTCAACCAAACTTTCGGCATAAGCACCAAACCAAAGGCCGAAAGATGATGGCATGGCAACCTGCAAATGGGTATAGCCGGGCAGCAAAACGTCTTTGTGTTTTTCGCTTAGTTCGATCAGTAACCTGAACAGTGTATCAGCCGATTTAACCACTTCCTGCAACTCATGCCTGAAGAAGAGTTTCAGGTCAACCAATACCTGGTCGTTGCGCGAGCGTCCGCTGTGAATTTTTTTACCTGCATCACCGAGACGTTTCGTCAGCAGCATTTCCACTTGCGAGTGCACATCCTCCACTTCAGCCTCAATGGTAAAATGTCCGGCTTCGATGTCATGGTATATTCCCTTTAGTTCTTTCTGAACGGCGTCAAGATCTTCCTTATTGAGCAAACCTACGCTGTGCAGCATCCTCGTATGCGCAAGAGAACCGAGAACATCGAACGCGGCCATTTGCGCGTCGAACTCGCGGTCTCTGCCAACGGTGAAGTTTTCTACCAATTCATTAACTGTGACAGATTTTTGCCAGATCTTAGCCATAATGCAAATATGGGATTAATTTAACAAGTTGGTAAGGTCAACCCGGCAAATCATGGGTATTCACAGGCCGTTAAAATTTTATTGATAGTTGGTTGTCCCGTTACTTATATTTATGGATAAATCACAATAAAATTTTGACTATGGAAGCTAAAAAACCGATATCGCTCGAGGAGTTTAAAACCAAGAGAGATGAAATGATGAAAGAGGTAAAAATAAAGCAAGTTAAACCCTCTGTCCTGGATAATATAGCGGTTTGGATAACTGATCATGTAGGCAGCATGGGCTTTTTCCTGATCATTTTTATTTGGACGGCCTTATGGCTGGGGTGGAATATGTTTGCGCCAAAAGCAGCCAGGTTCGATCCATACCCTGCGTTTGTGCTGTGGCTCTTTATTTCGAATATGATACAGCTCTTTTTATTGCCGTTGATCATGATCGGTCAGAACGTGCAATCCAGGCAATCCGACCTGAGAGCCGAAGCCGATCTCAGGATAAATACCAAAGCGGAGTTTGAAATTGAAACCATTTTATCGCACCTCGAATATCAAAACAATTTGATGCTGACGATACTAAAGGATATTGAAAAGAAATCTTAAAGTTTACTAACCCGCGTGTAATTCGTAAATCAAATACCCGTCACCCGTTTCACCTGTTTTCTCAAACCCCAGCTTTTCCAATAACCTGATCGACTTTTTATTGTTTGTTTTCGGATCAGCAGTGATCTTTTTAAACTTTAGTTGTTCAAATCCAAATCCGATCACCTTTCGCAACGTCTCCGCCATAATTCCCTTCCCCCAATATTCGGGCAGCAGTTCGTAGCCTATTTCCGCTTTGCGGTTCTCCCATTCAATATGCCAGTACAAAATGGTGCCGATCAGCTTTGCTTCGCCCATCAGCGTTATGACCCACATGATCACTTCACGGTTAGCGGCCAGGGTCTTTATTTTTTTGATGAATTCAATGGCATCATCAATAGTCACCGCGCTCGGGCGGTCAATTAAGGCGTTCACATCCTGGTTCGAACGCAGGCGAAATATTTCTTCGGCGTCATCCAATCGCAGTTCACGTAAAAAAAGACGTTCGGTGGTAAGATCAGAGTATTGCATTTTGATTTACGAATTACGATTTACGATTTTAGATTTGATTTTCCGGTGGTCAACTAGATAATTTAGCAAATCGTACATCTAAAATCTAAAATCGTAAATTCAGATGCCGCACATCTTTTTAGAAACCCCGCGCCTTATCCTGCGCGAGTGGCAGGAAAGCGACTATGAACCCTATATCGGGCTGAATGCTGATGCGCGGGTAATGGAGTTTTTTCCTTCGGTTTTAAGCAGGGAAGAGACGCTGGCGCAGATCGGTCGCATTACCGATTTTATTTCGCAAAACGGTTATGGTTTTTTTGCGTTGGAACGGAAAGATAATTGTCAATTTATCGGATTTACCGGGCTCAATTATGTGACTTTCGAGGCCGATTTTACACCCTGTGTTGAGATAGGATGGCGGTTGAGCCGCGAAAATTGGGGGCATGGCTTTGCCACAGAAGCGGCAAAAGCATGCCTGGATTATGGGTTTAACCGGTTGGAACTCCTTGAAATATATTCCTTTACTTCCATCCACAACACCCGCTCCGAGCAGGTGATGAAAAAAATCGGGATGGTTAAAGCGGGTGTCTTTGGACACCCATCAATAGCTGAGGGCAATTGGCTAAGGGAGCATGTGTTGTATAAGATATCAAAATAAACGAGGCAGCCTCTTGGCTGCCCCGTTTATTATTTAAAGGATCAGATTTGTGACCGTTATTATGCCTGTTTTTCGATATTCGGGTTTGCAGGCGGTTCGGGTGTCGCTGCAGCCGGCGGTGCCTGCGAACTTACCACCGTAAAAGGCTTAACAGCATTTTTCTTACCCACAGATGACAGCAGATCCGGTTTAAAATAAGCTACCGCGCCGGCCGCGATAAGCAGTACGCCCGCGATAAGGAACAGCATGTGCGCCCCGCTGCGGCCCGGCGACATCTCGAAAGTGAAATTAGCCTTACCGAAAGCGTCCTTATCCTGTACAATATTGCCGGCGGCATCGGGCAGGTTTATTTTCCAGATCTCCTGCGTTAAAACACCATAAGAAGTATAGGCGTTTGTCATAGCATAATTCCTGTCGCTGATCTTGGTAATGTCTGGTTTTTTCTGCCCAACATCAATTACCCAATTACCATCATCGTTTATCTTGGCCACGCCCAGCGCGTCGAATGACAGGGTCCAGGTGTGTTCTGAGCCGTCATCGTGATATTTCCAGTTTTCCAGGTACCATGAAGGCAGTGACCGCTCCATTTCCCTTTTCAGCATATCGAGGGCATTGGAACCATAAATACGCGTATAATTATCCCATTGGCTGGCGTTGTAGGTTCTGCTCCATTCAAAATGACCGTCGCCAACATTATCAACATTCATGGTTACGTTTACCTTAACTGGGTCAACCTGCTGCGATTCCTGCGCGCTCACTTTTGCAAAAGAAGTGATCATCAATGAGGCTATTATGATATATATCTTTTTCATGGTCAAAAACTAACGTACGGTTGAAATGATTTGGTTAAATATAGCCTGGTAACTAGCGAAATTTGAACTCCCCAGGGTGATCCCGACGATGCCGTTACCGCCGCTCCGGAAGCCGCCCTCCCATTGGGCCGAGCCACCTTGATAGGTGGTATACCCCCGGTACATCGTATATCCGTTCTGCTGGCCGGTCTTCTGGTAGGTAATATATCGGCCAACGGAAGCAGCCTGGTTACGAATAATATACATGGCCTGGTCGGGACTATTTGCCTGGACATTCCATACGGAAATACCGCTAACCGCATCGGCAGATATGATCGCTGCAAGGGCAGGTACCTGGGCGTTAGGGTAGTTTGTCCTAACCCAGCCGGCAGGATAGCTGAAGCTGATTTCGCCCGAATAAGTCGCAATATTGGAGCCTCCGCTGTTTCCGCCCCTGTTGCCATTGCTGTTACTCCTGCGGGTAGTGCGTGTAGTACTGCCTCCGCCATTGTTGGTGGCAGCGGGTGTGTTTGATACGCCATTCGTTGAAAATGTAGCGGCAATATCGTCCACTTTTTTTCTCAGGAAATCGTCATCCGGCAATTCCATCGGTACAACGCCTTTTGCTTCGAGATCATTCACATCAATAATACTGTACCGGGTGTCGCCTTTATCCTGGTTTGCAAAAAAATCTTTTAATTCCGCCATGCCGCTCACAAAAGCTTCATTAGGGCCCTGGATCTTGGCAACAGTACTTAGGCCCTGTCCTGCAATCCCGGTGGCTTCGATAGCATAAAACCCGTTGGTTACCCTTATGCCGGGGAAAGCATGACCGGGTTTTAAGAATATAACAGGATGCAGGCCCGCGGCTTTCAATACGCTCGCATACAATAAGGACAATTCGATGCATAAGCCGGTATTACCGGTTATTACTTCGCGCGGCAGGCGGGTGCTTTGCACCAGCGAACTGATGTCGCCCAATTTTTGCGGTACACCCTCAGTTCCGCTGTAAACCATCCTGCTCGTTAAGGTTGCTGCATAAAGGTCAACCAAAAACTTCGACTGCTCCTCCGGCGTATTATCCACTGAAGCAGCCTCGCCCTTCATAAACCTGTCCTGTACCTGCGAGGTATAATATTTTACAATAGGGTCCTCAGGGGTTACTAAGCAAGGCAGCAGCTGGGTATTCCGCGTCATGTCGGGGTAGCTGGTCACCTGGTCGGCAGGTATGTCCGTATAAACAAACTGGTTTCGGCCCATCATATTAAAGCCAAAACTTTCCTTTTTTACTTTCCCGCCATTGTATTCTATTTTGATCTCACCCGTTTCTTCAGATTGGGTCATTTTTTTTACCACATCATCTTTAAAGTGCGGGTAACACCTGATCACCACATGCTGGCCGGGATAAATAACGGGGATGGTTTGCAGTTCCGTCCAGTCGATATAGCCCGGAATATCGTAAGATACTTTGACGTCATGCAGCGAACTGCCGCCCTCATTAGTCATTAGCATCTTAAAAAAGTAGTATTCGCCATTCAGCGCCTGTGGGTTTGCATATACCTTATATACCGATGGCATCACGTAGGCCGAGTTGCTGATCTTTACATTCAGATCGTCCTTGCCGAAATTGAAAAAGTACATGCCAAGTACTATAAGGCCTATAAATACAAGAGAGACCGGCAGAATTATTTTTTTCATGATAAAAAAATGATTTAAGTCGTTGCTACCCCGGGGACAGATGTAATGGTAAATAATGGCCCAAAAAACTTACCGGCCGTAAACCCGTTTTTGTTAGTTTTCAAAGGATTTTCCCTGTTCTATAAATATCCAAACAATAATATTAAAATGCAAGAACGAACCTGTTAATCTTCAATGTGTTAATAATTTTTATTAAAGGGGATAAACTTAAAGTAATGGTTAATCAATTTAACTATGATTTCTTTTATGGTTTTCCTGGCGGGATAAACGGGATATTTTAAGCGGCTACGGCTATCGGGCGCTTATGAGTTATGTCCGCGAAATCAATCCAAAACAGCGCCCTTGCCCCGGAAACTCAATATTTATAAGGGAAAAAATGCGATTGGTTAAGTGTATTTGAAAAACTAAGGTTATTGTTGCCGTCGCTCCAATACAGGTGCCTGCCATTGGCGTCGCTCATATAAACAACCAGGTGCGGAAGCGCCCTGAAATAGCCAAGGTTATATTTTACACCGTCGTTTGGTATATACGTATCGCTGAATTCATGCGAATAATTGTGGTCATCCTCACTCACTTTCAAATAGGTGACCCTTGCCGGCGAATTATTAGTTACCTGCATCAGGAAGTAGTCGGATGCTATGTTTAACTGGTATTGAATATTCTTCCATGAGTTTACAGTAGTATCTATTTGCCATTCTATTGTTTGGCCGATAATATGGCCGTTATTATTCAGTACATAGGTATTTGCATTGGTTTGGAGGTGGTAATTATTACGGGCCCTGTAATCATAAGATTCTCCTGCTTGTATCTTTGTCATTTGCCCGTCGAGCTCGATATAAACCGGCGTAAGCGAATTATTTAAAAAAGTGATGGTATGTTTCTGGAAAAAGGCGTGATAGATGAAAAAGAACAGGATCAAACCCCCAATGATCGATGCGGCCAGCACCAGGCCTTTATTACCGCCCGGTTTAGTCGGATAATTATAGGCCGGAGGCTTAATAACGGGTGGCGGGGGCGGCAGCTTCCTTTCCTCTGCTGGCGGAACGACGGCTGCAGGCGGCGTGATGATCGGTTTTGGCGCAGGCGGCGGCGGTTCGACGACGGGTGGAACGATCACATTTTCAACCGGCAGGGGCGCTGGTTGCTCAGGCGCCTTTGGTTTCTCTTCCGTTACAGCAGATGGGTCTTGGGTTTTGTCTATTCCTAAGAGGTCTGCACAATGCCTGTAAAGGTCATCGAAATGATCTTCCGGTTTGCCGCTTGTTGCATCGAGCCATTGGTTCGCGCTCAGGAAATACTCCAATGATTGCTCGGGTTTGAT
>Ga0207064_1118_pt1 | contig 10403 bp, 10 predicted proteins | sample Alteio_BWMinCont_26_FD_153488 | JGI IMG/M metagenome (GOLD analysis project Ga0207064, IMG submission 153488) | Enriched cells from forest soil in Barre Woods Harvard Forest LTER site, Petersham, Massachusetts, United States -... | ecosystem: Environmental > Terrestrial > Soil > Temperate forest >...
TCTTGCTACCGTTGATACCACCAACTCTACAGCGGTGGACATTAACCCTACCCCGCAAACCGCCGGCCGCACGATCGCTGTTGGAACGGTTACGGATAAGACCTCTCCCTACTACGCATCACGCATCAAACTGAATATCATTTACACGAAAATAAATAATTAAAAGCAGCTCCGTAACAGGGGCTCTTTTATTATATTTATCCTTATTTGGCAATCGCTATTGATTTTGTCATCCGGCAAAGTACTTTTGTACTTTTTAAATTTAAAAACTTCTATTTATGTGCGGCATAGTTGGCTATATAGGTTACAGGGATGCTTACCCTATAATTATCAAGGGGTTACATCGTTTAGAGTACCGCGGGTACGATAGCGCCGGGGTGGCCTTAATTGATAAAGAATTAAAAGTCTATAAAAAAGCGGGCAAGGTAAGCGACCTGGAGCATTTTGTAGATCAGGTGAATGTAAAAGGCAGTATTGGCATGGGGCATACCCGCTGGGCGACCCACGGTGCCCCAAGCGACCGCAATTCGCACCCACACTCTTCCGGTAACCGCAAACTCACCATTATCCACAACGGGATAATCGAAAATTATGCAACTATCAAGGAGGCATTAATAGCCAAGGGCCACGTTTTCCTGAGCGATACGGATACCGAGGTTTTGATACACCTGGTTGAAGATATACAGCAGGAAACCCGCCTTGATCTGCAAGAAGCCGTAAGGGTGGCGCTGAATAAGGTGATCGGTGCATATGCCATTGTGATCATGAGTGCCGATGATCCCGATCAGCTCATAGCTGCACGCAAAGGCAGCCCGATGGTGATCGGCGTTGGCGACGGCGAGTATTTTGTTGCTTCCGATGCTACCCCTATCGTAGAATATACCAAAAATGTGATCTACCTGAATGATAACGAGATCGCTTACATCCGCCGTGAAGATCTGCTGATCAAAAATATCGACAATACAGTTCAAATCCCATACATCCAGGAACTCGATCTGAAGCTGGAAATGCTGGAAAAAGGAGGGTACGATCACTTTATGCTGAAGGAGATATATGAACAGCCACGGTCCATCAGGGATTGCATGCGCGGCAGGATATATCCGCAGCTTGGCAAAGTGCAGTTGGGCGGCATTAAGGAATACGCCGAAAAGTTAAAAAACGTCGACCGCATCATCATCGTAGCCTGCGGCACATCATGGCACGCCGGTTTGGTAGGTGAATACCTGATAGAAGAATACGCGCGCGTACCTGTTGAGGTTGAATATGCTTCGGAATTCAGGTACCGCAACCCGATCATCACAGAAAAAGACCTTGTGATAGCCATCTCCCAATCCGGTGAAACCGCGGATACTATGGCCGCTATCGAACTGGCAAAAGAAAAAGGCGCTACTATATTCGGCGTCTGCAACGTCGTTGGCGCGTCGATACCCCGGACCACACATGCGGGAGTTTATACGCATGCCGGCCCGGAAATCGGGGTAGCGTCTACCAAGGCATTTACAGCACAGGTTACCGTGCTTACCCTTATCGCGTTTTACATCGCACAGCAACGCGGGACCATCCCCCAGAGCAAACTGGTTGAATACCTGACCGAACTCAACCAGATACCCGAGCTGGTTGAAAAGGCGCTTCAGTCCAATGATCATGTTAAGCAAATAGCAGCAAAATTCAAAGATTCGCCCAATTGCTTGTTCCTGGGCCGCGGAAGCTCCTTCCCGGTTGCACTTGAGGGTGCATTAAAGCTTAAAGAAATCTCCTATATACACGCAGAAGGCTATCCTGCCGCCGAAATGAAGCACGGGCCAATAGCCCTGATCGATGACGAAATGCCCGTGGTGTTCATCGCAACCAAAAACGCGTCCTACGAAAAGGTGATCAGTAATATACAGGAAGTAAAAGCCCGCAAAGGGCACGTTATAGCTATAGTTACCGAGGGTGATACCGATGTAAAGGCGATGGCCGATTATGTGATCGAGATACCGCAAACCGCCGAGGCATTTGTACCGCTGCTCGCTACCATCCCGCTGCAATTATTGGCATATCATATTGCGGTAATGCGCGGTTGCAACGTCGATCAGCCGAGGAACCTCGCTAAATCGGTAACAGTAGAGTAATAGCCTTTTTATATTTTTGAACTTTCCGGAGTTGACCAAACCTCAGTTCATATCCTATGAAAGCAGCTATTTTATACAAACCCGGTGAAATGCCAAAATATGGTGATTTTCCCGATCCGGTACCGCAAAACAGCGACGAGTTATTGGTTACGGTAAAGGCCGCCGCTATTAAAAACCTGGATAGGGGCATAGCAAGCGGTCAGCACTATACCAGTTCGGCGCATGCGCAGCCAAAGACACTGGGAATTGATGGAGTAGGCGTATTGGACGACGGCACAAGGATATACGGGCACGGTCTTACCGGGATGATAGCAGAAAAGGCCCTGGTTGATAAAAACAGGATAGTAAAACTGCCTGAAAAAATCGATGACGTGACGGCCGCCGCATTACCTAATGCTATAATGGGAGCAGGAGCCGCAATACGTTACCGTGCGGAGCTGGAAGCCGGCGAGGTGGTACTGATCAATGGGGCCACCGGTGTAACCGGTACGGTAGCAGTTCAGATCGCCAAACATTATGGCGCTAAAAAGGTGATCGTTACGGGAAGAAACAACAATTTGCTGAACAACCTGTTGTCACTGGGCGCTGATGAGACCATTCTCCTGACGCAGGACGATGACCAGATCGTTCAAACGGTGAAAAATATTCATACTGATACACCGATCGATATTGTAATTGATTATTTATGGGGGCATCCGGCCGAATTGATACTAGCGGCACTTCAGGGGCATGGCGGTTTTACCCACCGTATACGTTACGTCACCGTTGGTGGCATGGCCGGAGATAAGATACAATTATCATCGGGTACCCTAAGAAGTTCGGCCGTTGAAATATTGGGGTCGGGAATAGGCAGCCTGTCTGCCGTTCAGATGAAAAAAATGCTCAGTGAGATGATACCAGAAATGATGCAGCTGGCCATCGGCGGTAAACTGAAAATAGATACCGTTACAGCAAAACTTGAGGATATCGAAACTGCCTGGAACGAGAAAACACCTCCTGCCAAAAGGCTTGTGATCGTGATGTAAATTCATAAAAATGGTTCACAGCTCATTACATAACCTGCTATGAACTATGAACCATCAGTTATAGGTTAAACCTTACGCCATAACAGGCATTTGCTTCATGCTCTCCTGCAGGTCAACGTCCAGCCCTTTGGCGACAGCCATACCGAGGTTAATATCTGCCCTGAACCAATGACAAAGCTGCCTGTTTACGATAAGTTCCTTTTTTGGTCCTTCAATGCCACTCATGGCGCCAACGATATTGTTGATCAGATGCTGCTTTTGCTCTTCATCCATCAGGCGATATAAATTGCCGGGCTGCGTATAGTGGTCGTTCTCACCTTCGGCGTTACGGTCGTACCAGTCAGCTATTGTGGCCCCGAGGTCCCGGGCCGGTTCCTTATAAGCCGGGTCGGCAACTATATCGTCAAAACTATTGGGGAAGTAGTTGGGCGCTTTTCCGCCATTGCCGTTTACAACCATACGGCCGTCCCGCTCATAATTGTTCACCATATAAGGGCACCTGTTTACAGGTATCTGTTCATAATTTCCACCCAAACGATAACGGTGCGCATCCGGGTATGATAAAATACGTCCCTGCAGCATTTTATCAGGCGAATAGCTGATGCCATCTACCACGTGCGCCGGTGCAAATGCCGATTGCTCCACGTGCGCGAAATAATTATCGGGATTTTCATTCAGCTCCATTACGCCCACATCGATCAGCGGGAACTCGCCATGCGGCCAAACCTTGGTCAGATCGAAGGGGTTCCAGCGGAAAGCTTTGGCCTGTTCATCGGTCATTACCTGTATTTTCAGGTTCCATTTTGGGAATTCGCCATTATCAATTGAAGTAAGCAGGTCATGCTGCGCGAAATCAGGGTCCTTGCCCTTCATCTCGACAGCATCGTCATTGATGAAGTTTTTGATCCCCTGTGCTGTTTTAAAATGGAATTTTACCCAAACCCGTTCGTTGTTTGAATTGATCATCGAAAAGGTGTGGCTGCCGTATCCATTCATACGGCGATAGCCGTATGGCGTACCACGATCGGACATAAGAATAGTTACCTGGTGCAAACTCTCTGGGTTCAGCGACCAGAAATCCCACATCATTGTGGCGCTTTTGCAGTTCGTGTATGGGTCGCGCTTCTGCGTGTGTATAAAATCACTGAATTTCTTGGGATCCTTTACAAAGAAAACAGGCGTATTGTTGCCTACAAGGTCCCAGTTACCCTCTTCGGTATAAAATTTCACTGCGAAACCGCGCGGGTCACGCTCAGTATCGGCCGAGCCTTTTTCTCCGCCCACGGTCGAAAAGCGTACAAACACTTTGGTTTGCTTTCCAATAGTATTGAAGAGTTTTGCCTTTGTATATTTTGAAATATCATGGGTAACGGTAAACGTCCCGTAAGCACCCGATCCTTTGGCATGTACGACACGCTCGGGGATGCGTTCGCGGTTAAAATGCGCCATCTTCTCATGCAGAATAAAGTCCTGCAGCAAAATAGGACCGCGCGGGCCAACGGTCATTGTGTTTTCGTTCTCAGCGTAGGGTATACCCGAAGCGGTTGTCAGTTTTTTCTTATTAGTTTCCATGGTATTTCAGTTTGTATAATGTATGTCAAACTTCCAAATAATAATTGAATAGATAAAATCAATAATTATTATATTTGAATAGATTTTATCTATATGACCATCACGCAATTAGAATACATCGTAGCTGTAGACACTTACCGCAGCTTCGTAATGGCTGCCGAAAAGTGTTTTGTGACGCAGCCTACCCTCAGTATGCAGCTTCAGAAGCTGGAGGATACCCTGGGCGTCAAAATTTTCGATCGCAGCAAACAACCCGTGATCCCTACAGAAATCGGCATAGAGATCATTGAACAGGCCAGGGTTTTACTGGCCGAAGGCGAAAAGATCAGGGAGATCATCAGCGACCGCCAAAAAGAGCTTTCGGGTGAGTTGAAGGTGGGCATTATACCGACTGTATCACCGTATATTCTGCCCAGGATCATATCGGGCTTTATTGAAAAATACCCGCAGGTGAAGCTGATCGTATGGGAACAAACTACCGAAGATATCATTCAGCAGCTTAAGTTAGGTACACTGGATTGCGGTATTTTATCGACCCCGCTGCATGAACTTTCGCTCACTGAAATACCCGTCTTTTATGAAAATTTTGTGGCGTACGTTTCCAAAAATAGTAAATTATCCAAAAAGAAGAGTATCACGCCCGATGATATTGACATGGAGGAAATATATGTGCTGAACGAGGGGCATTGCATGCGCGAACAGGTGCTGAATATCTGCCAGCGCAGGCGGTCGACTAAAAGCTTCCTGCATTTTGAATATAATACGGGTAGCGTAGAAACGCTTAAGCGCATGGTCGACCAAAATAACGGCGCCACCATTTTGCCTGAGCTGGCTTTAGCCGAGTTGAATGACAAACAACTGGATAAAGTGCGTTACTTCAAAACCCCCGAACCGGCGCGGGAAGTGAGTATAGTGATCCAGAAGAATTTTCTTAAGCGCAGAATGATCGAAGCGCTGAAGAACGAGATATTGGAGTTTGTGCCGAAAAGGATGCGCAGCAAGAAGAAGAAAGAAGTGATGGAACTATGAATATGTCGAATTTTGAATGTCGAATTGGGGCTTTTCGCTCAAATAAATTCGAAATTGAACATTCAAAATTCGAAATCAAGCGTAGGATTGCGTAGTTGGGTATTCTATCACCACGTCATCGCTCACCGGGTGCCCGGTACACGTTAAAATCCAGCCCTGGGCAAGGTCGCTATCGGTTAGTACTTCGTTTACCGACATCACTACTTTACCGCTTTTACATATGGCCGAACAGGTTGAGCAGGAGCCAACCCGGCAGCTATAAGGCAACTGCACATTATTTTGCAGCGCGGCCTGCAGGATAGATTGATTTTCGCCGGTAGTGATGTCATATGCTTCCCCCTTAAAATGGATCTTAACCTTACCCGGCGGGTAATTAACGAGGCTGGATGCCACGGAAATAGTTTCAATTACGAAGTTCTCGCGACGTATTTTTCCAGGATCAACGCCAATATAGATCAGCGTAAGCCGCACCATTCGCATGTACGTGAACGGGCCGCAGGTATAAAACTCTGCCTTATCTAATTCGTATTTTAGATTTTGTTTAACCAATCGCTCAACGCCATCATTATTGAGCCTGTTGCCTTCGCTACTGATGAGATAAGTGATACGTAACCTGTCCGGGTGTTCAGTGGCAAGTTTATCTAATTCAGTTCTGAACAAAACCGAAGCGTCTTTATTGCTGTAGATCAGTGTGAGCCTGCTTTTAGCATCCCTTTTCAGAATGTATTTCAATTGCGAAAAAACGGGTGTAATACCGCTGCCGGCAGCAAAGAAAAAGATATCCTTTTCAGGATTGAAACTATTAACAACAAACCGCCCTGCTGGCTCTACGGCACTCAGGGTCTCGCCTGCATTAAGTTTGTTTAACATGAACCTTGATATTTCCCCATTGGCCTGGCGCTTTACCGTAACGGCAAGCAAGTCCTCGTCAGGTGACGAACTTAGAGAATAGGAACGGCGAATCTCTTCGGTTCGATGCGCAAATACAAGCGTAATGAACTGCCCGGCTTTATAAGGCACTTTCCTCCCCGACACTTCTTTTAAAAAGAAAGTCGCCGTATCGGCTGATTCCTGTTTGATGGATTCGATGAGAAGCTGGAGCATTTAACAATTAGTGAGTTAGTGAATGAGTGAATTAGTGATTGAATGATTTACCTCGCTAATTCGTTAAATCTCTCATTCGCTCATTATCTTTAGCACAATCTTACCAAATTGTGTTGATCTTTCCATTTTATGCACCGCTTTATTGGCTTCAGCCAGCGGGAAAACCTCGTCAACAACGGGAACTATCTGATGTTTATTAACAAAGTCGATCATTGCTTTAAAATCATCGGGCGACCCCATTGTTGTTCCCAATATCTGTAGTTGTTTCCAGAATATCTTGCGGCCATTCAAAGGGGGTATATTACCCGCTGTCCCGCCGAAAAAAACGATCCGCGCACCGGGATTAGCCAGATCAAGTAATTTCTCAAACCCTTCGCCCAAAGCGCTGTCAATAACCACATCAAAACCGCCGGCCAGTTGTTTCAATTGTTCAGCCCAGTCCTGCGCCTTATAATTTACCCCAGCGCAGGCGCCCATTTCCCGCGCCCGGTCTATCTTCTCACCTGATCCCGAAGTAACAAAAACCTGGCAGCCCGCTGCTACTGCCCACTGTAGTGTAAAAGTGCCCGTGCCACCTCCAACACCGGTGATCAGTACCTTGTCGCCTTTTTTTGCTTTACCCTTGGCGAACAGCGCCCTGTAAGAAGTCATGCCTGCTAAGGGTAGCGCGGCAGCCTGCTCCCAGCTTAGATGGGCGGGCTTCGGATATAGGTATTCGGCTTTTACTTTAACATACCCGGCCAGCGTACCATCTTCCGGCAAACCCAGTATGGTAAAATTCCTGTTTTGATATTCATCATTATCGCCCCAATTATGGCAGGGGTTTATGATCACTTCTTTATTGAGCCATTTTTGATCGACGCTACTCCCCGCTTCAACAACGATACCTGCCCCATCCGATCCTAAAATGGCCGGGTATTTTATCCCGGCGTATTGACCAATTGTGATCCAATAATCGCGCCTGTTGAGCGCTGCGGCTTTGATCTGCACCAATACTTCATCAGTGCCTATTGATGGTTTTTCAACTTCTTTTAATACCAGGGGCTTGTCTGCAGCTTCTAAAACGATCGCTTTCATAAAAATTATTAACAACAAAAAACGGCAGAATGATTTATTCTGCCGTTCACATTTCTATAACTCTTTATTAGGAGGTTGCTTTAGCATATAACTCGGCAACATGGTTCCAGTTGATCACGTTCCATATCGCTGCCAGGTACTCGGGACGGCGGTTTTGATATTTGAGGTAATAAGCATGTTCCCAAACATCGATCCCTAATATCGGCGTGCCTTTTACCTCGGCAATATCCATCATCGGGTTGTCCTGGTTAGGGGTTGAACATACGGCAAGTTTTTTATCCGTCGTAACGATGAGCCATGCCCAGCCCGAGCCAAAACGGGTAGCGCCTGCTTCCGACATCTTGGTCTTCAGATCGGCAAATGAGCCGAATGTACTGGCAATAGCTGTGCCTAATGCACCGGACGGCTCGCCGCCGCCGCTTGGTGAAAGCCACGTCCAGAACAAGCTGTGGTTATAATGCCCGCCACCATTGTTTCGAACCGCAGGAGGGAATTTTGAAATATTTTTAATGATGTCGTCAATGCTGCTGTCAGCCTCAGGCTTGCCCTCAAGGGCCTTGTTTAAGTTAGTAACATAAGCCTGGTGGTGTTTTCCGTGGTGGATCTCCATCGTCATCTTATCGATGTGTGGTTCCAAAGCATCGGTAGCGTAAGCCAATGCCGGTAGTGTAAATGCCATAATGAACTATTTTTAAAGGTTGTGAATCGTGTGCTACAAATATAAAGTTATGCGTATGACTTTTGTTCTAAATATTGTCAATTTTATTGGATCGACGCGGAGTTTCGATGACCGTTTAAATAAACCGTTATCCCATTAAAATGATCCGGCATTTCATTGAAATAATTTTTATAATAACTGCCGATCAAATAACTTTATGATTATGAAAAGATTAGCCCAACTATTCACGGTCCTGGCCCTGATTTTTGCCGGCACCTCCGCATTCGCGCAGTTCACCCAAAAGGAAATGATAGCCGAGTGGCAGCGCGCCAAAGATTACACCAAATCGTACCTGGATGCCATGCCCGAAGACGGCTATGCCCTTAAACCCACACCCGAGATCCGGTCGTTCGCGCAGCAGATGCTGCACTTGGCCGATGCCAATTATCTTTTTGCCACGTCTGCCAGCGGCAAGGCCAACACGCTCGGTATTACTTTGGCCAAGCACAATTTGATCGAAACAACGTTCGCCCAGACAAAGGATGCTACCACAAAGGCTGTAATGGATAGTTATGATTTTGTGATCAGTACATTACAAAGCATGACGCCAGAACAATTACTGGAAAATACGATGTTTGGCAGCAGGGGTACTATCACAAGAGGGGCTTTATTCGCGAAAGGTTTTGAACACCAGACTCACCATCGCGGGCAGACCACTATTTACCTTCGTTTGAAAGGCATAATGCCGCCGCCTGAAAGATTGTTCTAACGCTTTTTTTTGAAGAATTCGCGCATCAGTTCGGCGCATTCGTTTTCACGGATGCCGCCGGTGATGATAGTTTTCGGGTGGGTGATCTTTTGGTTGATCCGCCCGAAACCCAACTTGGCATCATATGCTCCAAAAACGATCTTGCTTACCTGGAACCAATATGACGCTCCGGCGCACATTACGCAAGGCTCAAGGGTTACATAAAGGGTACAATCCTTTAGGTATTTCCCGCCCAGGAAATTCGCGGCGGCGGTAAGCGCCTGCATTTCGGCATGGGCAGATACATCGGTAAGCCGCTCGGTCAAATTATGCCCCCGGCCGATGATCTTGCCATTGCACACCACCACCGCGCCAATGGGGATCTCATCTTCAGCCAAAGCAAGTTTGGCTTCCTTAAGCGCCTCGTTCATAAAGAAATCGTCGGGCGATATGGTTGGCTCTTCGCCAAAAGTGTAGTAGCGCATTATACCAATTTACTGCCGTTGGGCACTTGTTGTTCTACAGAAGTTAATATGATATCTCCATTCTCATCTGCAAAGCCGGTTATCAAAAACTCCGACATGAAAGTAGCGATCTGTTTTTTAGGAAAATTGATCACCCCGACGATCTGCCTGCCCCGCAGTTGCTCCTTACTGTAATGTTTGGTGATCTGTGCGCTCGACCATTTGATGCCGAGTGGCCCAAAGTCGGCTTTCACTTTATAAGCGGGCTTATGCGCTTCGGGAAAATCGACCACTTCCAGTATAGTGCCGACCCTTAATTCTACTTTTTCAAAATCGTGCCAGGTGATGGTTTCCATGGCTACAAATGTAAAAGGAAAAATCAAACGCTGATTATTCCGCGCTTAATCGCAAAAATTACCAGGCCGACAAGGTTCTTTGAGCCTGTTTTTTCGAACAGCCGTGCCCGGTAGCCTTCCACTGTGCGCACGCTGAGAAATATTTTATCGGCTATTTCCTGGTTGGAGCATTCCTGGCAAACGAGTTTCAAAACTTCTATCTCCCGGTCGTTGAGCTCAACATTCTGCTGACTGATATTATCGGAGTGGCCGGGGC
>Ga0207064_1119_pt1 | contig 10173 bp, 9 predicted proteins | sample Alteio_BWMinCont_26_FD_153488 | JGI IMG/M metagenome (GOLD analysis project Ga0207064, IMG submission 153488) | Enriched cells from forest soil in Barre Woods Harvard Forest LTER site, Petersham, Massachusetts, United States -... | ecosystem: Environmental > Terrestrial > Soil > Temperate forest >...
GGACACAGGGATCCCAGCTCTCGGGCGATACTATCAACTTGCAAATGAAGAATAAAAAGCTCAACAGTATGGAGCTGTTCCCGAATGGGTTCATCGTCAATATCGAAAAGAAAGATTCCGTAAATTTCAACCAGGTCGCAGGGAAAAAAATGCGCGGATTTTTTAAGGACGATAAACTAACCACGATGTTTATCGACGGCAATTCGGAGACAATCTACTTCGCGCACGACAGTACGGGAAAAGTTACCGAGATGCACCGTTCGCTAAGCAGCCGTATACGCGTTCGTTTTAAGGACAACAAGGTTTCAAACGTCACATTCCTGGCCAAACCCGAGCATAGGTACGGCCCCCTGAGTAAGTTCAATGAGGATGAAAAATTATTGAAGGGCTTTCTCTGGAAACCCAAAGAACGACCGGTTTCCAGGGAGGCCATTATTCATCCTGTGGACAATTATCCGGCAAAAAAAGCGGCGAAAGATAAAACGCCGGCCAAAACCACCGGGAAGAAAACGGCAGGCAAAAAGGGCGGCGCCAAAAAAGGGCAAAATGCCGGTGCAACCGCCGCCGGTCCGGGCGCGCCAGAAATCAAAGCGGCGAAAGACAGTCTCCAAAAATCATTGCCGGGGAAAACGGATACGATTAAGAGGGCAATTGATACTGTCGCCGCGAAAAAGGGTAAGGACAGCACGGCGGTTAAAAAGCCCGTTGATCAATAAGCTTATTCAAAAACTCAACCAGCTTTTCTACCGCTTTAGCGCGATGGCTAAGTCTATTCTTTTCTTCCAGGCTCATTTCGGCAAAGGTGATGTCAAAGCCGTCGGGCTGAAAGATGGGGTCGTAGCCAAATCCTTGCGCGCCGGCTCGTTCATGCCGGATCGTACCTTTAACCGTCCCTTCAAAAAAGTATTCATTGCCTTCCCACATGAGCGATATGATGGTGACGAATTGTGCCCTCCTGTTTGCTATGCCTTCGAGCTCTTTGAGGAGTTTTTCATTGTTCGCGCTGTGGTTGCCATGTTCGCCCGCATAATGCGCCGAGTAAACGCCCGGTTCGCCGTTTAACGCCTCCACTTCCAGGCCGCTGTCATCGCCAAAACAGTTTAATCCATATTTTTCATAAACATAACGGCTCTTAATGGCGGCGTTTTCAATAAATGCAGTGCCTGTTTCCGATATATCTTCGTGGCAGCCGATATCGTTCAGTGTCAGAAGCTTTATCCTGTCGCCAAGTTTGGCAGATACCTCTTCCAGTTTGTGTTGGTTGTTGGTAGCGAAGACTAATTCAAAAGGCATATCAAAGATTCTTCATTTGCTCCCAGAATGCTTTTTTATGAGTTACGTCCGCCATCATCTCATCAAAGCTGAAGGTATAAAGTACCTTAATGCTGTTTTTTGGTTCGATGGTATTAAACTTAAGGTCACCAGCGCCTGCGGGAATGGCCCCCTGGCCTAAAATAATCATTATCCCGGGGGTAAAGTATGCCACTATCTCTTCGTGTGTAGCTATATCGCATTTTGCCAGGTTAAGTATAGCCACATCGTCGCGGTTATACCCCAGCCGCCCAAGCACGCTTTCCAGCGCGGCCAGGTGCTCATCCTTCATAAACTCATGTTCGCTGTACCTTACCAATACCAGGAAGTTCTTTTTGTTCGAGCCGAGGTAATTAAAAACGGTTTGCTGCGTTTGTATTTCGGATTGCGTTATTGGCGCGCTGGAGTATAAACTTTTGTCTTCATCAAGCAGGTAGAGTTCGTCCTGCAGGATAAATCGCAGGGCTTGGGTGTCTTCAACTTTCACTTTTAACAAATTTTAACCAAAAATAGTTAATTGTTAGCGCCTTTATCAGCATATTCGCACAAATTATCCATGCGCTTGTGCCGATAAATTCGCACCTTTGCATGTTTTACAGCACACATAGTTTACATGAGAAAGACCGGGATAGCCCTAATTTTAAGCTTATTTTTAACGATCACATTCGCCCAGGCGCAGCCGCGCAACCTGGATAAAATAGCAGCAGTTGTTGGCAGCAGTATTGTGCTGAAATCAGACATAGAGTTGCGCTATGCCAATGCCCTTGCCTCGGGCATGCCGCAAAACGAATCGTTTAAATGCGATATCCTGAAGAGCTTTATTACGCAAAAACTTTTGGCCCAGCAGGCCGTGATCGATAGCGTGACCGTTACGGACGATGAGGTGGATAACGAAATTGACCGCAGGATGCGTAACATGACAGCACGGGCCGGCGGACAGGAGAAACTTGAAGGGTTCCTGGGCAGGTCATTGCTGCAGTATAAGGATGAGATCCGCGACGATATAAAAGAAAATATGGTGGCGCAAAAGATGCAGGGCAAGATCACCGAAAAGATCACTGTAACTCCGCTTGACGTAGAAAATTTTTTCAAAAAAAACCCAAAGGACAGCCTTCCGACTTATAATAAGGAAGTGGAGGTTGGGGAAATAGTATTTCAGCCAAAGCTGAGTAACGCGGAAAAAGCGGATGCCCGGCAAAAGGCCGAAGAATTGCTGGCCCGGGTGAAGAAAGGGGAAGACTTCGGGACGCTTGCACGTCTCTATTCAGGTGATACCGGTTCCGCTCCTGACGGGGGCGATCTTGGCTTTGCCGATCGTAATACCTTTGTGAAGGAGTTCGCGGCGTGGGCCTTTAGGCTTAAACCCGGTGAAGTATCGCCGGTATTTGAAACAGATTTTGGGTTTCATTTTTTGCAGGTGCTCGAACGGCGCGGAGAACAGGTACATGTGCGCCACATATTGATCATCCCTGTTGTTACACAAAATGCTCTTGACAGGGCTAAACTGAAAGCCGACAGTATCTATGATATGCTGATCAAAAACAAAAACTACCCTTTCTCGACAGCCGCTTCCACGTTCTCCGACAACAGGGAAACCAAATTCAACGGCGGCATGATGTTAAATGCCGAAAATGTTGAGGCCCGCACAACTTACATCCCGACTGACAAACTTGATCCGCAGGTGGCATTGACGATAGATACGATGAAGGTGGGCGGAATTTCTAAACCACAGCAATTTACCGAATCGAATGGTAAGAAGGATTATAAGATCCTTTACTTGAAATCAGAAACAGACGCGCATAAGGCCAATTTAAAGCAGGATTTCCCCAAAATTAAGCAAGCTGCCCTGGACGATAAGATCAACAGGACGGTAAGTCAATGGTTTGAGAAGCGAAGGAAAGAAACGTTTATTAAAATAGATGCTGAATACCAGGCATGCCCGCAAGTAAACGGATGGGCAAATGTTCCGCTGTCGGCACAAACTAAACCTCAATAAATATGCAACACCGCACGGAAGTGGAAGCCGCTGATGCGCTGAAGGAGGCTTACAGGCACATTACGGCCGAGATCGGGAAAGTTATTATCGGGCAGGATGATGTGGTCAAAGCTGTACTTGTTTCCATTTTCAGTAACGGGCATTGCCTGCTTGTAGGCGTGCCCGGCCTGGCAAAAACACTGCTGGTGCAAACCGTTGCCAAAGTTCTCGACCTGGATTTTAGCCGCATACAATTCACGCCCGACCTGATGCCCTCGGATATTATTGGGTCGGAAATATTGAATGAGGACAGGAACTTTAAATTTATACCGGGACCCGTTTTTTCAAATATAATCCTGGCTGACGAGATCAACCGTACACCCCCGAAAACGCAAGCCGCTTTGCTTGAGGCTATGCAGGAAAAGGCGGTTACCGTTGCAGGGATTACACATAAACTGGCGCAGCCGTTCTTCGTACTCGCCACGCAAAACCCGATAGAACAGGAAGGCACTTATCCTTTGCCCGAAGCGCAGCTTGACCGCTTTATGTTTAACGTAGCGCTCGATTACCCCTCGCTGAAAGAGGAATTGCTAATTGTAAAAAACACGACCAGCACCGCTGTTCCGCAGGTTAATAAGGTACTGAACGCTGAACAGATCATTTATTTTCAGCAATTGGTGAGGAATATACCGGTTACCGACCATGTTCTTGAATATGCGGTTAAATTAGTGTCCAAAACCCGCCCCGGCAACGAACTGGCCCCGCCCGAAGTAAAACGCCTGCTTAACTGGGGCGCAGGTCCGCGCGCATCGCAGTTTTTAATACTGGGGGCCAAGTGCCACGCCGTGATCAGCGGAAAATATTCACCCGATATTGAAGACGTTCGGGCTATCGCGAAACCCGTGCTGCGCCACCGCATTATACGCAGCTATCATGCTGAAGCGGAGGGGCTTTCAGCCGACGACATCATACAAAAATTGCTGTAGGAGTAATTATAATCTTTCGGACTTCGCGGACTTTCCGACTTTCGGACTATTGCTGCTCAACCGCGGAAAAAACTTCGAGCAATATATCCCATTTGTGGTTGCCGTCGATCTCCCAGATACGCACGTAGTTGAAATCACTTACAATGTCACCCTTTTTTATTCTCGCTGTGCCATAGCTGTAAGCAAGGTCTCCGCTAGTTGACCGGCCTACATCGAGTGTTTTGGCCGATATGGTTATGCCTTCATTTGCCAGGAATTGCATGATCTTGTCTGTGCCCGCAATAGTCTCGAAACCCGGGAAATAATAACGCCCTTCGGGGCTGAGAAATTCCTTATAGGATGCCAGCACAGAAACGGTAAGCTCATGATTAAATACCTTATCGGTATTCATAATAATATTTTTTCCATTAAAGGGATCTTTGCTTGCTGTGCCGCGCTTGGTTGTATCGGGTTCCTTAAAATCTGTCAGTTCTTCCTTTTCAGGCTCGGGGTGCTGTATGCCAAGGTCGATCAGCAATTTTAATTTGCCATCCTGGTCGGCCCGCCAAACAGAAACGTAGTCGCCAAACACCTTATCGGTATCGTCCTTGCCGTTTTGATAAACGTAGGGTCCGGAGGAGAATGCAAGGTCGCCATTAGCTGAAATACGCGCAAATTTGGGTTGCCAGGTCAGGCTTCCGGGCTGTTTGTCAATAGAATTATAGAAATCCGTTATTTTAACTACTTGCGGCCTGAAAACGACGCCCTCCGGGTCGGCTACGGTCAAAAAGGCTTCTTTGATCCCTTTGCGCTCAACTAACCGGTTAAATGCTTGCTCGGCATTTACTACTTCGCTCACCTTGGCGGCGGTTTGAGCAAATACTAATCCATGGCAGCTAATAAGCACCGCAGTAACTAATATTGATCGTTTCATTCTAATTTCCAGGTTCTTTGGTATAAAATTTAGATTTGAGTGGATTTGCCGCCGGTTATTTTACGCACAACGCCTCAAATCTAATCTGTAAACGGCAACCGGCAGCAGAAAGTACAAATATCAAATTTTTGTGCAGCATTTATAATTTACTCCAGGTGGTTCCTTCTTTGCTGTCGTTAAGCTGGAAACCGATCTGCTGCAACCCATCCCTTATCTTATCCGATGTGGCATAATCGCGGTTTTGTTTGGCTTCGCTGCGTAATTCAACGATCATATTCAGTACATTGGGCAGGTCGTTGTCCGCCGCTTGTTCGTTTTTCAGCCCCAGCACCTCTAAGATAAAATCGTTCATCAATTGTTTCAAAAGACCGAGATTTTTTTCGTCGATCTTCAGCTTCCCGTCGTTTACCGAGTTGATGATGCGCGAGGCTTCAAACAGTTCGGCTATCAGCACGGGGCTGTTAAAATCATCATTCATGGCGTCATAGCAGTGCTGCAATAAAGGCGCTATGTCCACTTCCCCGGAAGGGGATGCGGCCAGGTCGCCGAGCAAAGTAAACGCATTCATCAGCCGTTTGAAGCCTTTTTCCGATGCTTCCATGGCCTCACTACTAAAATCAAGCGTGCTGCGATAATGGGCCTGCAGCATAAAAAAGCGCACCGTCATGGGGCTGTAGGCTTTATTCAGGATCGAATTATGACCCGTAAATAGTTCATGCGGCAGGAAGCTGTTGCCTAATGACTTCGACATTTTTTGCCCGTTCACGGTAAGCATATTGGTATGCACCCAATACTTAGCCGGGTTGGTATGGCATGCGGCCATGTTTTGCGCTATCTCGTTGGTGTGATGCGTTGGTACCAGGTCGAGCCCGCCGCCGTGAATATCAAATTGTTTGCCCAGGTACTTATTACTCATGGCCGAACATTCGAGGTGCCAGCCGGGGAAGCCAGTGCTCCATGGCGAGGGCCATTTCATCAGGTGTTCGGGTTTGGCTTTGATCCATAAAGCAAAATCAAGCGGACCGCGCTTTTCGCTTTGGCCGCCCAGCTCGCGGGTGTTATTGATCAGGTCCTCCAGGTTGCGGCGGCTCAATATGCCATAATCCTGCGTCTGGTTGTATTTTTCGACATCAAAATATACCGAGCCATCAACCTCGTAGGCAAAGCCATTTTTAAGGATCACCTTTACCAGCTCGATCTGCTCGATAATATGACCGGTGGCCGCTGGCTCAATACTTGGCGGCAATACATTCAGTATCTGCATCACCTCTCGAAAGCCGACAGTATATTTCTGTACGATCTCCATCGGCTCCAATTGCGCGAGCTTGGCTTTTTTCTCTATTTTATCTTCACCCTCGTCGCCCGCATCGCCTTCAAGGTGACCTGCATCCGTTATGTTGCGCACATAGCGTACTTTATAACCCAGGAAAGTAAGATATCTGAATATAAGATCGAATGAAATGTAGGTGCGGGCATTGCCCATGTGCGCATCGCTGTAAACGGTAGGGCCGCAAACATACATGCCCACGTGGGGCGGGCTAAGCGGTATAAATTTTTCTTTTTTTCGGGATAAAGTATTGTAAACAAATAGATTTTGTTCCATAGCGGCAAACTTACGATTTTTTACGCCTGTGCTATAACAGCGCAAAAGGACAGTGGGATTTTTTTATCATTTGTTTGCAAGGAATTACTTCAGTACCAAATCACTCCGCACCGGGTAATGGTCCGATAGTTTTTTCTTGATAATACGATAGTCCAGCACATCAAAGCCCGGCGCAGCCATAATGTAATCGATCTGGAAATTAGGAAAGCTGCCGTTATAAGTACGGCCAAAGCCCGACCCTTTCTCCTCAAAAGCATTTTTCATGCCTTTCCCCATTTGGTTTACAGCAAACGAGGCCGGCGTATCGTTAAAATCACCCGTAATAAGGTATGGAGAGGGACAGGCAGACGCATGTTCTTTGATCTTGAATACCTGCTGGCTTCTTTTTATAAAGGCGGTTTTTAGTTTACTGCCCAGTCGCATAGCCGAACCTTTTTCCGGTCCCTCGCCTTGCTGCGAAACATTGTTCAGGTAACGGTAATCTTCCGGGTCGAAACGGATGGATTGCAGGTGGACGCTGTAGAAACGGAATGACTTATCGCCCTTTTTGATGTCGGCATAAATGCATTGGTTTTCACTTGACCGGTCCGACAATTGCACCATGCCATGCGCGGTGATTGGAAATTTTGAGAATATAGCCAGGCCGATGGCCTCGTCCTTATTGGAGCGGATCGAAAGGAAATAATAATTGGTGCTGTTCAATATCTTTTGAACCGAATCCAGCATATCATACTGCCCTTTGTTGCGCGAGTAAAACTCCTGGAAACCTATGATATCAGGCTGCTCATCCTTAATGATCTGCAATATTTCCTGCTTGGTGGAAATGTCGTTTTTTGACCCGTAACGCTTAAAATTATGCACATTATAGGTCATCACTTTGATCAGATTAACATTGGTAATATAGCTTTCCGAACGCGGAAAGCGCAAACCGATGTTCTTATTCAGCACCTTCCAGCCTATGGCGATACAAACTATGGATAGCAATGCCCAAAGCCTTTTCCGAAATAGCCAGTAAACGATCAATATCACATTGCCCAGCAGTAGATAAGGGTAAGCAAGGCCGAAGAAGGCGACCGGCCAGAACGTGGATGGATTGACGGTAGGCGCAAGGTAACTGATAAGCAGGCCGGCACCGAGGAAAATATTGATCCAGAGGAATAGCTTATCAACAAAGTTTAACCCTTTTTTAGCCTTCATTATCCTTACTGGCCCTGAATAATATTTCCTTTTCCTGTTTGCTCAGGCTCTCATAGCCCGTTTGCGAAATTTTATCTAAAATACGGTCGACATCTTCCTGCCGCGGCGTATTGCCGGCATTTTTGAGATTTGTTTTAGCGGCCACTTTTAATTTCGACCGCTTCTTAAATATGTTGGCAAAAAAGCCCATCATATCATTCCCCCGTTGCAACTGTTTGATATAAATAAAGCCGAATAATGCGCCGCCGAGGTGCGAGATCTCGCCGCCGGCGTTAAGGCCCGCTATTCCAAGAAAATCAAGGATGATGATAAATAAGGCAATCCATTTAAGTTTTACCGGACCGATGATCATTAAAAAAATGGTGTAGTCAGGAAGCAGTGTTGCTGTTGCTATAACAATCGCCATTACCGCTGCTGATGCACCCACTGTCGAGCTGCCTTCAACAAGCCCCGGCTGCTGGGTGAATAACGGGAAAATATTGTAAAATAAAACAAACAGGAAGCCACCTGCCAATCCACCCAAAAGATATACACCTATAGTTCGTTTGGTGCCGAGGTATTCTTCAAATATCTGCCCCATCCAGTAAAGCCATAGCATATTGAACAGTATATGGAAGAATCCGGCATGCATAAACATGTAGGTAAGCGGTGTCCAGAAATGGTGAAGCAACCTGGGCAGGTAGGAGGGCAGCCTAAGATAGCTCTCTGTAAAGGTGTGTATCTGGTTACTTTTGAATACCAGGTTTTCTATTACCGCCGGAACATATTCAGCTAAAAATAAAAATACATTAATACCGATAAGCAGGTTTATCCTGCTGCCCGAATGCAGCATTTTGAACTTGATATCCTTCCACAGCGTATTCATAGGTCAATCTTGCATAACATAACGATCTACGGTCAGAAATAGTTGTTCGGCCTTTTAACGCCCCAAATTTTTATCATTAGAAATCCGAATAAGCCTCCACCTAAATGCGCCAAATGTGCCACATTATCACCGCTTGTTTGGGCAAATGCCGCATATATCTCATACAAAACATATACAGAAACTATATATTTTGCCTTTATGGGAACAGGGATAAAAAATATCAGTAGTTCCATGTTAGGGTACAGCAATCCGAAAGCCACCAATATCCCGAAAATAGCTCCTGAAGCACCAACAACAGGGTCGTTATAAATATCATACAACTTTTGGGCCGCTTGCTGTACTCCGCCAGTGAATTGAAAATAGGTTTGATCTGTAATTGGGCGCGGAAGTGTAAAACCGCCTGTAAGGCCGTGTACCTGGATGCCTTGAACAAGCATTTGAAGTGCTATAGCACCTATGCCGCATACAAAATAGAAATTTAAAAATTTCTTGGAGCCAAGGCTATACTCCAGTATCGGCCCAAACATAAACAGGGCAAACATATTGAAAAATATATGTGCGAACCCTGCATGCATAAACATGTAAGTAATTATTTGCCAGGGCCTGAATTGCGGTGAATCAAAATAATATACTGCTAACCATTTTGATAGGTCAAAACGGCTTCCAAGTACCAGGGTAGCAATAAAGAAAATAACATTGATGATCAGCAGGTTTTTTACAACCGGGGTTAAATTGGCGAATGGGGATTGCCTGTATTGGGCCATAGTTTAATTAATTGTGTTTATTTCTCAAATCGTTCAGCTAATTCAGCAAGGGTAAAAGTACTGATTATTGGCTTTCCATTCAGCGCAATATTTGGCATCTGGCAGGCAAAAAGCTGGTCGATCAGTAAATTCATTTCCTCGGATGATAACTTGACGCCAATTTTGGTCGCCGCGTTACGCGCCAGCGCTCTTGCCAGGTTATCACGTTTATCTAATTTCAATATCGAAAGGTTATTTTTAAAACCTTCCAGCAAATGTTCAAGTATCGCATGTTCCGCTATATTAGCCAGGTCAGCGGGTATGCCCTCGACTACAACGGTATTCTTGCCAAACTCGCGTATGTCAAAGCCCAATGCCCTGATATCCGGCAAAAGTTCTTTCAATAACTCAAAATCACCCCCGTTTAGTGTAACCGACTGCGGGAACAGGCTTTGCTGGCTGGTGCCCGAATGGTTTTCGAGCTGGTGCAGGAAACGTTCGTACAAAATACGCTCGTGTGCGGCCTGTTGACTGATGAGCATAAACCCTGACTTGATCTGCGACAGGATATATCGTCCAT
>Ga0207064_1121_pt1 | contig 10109 bp, 7 predicted proteins | sample Alteio_BWMinCont_26_FD_153488 | JGI IMG/M metagenome (GOLD analysis project Ga0207064, IMG submission 153488) | Enriched cells from forest soil in Barre Woods Harvard Forest LTER site, Petersham, Massachusetts, United States -... | ecosystem: Environmental > Terrestrial > Soil > Temperate forest >...
ACATCCTCTCTCTCAGCTTCGGTGGCTTACTGCTTTGGAACCGTCTGATTTGGATTGCAGTCGGGTGCGCAGTTTTTGCTCTCGCTTACTCCCGCTTCAGCTTCGCCGAGCGGCGGACGAAAACAAAAGCGCTCGAACCTGACGCCCAACCGGCGATTGCTTCGGCCGTAACTCCCACGCCCCATCCGCAACTGGCGGATTCGCCATGGGCAAAGTTCCTGGGATCGTTCAGAATTCATTTCCGCGGAATGGCCAAGAACACAGCCTTTGTCGTAGTTGTCATGATCGCCAGCATGATTTGCATTTTGGCTCTGACCCTGGAAGCTACGCAGTTCCAGGGCAATCAAACCCTCCAAACATTTCCCGTAACCTACGGGGTAATCGAGCTGATTCGAGGAACTCTTGATTTCCTTCTGATCGTCATCATCACTTATTTCTCCGGCGCTCTGGTTTGGAAGGACCGCGACGAGCGCATGGACGAAATCGCCGACGCAACGCCCACCCCAGAGTGGGTGTCCTATGCGGCGCGGCTGGTTACGCTCGTCGGCATGGTGATGCTGATACAAGCCGTGGCCCTGGCAGCCGGGATCGTCGTCCAGGCAGCTCATGGTTACTATCGCTTCCAGTTCGGTCTTTATGCTCACGAATTGCTGGTGCGAGACGCCTCATGGTTTGTCCTTATGGCAATTCTGGCATTCTTTATCCAGGCCCTGGCGCCCAACAAGTACGTAGGATATTTCGTTTTCATAGCCTTCTATTGCGTAAACAGTTTTCTGTGGAAGCCGTTGAATGTGGCCACAAACCTGGTTCAATTTGCAGGAAGGCCCAAGGTCGTTTATTCAGATTTCTTTGGCGATGCGCCTTACCGTTCGGCCTGGGATTGGTTCACTCTCTATTGGCTGCTTTTCTCAGTGCTCATGGCCATTGCCACCGTGATGTTCTGGCCGCGTGGCAAGCAGGAACGATGGCGGACCCGCCGCCGTAACGCAGCCTTGCGGTTTGGTTCCGGGTGGAAAACCGCCACGGCTGTTTCGCTGCTGGCCTTTGCCGTCTGCGGAGGCTGGATCTGGTACAACACCGAAGTATTGAATCCTCTCCTGGGCCCCAGGGATGTGGACCGCGTCCACGCCGATTATGAGAAGACTTATAAGCCATTGGACAAACTGCTCCAGCCGCGCGTGCGCAGCGTGAAGTATGCGATCGACATTTTCCCCTCGACCCGCAAGGCGACCCTGCGTGGCGATGAAGTTATCTACAATCCCTACTCCCATCCCCTGGACGAAATTCATTTCTCACTTACTCCGCGTTATGACACCTCCATCGAGGTTCCCGGAGCCATGCTCGCTAAGGACGACTCGCGGCTGTCGTATCGCATTTATCGTTTTACCTCACCCTTGCAGCCCGGCGAAGAGCGCACCCTGAGCTTCACCGTGAAGAGCAAGAACCGCGGGTTTGAGAATGATGTGAGCAGTACAGATATCGTGCAGAACGGTACGTTCTTCAACAGCAGTCCCATCATCGGCTACAACTACTTCCGCCAGCTAGGCGATGCGGTGAAGCGCAAGAAATCGGGCCTTCCGGAATTTGACCTCATGCCCGTCCTGGAACGCAACTGCACCAGCGATTGCAGTAACAGCTACATCCCCGGGCACTCGGATTGGGTCGACATTAGCGCCATCATCAGCACGACACCCGATCAGATCGCCATCGCCCCAGGTTCGCTGGTGCGCGAATGGCAGCAGGATGGCCGCCGCTACTTCGAATACAAACTCGACCATCCCTCGCTGAATTTTTACTCCTTCATGTCCGGCCGCTATGAAGTGGAGCGCGAGGAGTGGAACGGCATCAAGCTGGAGGTTTATTACCTTAAAGAACAGCCCTGGAATGTTCCCCGGATGATGAACTCCATGAAGAAGTCCTTGGCATACTACATCAAGAACTTTGGGCCGTACGAGCACAAGGAAGCGCGCATCATTGAGTTTCCCCGCGTTGCCACTTTTGCCCAGGCGTTCCCCGGGACCATGCCCTATTCTGAATCCATCGGATTCATTGCCAATTTGAATCACCCCGACGACATCGATTCTGTTTTCTACGTGGTGGCCCACGAAATGGCGCATCAGTGGTGGGCGCACCAGGTGATAGGCGCCGACATGGAGGGAGCGACCGTGCTTTCTGAGACCCTGGCGCAATACTCCTCCTTCATGGTCATGGAGAAAGAGTATGGCCGGGATCTGATGAGGAAATTTCTGATGCTTGAGATGGATAACTACCTGCGCTCCCGCGGCCAGGAGCGGCTCAAGGAACGCCCGCTCCTGACCGTCGACTCCGGGCAGGGCTACATTCACTACGCGAAGGGAGGCGTGGTGCTCTATTACATGAAAGAAATGATCGGTGAGGATGCCGTCAATCGAGCCTTGCGTAAGGTAATTCAGCAGTACGCTTATGCGCCTCCACCTTATCCCACGTCCTATGCTCTGGTGGATGCCTTGCGGGATGAGACTTCACCCAACCTGCAATACCTGATCAAAGACTTGTTCGAAGACATCACGCTGTTCTCAAATCGCACTCTCGAAGCCACGGCAGTGAAGCGCCCGGACGGAAAATATGACGTCACCATCAATGTAGAAGCCCACAAATTCAAAGCCGATGCCACGGGCAAAGAAACCGAAGTGCCCGTGGATGACTGGATCGACATCGGGGCATTCGCCAAGCCTGGAAGTGGGAAGAAATACGGTGATACGCTCTACCGCCAACGAATGCACATCGCACAGCGCACTTCCACATTTATGTTCACAACAACCCAGTTGCCGGAGAAAGCAGGAATCGATCCGTTTGCGTTGCTAATTGACCGAATTCCCGATGACAACGTGAAGAACGTGACTCTGGAGTCAGGGCCGGCACAGGAAGGGCAAGTCCAATAGAGAGAAATTGCAAAGTACCCTGATCAAGGGCAATGAGGTTGAGGATGGTTCGAAGAAGGTAAATTAGTTGACTTGTTTGCAAGTGGCTCTGCTCAGAACCCCAATTAAACCAAGGCTTTCAGGAATGTTTCCGACGAGCTTGAAGGATGGTTGCGGGGGGTGGATTTGAACCACCGACCTTTGGGTTATGAGATTCATCATTGATTTTCTCCTCTGTGGCCATTCACATTCACCAGCGTTCAGAATCTGATACTTGCCCGCGTGCCCACAGCGATGTTGACCGTGCTGAACACCTCTGCTCGCTCGTGGTTCAAAGCAGTTTAGTGGAAGTTTCTGTGGAAGGAGAAGCTTTTTGACAGCGCGGCACCATTGAGTGCTTTTTCTCCGGTTAGCGCTTCTGGATTGCCCGACGTAGTCTAGCGGCCTCACTATCGAGCCCCGCTTTCTGGAGGGCGTATAAGGCATCCCATACCAGTCGTTCCAGTCGCTGAATCTCCACCTCCCTTTCAGCGACCGCTGCATCGTACCCAGCCCACTGACGAAGCAGCGCCCACGAAGCTCGGTAATCGTTCAGCAGGGGTACGATGTATTCTTCCCCCGGTGTTGCAGCCTTGCGGCTCCAGTCACGTTCTGTTGTCTCCACTCCAACCAAAACGGTTGAAGGTTCCGCTGTGCAGAATTTTCGACCCAGTTCAAGTGCAAAGTCGAAGGGTGAGTGAATCTTTCCCTGACGGTCGGTGTACGCCACAGGGGAGTTGGCCGCTCCGGCCATGCCCGCTCTCTGTTTGACCCGCTCCAGCGCATCAGCCGATCCCGAGAGGACGCCCTTGTAGAACTGAACGTCATCGCCAACTGTTTCGAACACTTGCTCAACTGCCTTGGTGAGGGGTGACTCGGGGTCGTAGCCGTGGCGTTCGTTATGCTCCCGAAGATGTTCTGCGTCTGCTTCTTCTCTCAGGAACGCCTTATGCTCTTTCCAAGAAACGATCAACTGACCCGATTCTACGTAGTGAACCAAACCGGGGTTCGGGTCGATCCACTCGGCTTTCCATTTGTTCCCGCGAATGTGTTCGATGATTCGTACCCGCTGGAAGGGAGTGCCCGGAACACGCTTCTCACGGAAGGCGTATTCCATTCGTGGTTGGATTTCGGACTTCAGCATTGGTGGCTTCGGGTTAAAAACCCGACTCCATCACCCACAAAACACCCACATGGCACGTCGCATTTGACTTGTGGCGGATCGGCCTCCCATCGGCCTACTTCCAGTACCTCTGACCCGTGTCGAGACTTGGGGCGAGTCTGGCGGAGGGAACACTGTGCGTCCATGAAGGGGAACACGTCCATTCCCAGTCTTCAATGACATTTGCCCGCACTGCCTGCATTGACGATCGTTTGAATTTGACTCTGGCTAAGCACCGTTGAGTACAAACTGATTTCGTCCAACACACCCGGAAAAAACTGACTGCTAGCTCCCCACTCCCCCAAGAATAGATTGTGCACCACGGCGAACGTGCCGCTGAACGTACTTGGGCCAATTTGAATATGCATCGGAACCTCAGCCCCGTTGAGATACACCACCAACGTTGACGTGTTGGTGTTGGCCGTAGCTGCGATGTGCTGAAATTGTCCGAACTGAATCACACCGGGTTGCGAGAAGAACACGGAAGTACCTGAAGTGGTGCCGACTGTCACGGCCAATGTGCCATCTCCTCCCTCCAGTATGTTGAAACTTTCTTGAATGCCCGGATCACGATGTGCATAAAAATAGGCGGCTACGCCAACTGGAATCTGCTTAGGGTTCGCCCACAGCTCAACACTTTGGGTGGTCGTGATGGAGTCCAGCGAGGCTGAATCGGGCACGTAGACATATCCAGTGGAACCATCGAGGTAGAACGCCTGTCCTACTTCTCCCGGCCCGAAAGTCACACCCCCCTGCAACACGCCGGGATTTGCACCTGTAGCGTCCTGTGCATTGTCTTCTCCCCGCCACCAACTCACGATTCCCGTTGGAACGGGGGCACAACCTGCGTTGGAAGTAATCCTTGTCGCAGTAAAAGTCCCCGAATCTCCATTCAAGCAGCCACCCGCCGGAGCTTGATACGTTCCGGTGATGGAGTTCCCATCCGGGGCCGCTGTCCCTATGAGGGACACACTTTGTAAACCCTCGATCAACGTCAGTGTGACGCTTGTCCCGGTTACAGTGCCACTCAAAATTCCCGATACAGCGCACGGTGAACCACTGATACTCATGGTTCCGGAAATCTGGTTACCTGTTTGCGTGAAGGTACCTGAAAGGAAGGTGCTGAAACCCAGTACGGAGTCGGTGCTCGCTTCCCAGTTCCCGGCTAGATTGAGAACCGTGGAAGTAACCCTCGTGGCCGTAAACGTCCCTGAATCTCCATTCGTGCAACCACCCGATTGGGCTTGATAGGTTCCGGTGATGGAGTTTCCGTCCGGGGTCACAGTGCCGGTGAGGGACACACTTTGTGATCCCTCCATCAACGACAAGGTCACGGTCGAACCGCTTACGCTCCCGCTCAACGTTCCAGAAGTTGCGCATGGCGAATCACCGATGGTCAAGGTGCCAGAAATTTGGGTTCCTGTTTGGGTCAGTGTGCCAGCGAGAAACGTGTTGAAACCGAGTTTAGAGTTGGTGCTGGCTTGCCAAGTCCCAGCGAGATTGAGAACCGCTGCGCTCTGAGAGCTACTTCCACCTCCCCCACAGCCCACCGCCAACAACACCAAAGATATCGAGATCAGGCTTGCCCCGTGGCCGGAAATACGCCTCATAACTCCTCCGGTAACCAAGGAAATGTGTTTATCGAATCGCCATCATCTTCTGGGAACTGATCACAAACCAGCTCGGGGGAGATAAGGAAAAACGGATGAGGCTGATTCCAGCGTGGAATTGTACATCAATATTCGATTTTGGGATACCGCCACCCATCCCTGTAAACACTGCCTCGTAGGCATCGAGGCAGCCACTGAAAACCAACCTTTACATCCGGGAATACAGACTCTTCCTGAAACGGCTCCGGCAGGCGCGGGTGGAGGCTCACCTCACTCAAGTCCAAGTCGCCAAACTTCTATCCCGACCCCAATCGTTTGTCTCGAAGTCAGAGTCCGGTGAGCGCCGGGTGGATTTTGTGGAGTTGCGGCATCTGGCCAGAATCTACCGGAAGCCACTGTCATTTTTTGAAACCCGATAACGGTTCTGCTTTCATTGCAGATGCCGCTGAATAACCTGTTGCAACTCGTCAATGGCCCCTTCCAGCGCACGGATGTCGTTCTTTCGCGCCTCCGTTTTGAGCCTATTCAGTTCAGCCTGCATCCCTTGGAGACGTTGGTTCGCTTCAAGAATAATGTCCGGTATCAGCAAACTGAGGTCAGAACGCATAACGCTCACGCTATTCCTGTTCAGTCAAAAGGGGCTATGATCCACCAGCGCATCTGCAAAGACCCGACAACTCACTGCAAACTATCGGAATCAACCCATGTCCCATTTTGCTGCACCTCAATCTTGGTGACCGGGTGAATTTCCCAAATCGTCCCTCGGTATTTCCCCACAGCGTCAGGATGCTCGGGATCTAGCATCAACCAACCGCTAAGCCTCACCGGGACTCCTGTTCCTTTCCACGGTGTCAGCTTGGTCACGTTCCAATTGGGATGGTTCTGACGCACCCGTGGAGTCGTCTCTGCGATCATCGCAACCGCCTCGCCACCTCCAGCATCTTTCACGAGGTTACGTCCACCCTGTTCTTTCTCAGGTTGGTGTCAGTATCTCCCCCATCGCCGGTCTGTCCACACGGCCCTTCTTGGCTTATCCCATGAAGTCGATATTGCTGTCTCTGGACTATTCGACGAACCACCGCCGCTAGAGTTCGATAACCCCTGTGCGGTTATATTCCGTGCCCACACCCATCCGTCCGTGCCGTCGCTGGTGCGAACGTGGTAATAGCCATTCGTCTGATCGGTCACGACCAGTTGCAGCACCTCACCGGGGAGAAGCTGGCTGATTGGCGGATTATGGGTCGATGGGTCACTACGAAGATTAACGTTGTGAATTACCGTATGCCGGGCATTTGCATGGCAGGAAATCAGCGCGTGCTAACTAGGTTAGGGTGAAGGCAAAATCCATTTCATATAGGCATCCCTTACTACCGGGTCTAAAGTATTCTGTCTGTCGATTCCGAATTCTCGATACCACAGGCGGGTGCTTTCTCCGCAATTTCGGAAAGGCATCCCTCAGGCCCCCTGTTAGACCGTCTATCATTTCCTTCCGTCCAAAGTCCTTCCCGCCGATTCGACAGACTAAACTCGCTCCGCGCGACAACAGGGGCACCACCCCCTCCCAAACTTCGCTCAGAAATTCCCAGTATTTTGTCGGGCTCAAGTGGCGGTCATCCCTCGAAACAACGCCATACGTTGGATTTGGTTCTCCACCCAAGAACCAGAGTCTTAGCCATTGGTCTTCCTCGTAGCTGGTTACATTAAGGTAAGGAGGGGATGTCAACACAAGTGTTACCTTGCCGAGTGACTGAGGAAAGAACTGCCCAGCATTTCGCGCGTCTCCCAACACAACTGTGCCGTCAAGCGGCGGAACGTCTGCTGTCCGCAATCGGAACTCAGCACGTTGGCGCAGCAGTTCAAAAACGTTCTTCTTCCTCGGCCACAACCACTCTCGAGTCCAAAATGCCAATGAGTAGTCAGGTTTGGTGCTGATGGTCCGTGGCATTTGGTTACTGAAATAGGATTTCGATTTGTCCATCTCGCCGTGCAGGGAACCCAGCACAAGGGCAGCAATGAAGTTGCGTACAGGGGCACCCTTCCAGTTGAGTGTGGAGCGCAGGAACAGCAATTCTCTCAGCGTGCTGTGGTAGAAGGCTCGATGAAAAAAACGCGGCAAGGCAAGACGCTGTTTTTCTAATGCCGTATGGTTTGCATCCTCATATTCGTGCTCCAGCAAGGTGAGTTGCGCCCGCACTTCAGATAGCCGAGGCACATCGGCTTTGGCCGCCGATATACAATACGCGACCGGGTTGATGTCGACAGCCAGCGCGTGCCGCTTGCGAAGCAAGCCCTGCAACAGACTCGTGCCACGACCCGAGAAGATGTCACAAATCGTATCACCCGGAGAGGAGTACCTCCTTATCTGCTCATCGGCGAACTCTTCCGGAAACATTGCAAAGTACGGGCACAGGGAATGGAGTCTGTTCCTCATGGCAGTTTATTATGCCTGCATTGAAGCAAGCGTTTTTCGTGACCAGTCCGAATATCGTTTTTGGTCGCCCTTAAACGCAGTGTTCCGCTGAGTCCAATAAGCGATTCTGCAACGGTCAAAGATGATTCCTGCGCGGCGCGTTGTTGAGGTCCACTTTTTTCGCGGAACACGATGGGGGATGAACAGTCCAATCCTCATTCCCCGCAGAGAAGGGGGCCGCTCTGAGAACCAGTCATCGAAGAAAGCCTCCGCATCTAGCTCGCGTTTTTTCTTTTCCCAATCTGAGCCAGAAGCGCATTGCCCGACAAGAAATAATTTGCCCTCCTGACCGTCTGGAAAATCACGCCAAGCAATGAGGTCCAGCGTGTCGTCCTGAGCATGCACTTGACCCTGTATATCCCGCACCTGTCCTTCCCCGATTGCCACGGCCAGATGTAATAGTGCCTCTTTGAAGGCTGTAGGGAGTTCGGTTCGGGGAGCCCCAAAGCGTAGCGCTCGCCCGCCGATAAATTCCTGAGCAGCATGCTTTGAGAGGTCTTCGAACATTCTTCGCGGGAAAATTTTATTTCCCTTCTTCGCCTTCCACCCAAACCACGATAGGCATAGACAAAATATATAAGGAACGTAATCCCGCGCTTTTCCAGAGAGCACTAGCGCGGTGCCATCAATCGTGAAAGGATACGCGTTTCCAGCAGCCTGAACGCGCCTTTTGATTTCGCCCAATATCTCAGCACAAGCGGCATCGATGCTCGCATTTTGCTGCATGGCCCTCCCCGCGTCGTACGACGAAAGCCTCTTCAGGTTGCGCTCTACAGCAGAAATGCTGCACCGTCGCTCCGGGGAAATCAGCGCGGTCAATTCCATCCAGTCGGCACACTCCAACGGATTGGTGGCGTTTTCCGGAAACTTCAACTTAGGCATTCGTCAGCCGCGACCCTTCCCTTTCTTAGCAGAGTGAGCCTTTGTAATCTCACTATTGACTCGGTCAGCAAGTTTAACGATGTCATCCGAAACGGATATAAGGTCCGCTTCACCGTTGTAACCGTTGACGACCGTACCGTTTGCCTGTACCAAGTTTTCGCGGGCTCGAACCATTGCTTCACGAAATCGCTGCGGGTCCCCAATAGAAATCTCGTGAGCGCGTTCCAAACCATAGCCTGCCCTGAGAGCGGAGATTCCTTCGGGCGACTTGACCACCTCGCGAAGCGTGTTGATGTCGGGATACTGAGTCTGCACCAAGGGTTCCTTGCCCTGTGCCTTGCTGCCGTAAATCCAAAGCATCAGTTCTCCAAGCTGTTTAAGCTTCCGCTTCGGAACCGGGTCTTTTCTCAGCGACCCCTCGGCGTCGATACCAAGAAACTTCTGAAACTCCGTTTGGTCAGCAGCCGTGTACAGATGGGAAAAGAAGAACCGATACGCATTCGCATCATCGCGGTCAAATCCGGCATGTTTCTCTGCCTGTCTCAGCAAAGTGAATCCACGGTATAGCCGCTTAACCGTTACGTTTCTGTCACCAATCTGTTTGGCGATGGTATTCAGGTCCAGCCCTTGGTTTTCGTGAACACCAGCAACAAATTTTGCTTTGCCAAGTGCGTCCCAAGGCTTTGGACCATTGATATGCCGAAATCCAAGATAAGCCCAAACATCTTCGCGCTTTCGATAGACGCCAACGGGCAGTTTTTGAAGGTCCTGCCGTAACCTCTGGTCAACTGGCGGAATCTCCTTTGCGCCCACTTCCTTTTGTAAATCGCCACTCAGCAGTAGGCGAACTGCGGCGAGACGGCGGTTGCCCTCGACAACAACAAATTTGTCTTTCGCTGGGTCAACTTTGGAGGGGTCTTTCGGAATTGCAATCAAGGGCTCCTCTCTAAAGAAGCCATTGGCAGCAATCGAGTCAACAATTTCATCGACCGACATGTTGTGCCAAAGAACACGAACCATGTCTCTGTCTGTTTTCGTCTCGTCGC
>Ga0207064_1122_pt1 | contig 9921 bp, 6 predicted proteins | sample Alteio_BWMinCont_26_FD_153488 | JGI IMG/M metagenome (GOLD analysis project Ga0207064, IMG submission 153488) | Enriched cells from forest soil in Barre Woods Harvard Forest LTER site, Petersham, Massachusetts, United States -... | ecosystem: Environmental > Terrestrial > Soil > Temperate forest >...
GCAAAATTGATGAGCAATGCATTGATGATGCTGATGTGATCATACACCTGGCAGGGGCCGGTATAGCCGATAAGAAATGGACAGAAGATCGAAAAAAAGTGATCATCAATAGCAGGGCAGGATCTATCAGGCTGATCTATAATTTGATACAAAGCAGGCCTAACAAAGTGAACTCGGTTATCTCAGCAACAGCTATAGGTTACTACGGCGACAGGGCCGATGAATTGCTTACCGAAGACAGCACACCGGGCAAAGGCTTTATGCCCGAATGCTGCCTTGCCTGGGAGGAAGCTGCGGACGAAGGTAAAACGCTTGGGCTGAGGGTTGTAAAACTCCGCACGGGTGTCGTGCTCGATAAGCAGGGCGGGGCATTGCCCCAAATGGCCACGCCGGTAAAACTTTTCGCCGGTGCAGCGCTGGGCAACGGAAGGCAGTGGGTGCCCTGGATACATTGGCAGGACGTGGTGGACATGTACCTTTCGGCTATTGAAAACATTAACCTTACCGGCGTTTATAACATGGTGGCGCCGTCTCCGGTTACGAACAAACAATTGATGAAGGCGGTAGCTCGCCAATTGAACCGCCCGTTATGGTTCTTTGGAGTACCCGCCTTCGTTTTCAAAATGCTGATGGGCGAAATGGCCACCCTGGTTTTGGACAGCACCCGGGTTTCCGCGCAAAAAATACAAGATGAAGGTTTTGCATTCAAATATCCCGAACTCGCCGGGGCTTTAAAGCAGATATATGACTGAAAACTTCGTTATAGATCATGCTTTTGCCCGCGAACGCTGTTTGAAGGCATTCAAAGAGGCCTTGAGCTAATAGATTAATTCGTAACGTCGGTAACGGTTACTTCAAACCTGAGGCATGAATTAGCGGGGATAGTACCCCCGGTTGCACCTGTGCTCACTGTTCCATAACCCAATGCAGAAGGGATGATCAAAGAAATAGATCCTCCTCCTTTGCCAAGGGTTAACAGACCTTCCTGGAACCCTTGCGTCAACTCGCTGAGATCTGCAAATGTGGTCGTTGTGGTAGCGTACGTATTGTCAAATACCGTCCCATTGAATAAAGAACCGGTGTAATTAAGCGTGACTATTGAATTCAAACTAATGTGGTTCGTTCCGGTTGGCGCGGTTGTAATTTTATACCACAAACCATCAGCAGTTTGGGTGTAGCCGGTCAGACTATTGGCCTTCATATAATTCGCAATCACTAACTGGTCGTACGCCGACTGGTTGCTTATCGTGTTTATCGTATAGTCAAGGCATTGGTTGCCTGCTATGCGTCCGTTGGTAACCGTGCTGCTGCCGGTTCCGGCGCCGCTAACACCATAAGCGATATGCGAGGGTATAAGTACACGCATTTTCCCGCCGTTGTACTTTAAAATATTGTGCATAGCCAGCATCAGGCCCGTAGGGGCAATATGCCCTACGTATCCCTGGAAATGATCCAATATAGTGTCGCTGAGTACATACTTGTTATCAAACGATTTTTGGGTATAAACATAGGCTACCCCATCGGTATAACCCAGCGTATCATTTGGGTTGCCAGGCGTAATGATCTTATACCAGATACCCGTAGTGTCCTGCCCTTTTGATTTCCCGGTGGTATCCTTTTGCATACCGGTAATGCCGTTGGCAGCTATGTAGGCCTGTATTTGCTGCTGGTCATAAGCGTAGATGTCAGGCTGCACTGTGTTTTTCCGGCAGGCAAAAAAGCCAACAATTAAAAGTATTGCCAGGGTAATAAGTATAGTTCTCAGTTTCATTTAGTTCAGTTAGTTATATTATAAAGTTTTATATCAAAGTCGAGTATCGCATTGGCGGGCAAGCCCAGCAGGGGCTGGGCGTATGGCCCGTAAGCATAGCGTGATGGCACAATCAAGCGTACTTCTCCGCCTTTTTGTATCTTAGGTATCCCCAGTTGCCAGCCCAGCATAGTTTGCCCCAGGAAATAGGAAGGAGTAAACGCAGAACTATCCGTTCGCGCGAATACATTACCTGTACTTAGCAGTTTTCCTACATAGCTAACAGTTACCTGTGTTGACAGGGTGTAAAGATTGGTGCCCTGTCCCGGATTGATCACTACATAATAAACACCACAGGTGTCTGATACCTTTTGGGCCACGCCGGTTAAGTTATTTTGAGCAATGTAATTTGCCACTATTTTGTCGTCAATTGCTGCCTGCGCCATATATGCCGCGAGGCCACTTTGGGTTTTTCCGCACCCCATCATCACAACCATCATCAGCAATATGGGCAAAAAACACCTCTTCATTTATTTTTTCAACCGGCAAATTTATCGTTTTAAAATTCAAAAACGACAGGTTAACACTTTTTAACAAATAAGTGTGCAGGATTACAACGTTAGGGCCTGTTTTTTATTTCAGCTTTGCTCGGGCTTATAATTCACAGTAAGTTTGTTGATCTTCTTCATCAGGTCGATGAGGTATTGCTTATCGTGCTCGCTGATATGTTTGTTCAGGTAATTGTTAAACTGTTTTACTACCACGCGGGCCAGGTGGCGCTTTTCCTTCCCCAGGTCGGTAAGGTATATCTTCACGGAGCGCTTGTCGCCCTGGTTTGATTCCCGGTAAATCAATCCCGATTTCTCCAGTTGGTTCAGCATGCGCGATAAACTGGTCGATTTCAGGCCAAGTAATGCCGCCGCCTGAGAAACCGTTGTCCCCTCCTGCTCGTCAATATTGATAAGCAAATAACCAATGGACTGCGTAATGCCAAACTCGGTGACCAACTGATTATATCGATTGGCCATGGTTTGCCAACCTATCTTAAAAAAATAGTCAATCGTTTCCTGGTGTTTGATGTGCGATGGCATCGGATCGATATAATTTTGCAAGTATAATATTAGTTCATGGGTAATAGTTCATGGTTCATGGCTGATTTTTTAAAAAATTGAAATTTTTCTTTTCCAGACCATGAACTATTACCCATCAACTAATAACCCATTTTGGTATCATCACCGCGCGGGTCGGCGGCGCCTTCATATCCTGAAGGTGTTTTCAATATGCCGTCCACTCTTCCGCTTGGCCCTCCCGGCACGATCTTGTAGCCTTTCAGCACAAGTTTTACGAGGGTTGCACTATCCAGGGCGCCACGTTCGATATACACATTGTCGGGCAGCCATTGGTGATGAAACCGTTTTGATGTAACGGCCTGCTGCATATCCTGTTTAAACTCGACCACGTTCAATATGGTTTGAAATACCGAGGTGATTATAGTTGATCCGCCCGGCGTGCCAACAACCATAAACAATTTGCCATCCTTTTCCAAAATGGTCGGCGTCATGGACGACAGCATCCTTTTATTGGGCTGTATACTGTTGGCTTTGCCACCGGTTAGGCCAAACATATTGGGTACTCCGGGTTTCGAGCTGAAATCGTCCATTTCATTATTCAGCAAAAAACCCGCGCCTTTGACAAATATTTTGGACCCAAAACCACCATTCAGGGTGGTGGTGATGGCAACAGCGTTGCCGTCCTTATCTACGATAGAATAGTGCGTGGTTTGGTCGCTTTCATATCCTGCAAATTTTCCCGGTAATATATCGGCGCTTAGCGTGGCTTTATCCCAATTAAAATTACTCATACGCGATGCGTTGTAGGCAGGATTCAAAAGACTGTCTACCGGTACTTTGAAAAAATCAGGGTCGCCGAGGTATTTCGAGCGGTCGGCATATACACGGCGTTCGGCTTCCACGCATAGCTGCACCGTCGAATCGCTGTTAAGGCCCCACCTGCTCAAAGGGTATTTTTCTACGCATTGCATCAATTGCAGCAAGGCTACGCCGCCGCTGGATGGCGGTGGCATGGTGATCACCTTATAATCTTTATAGATCCCTATCAAAGGTTTGCGCCAAACGGAGTGGTAATTCTTAAGGTCCTCTTTGCTGATCAAGCCTTTGCCAGTCTGCATTTCTGCAACCAATTCATCGGCGACCACGCCATCATAAAACCCGGCTCGGCCCTTATCGCGAATCAGCTCCAATGTTTTCGCCAGGTCTTCCTGTACCAGCAGGTCACCTTCTTTCCATAGGGTATCTTTTACCAAATAGTTTTTATCCGGGTTCAGCTTACGAAATTCATTTGCCGCGTGGTTCAGATCGGATGCCGCGCGTTTGGTAATTTTAAAACCATTGCGGGCAAGGTCTATGGCTGGCTGCACCAGTTCGGCCCATTTCAAATGCCCGTATTTACGATGCGCCTCGAACATACCGTCAACCGCGCCCGGCACACCTGATGCCTGGTGCGTGGAGAGGCTCATGTTAGGTATCACATTCCCGGCCGAATCGAGGTACATGTTTTCTGTAGCCAGCACGGGCGCTTTCTCGCGGAAATCCAAAGTATTGGCATCACCCTTTGACGACCTGTAAACCATAAAGCCCCCGCCGCCGATGTTGCCGGCCTCGGGGAACGTCACTTCCAGCGCGAATTGAACGGCAACGGCCGCATCCACCGCGTTGCCGCCTTTTTTAAGGATGTCCAATCCAACCTGAGCTGCATCGGGATAGGCGCATACCACCATACCGTTTTGATAGGTGTCATCGCTGCGGCGGCCTCCTCTGAGCAAAATAAAGGATGAAAGCAGCGAAGTAACACAAAGCAATAGTAGCAGGTAACAGATATTGATTACACCGGGCCTTCTCATATAATGGTTATATTAATGCGCCTAATTTAGCCTATTTTTTATTTAAAAAATCGTAACAAATTGGATGGTACAGGTGTTATGGCAGGTGAAGGGGTGACATTGCTTTTGTCATCATATATTAAAATATTTAACATTTATTATTGAAAATCAATCAATTACAGATATTAACTAAAGCCATTTACAATTAAATCATAAAAACTATCGTTATTTGCAAATAAACTCCCATGAAACGCACAGCATACTTTCTATCCATTTTAATCGCATTATTATTTATCGGTACGGCTTCAAAAGCGCAGGATTACAAACCCAATTACCAGTTTGCCGCAGGGCTGAAATTCGGCGGGTACGAGAACGGCATATCAGGCAAATATTTCATGACACCCACCACCTCCATTGAAGGTGAGCTTGGCTTGCGTTCGCCGCATGGCCTCGTTGTAACGGGGTTATACGAGATCAACCAAAAGGCATTCAATATTGAAGGATTTAAGTTTTACTATGGCTTCGGTGCGCATATCGGCGCGGTAGGCGCGGGATATTACCAGCGGTTCAACGGCGATAACGAACACTTTACCAATAACCAGATATTATTGGGCGCCGATGGCGTTATCGGGCTCGAATACGTGATACCGCAATCGCCCATCGCCGTAAGCCTCGACCTTAATCCAAGGATAGAACTAGCCACTGGGCCATTCTTTGATATCGCCCCGGGGCTGGGCGTGAAGTATTGCTTTTAAGTAAATTGGCGAAGGGTGAGTGGTGAATAGTCAATGGTCAATAAAAGGCTGCTCATTCACTGTCGAACATTCACTATTGACTATTCACCATTGACCATCAAAACGGCATCCGCGCCAACGGGGCAACGTCCTGTCCCACAAAATCACCTTTGAGGAATTTGAAGTAGCCCGCAATAGCGATCATAGCGGCGTTATCGGTGCAGTATTCAAATTTTGGGATATAGGTATTCCAACCCATTTCTTCGCCCAGTTGTTGTAGTCCCTGTCTCAACCCTGTATTCGCCGATACGCCGCCCGCAAGGGCGATATCTTTGATGTCATACTGCAGGGCGGCTTTTTTTAATTTGTTGAGCAGGATAGTAACGACGCGCTTTTCAACCGAGGCGCAAATGTCGTTCATGTTCTCTTGTACAAAGTTTGGATTGGCAGCCAAATTATCCCTGATGAAATAAAGAATGGCCGTTTTCAATCCGCTGAAACTGAAATCGAGTCCGGGTATCTGCGGCTCGGGGAATTTGTAGGCATCCGGGTTGCCCAGCCGCGCATGCTTATCGATGAGCGGGCCGCCCGGGTACGGCAGCCCCAATATTTTACTGGTTTTGTCCAATGCTTCGCCTGCCGCGTCGTCGTTGGTTTGGCCTACCACTTCCATATCGAAATGGTCCCTTACCAATACGATCTGTGTGTGGCCGCCAGATACTGTAAGGCAAAGGAACGGAAATGAAGGTTTGCGTTCGCCGATAAAATGAGCGAGCACGTGAGCCTGCATATGGTTCACCTCGATAAGCGGAATACCTTTTGCCAATGCGAACGCTTTAGCGAAGGAAACGCCAACAAGCAGCGAACCCAAAAGGCCGGGCCCTCGGGTAAAGGCCACGGCATCAATATTATTTTTATCAATTCCGGCTTTAGCTATAGCTTGTTGTACCGCCGGCACGATATTTTGCTGATGTACGCGCGAGGCCAGTTCGGGCACCACGCCGCCGTAAGCCTCATGTATGGTTTGATTGGCTATTATGTTGCTTAAAATGACTCCATCGGCACAAATTGAAGCCGATGTTTCGTCGCAGGAGGATTCTATTCCGAGTATTACGGGCACTATGTGAAAGATAAATTCAAAAACCTGGAGGTTAATAAACCCTGGGCATCATTTAAAGTCAAAAAAAACGTTAATATGTTAAAAAAGTAAAACAGTTTATCTGTTTTTGAATTTTACCTTTGAACGTTAAACTTTTCGGGGACAAAGTTATTAAAAAACTACTTAAAATAGCGCTTGGGGTTGTGCTGGGGATATTGCTTTTGGTCAGCATTGTGCTATTGCTGTTCCAGTACAGGCCCGTGCAAACCTGGGCCGCCAGAAAAGTGGCCAAATCCTTATCGGAAAGCCTCCACACCACTGTTTCTATTAAAGGGATTTATCTTAAGCCGTTTTCGTCTGTCGTGCTCGATAGCCTTTTTATATTGGATAAAAGCAAGGACACGCTACTGAATACCCCGCGCCTTGAGGTTAGCATTAACGGCTTTTCGGTCTTCAGCAGCATGAAAAAGCGCGTACTCGATCTAAGCCTTGTAGAACTAGATAACAGTTCGGTGTACCTGAAAGATCAGAAGGACGGCCACAGCAACCTGGATTTTATCCTCGATTATTTCAAATCACCGCCCGATACCGCGAAAAATAATAAACCGGGCAAGCCCTGGAAAGTGATCTTCGAAAAGGTCGCTGTCAACAATATGCACTTCAGGTACAAAAATCTGAAAGTAGATACACTGCTGAAGCAGGTGAATTTTGATGATGTGGATGTGCGAAACTTCAGTACGGTGATCATGAACATGGATATTACCCACCACCTCTTCAAGGGCGATATCGATAACCTGACCCTGCGGGAAACTAAAAGTGGTTTTTACCTTGAAAAGCTAAGCGGCAACGCCACGGTTGACAGCAACCAGATAGAGGTGCAGCACATGCACCTGAAGATCGGCCGTACCGACCTTTGGGACAACCTGAAGATGAAATTTAAATCGTTTGATGATTTCAACGATATTGAAGACAAGGTGTATATGGACGGCGATTTCAGGCAATCGCGCATATCATCAAATGATATAGCTTATTTTACTGATGGCCTGGATAAAACCAAATTCGACCTGGGGCTGTACGGGCATATAACCGGATATGTGAATAACCTGAGGGCCAAAAACCTGCTGGTTACCGGCGGACAGGCCACCTATGTAAAAGGTGATTTCAGCCTTAAAGGCTTGCCCGACTGGAAGAATACTTTTCTTGAACTTAACTTTGACCAGGTGGCCACAAACAAAAAAGACCTGGACTATTTATTCAGTAATTTCGAAGGTAAGCCGACGGCGAGAGTACCCGATATCCTGGCTAAGTTTGGCGACGTGAATTTTACCGGGCGCTTTGCGGGTTTGCAAAATGATTTTATCGCCTACGGCACTTTCAAAACCAGGCTGGGCCGCTTTGACTCCGATATTAACCTTAAGATCGCCAAAAACGGCAACCCGTCCTACAGCGGCAAAATATCGACCTATAATTTCGACCTCGGCAAGCTGATCGATGTAAGCGATATGGGCCGAACTACTTTGACAGCCGATGTAAGCGGCAGCGGTGATAAGCTGGATGACCTGAACGCTAAATTAAATGCGGGCATAAAAAACATTACCCTGAAAGGCTACGATTACAGCAACCTGGCTGTTAACGGAACCTTTATCAAAAAAGTAGCTAACGGGCATATTACTATCAACGATAAAAATATAAAGCTTGATGCCAAAGGTAGTGTTGACCTGAACCCTGAACTTCCGGCGTATAATTTCGCGGCGAAGCTCGATGACGCGCATCTGAGCGCGCTAAAGTTGATCAAAGATACCATAACCTTATCGGCGCAGATCAATTCTGATTTCTCGGGCAATAATTTGAACAATACGCAGGGGAAATTGGCCATATCCTGTATCAGGGTAGTTGACCCCAGGAATGATTATGGGGTCGATTCTCTTTACATTGCAGCAAACGGGATCGGGAACGCCCGTGAAATAAGTTTGACCTCGGATATAGCCGACGGCAGCCTGAAAGGCAATTACGATTTACCTACTTTGCCGGCCTATTTTAAGGCCATTGTCAAGAAGTATATTCCGTCGCTCCAGATCGAGCCCGCGCCCTTTAACCCGCAAAGCTTCGCGTTTAACCTGACGCTTAAAAAGCTCGACCCGTTGCTTGCATTCTACCGGCCCGATCTAAAAGTTCCGGACCAGGGAACATTTGTAGGTAAGTTCAACTCTGCGGAAAAAACGGCCACATTTAACGGCTACGTTAAAACCATCTACCTGGGCAGTACCGTTTTCCATGACCTTATCATTGATGAAAACACTACAGAGCAATACCTGGGGCTTAATGTTTCGCTGAGCAAGATCAATTTCACGGACAGTATTTTTGTTAAAAACATCGACGTTACCAACTTCCTGAAAAAGGACAGCCTGGATTTTAACGTCAAACTGGCGGATAAGGACGCTACCAACCAGCTCGATCTTTATGGGCTGGTGCAATTCGGCCGCGATACTACCGCAAGGCTGAAAATACTGCCATCGGACGTGATACTCGAGCACCAGAACTGGCGCATTGACAACCAGGTAAGGATACGGCTGCTCGACGGCAAAACCCAGGTCTCGGGTTTTGAACTCGCGAACGGGCGGCAAAAAGTAAAGATCAATGGCTTTATTTCGGGCAGCACCGCTGACGAACTGAAGATCGACTTTGAGAAATTCAGCATGGCAACATTTGATCAGTTAGTTAAAACTGCCGATGTAAGGCTGAAAGGGACACTTAACGGCGATGTGCGGCTGACGGCCATCACCAAAGCGCCTACAATGAATTCGCGCCTGGCTATCGATTCATTTATGATGAACAGTACCTTCATCGGCGATGTGAAGATCGCGTCGGCGCTTGACAGCAACAGGAAACAGGCCAATATGAAGCTGAATATTGTTACACGCGGCCTGGAGACCATGAACATTGCCGGCGCTTATTTGCTGGGAAGGGATAGCACCCAGAATGCGCTCAACTTTAATGTCAACATGAATCATACAGAGGCTATCATCTTCGGGCCATTTGTAAAGGACCTGGTGTCGAACCTGCAAGGCACCATCTCGAGTAATATTAAATTGACCGGTTCCTTATCCGATCCACAATTTGACGGGGATATTAGGCTTGAAAATGCGGGGATAACGGTTAATTACCTGAAGACGGCCTATACCGTAAGTAATAAACTGGCTGTAAAAAACAGCGTGATCAATGTGGACAGCCTTGTACTCAAAGATTATAAAGGAGGTACCGGCACAGTGAACGGAAAAGTTGATCTGAACGACATTTCTGACCCCGATATCGAAGTGGAGCTGAAAGCCAGCGACCTGCTCGCGCTGAATACGACTTTTAAAGATAACCATCTGTATTTTGGTACGGCCTTTGCCACAGGGACTTTCAATTTCAGCGGACCGACGGACGCAATGGATAT
>Ga0207064_1123_pt1 | contig 9882 bp, 6 predicted proteins | sample Alteio_BWMinCont_26_FD_153488 | JGI IMG/M metagenome (GOLD analysis project Ga0207064, IMG submission 153488) | Enriched cells from forest soil in Barre Woods Harvard Forest LTER site, Petersham, Massachusetts, United States -... | ecosystem: Environmental > Terrestrial > Soil > Temperate forest >...
GCGCCTGCGATTTCTGACGGGTCCGCGGCACGTTGTAGCGCCATTGTCTTGTGGTAGGCCTCCTTGGACGCCTCGATATCCCAGCTACTCGAGATGTCGGTGAGGAATGGACCACATACGACCCCGTTCACTCGGACGGTCGGACCGAATCCGTATGCGAGGGCCGTCGTGAGCGCGTTGAGGCCTGCTTTCGCCATGGCGTAGATGGCTGCGTTGGGGCGAGGCTGCTCCGCCGCAACACTGCTGATGTTTACGATCACACCACCGCCTGTAGCGACCATTTGCTCCCCGAATAGTGCGGAGAGCCGGAACGGACCTTTGAGGTTGACGTCCATGACCTTGTCGTACAACGCTTCTGTGATGTCAGACAGCTTGTTGTAGGGCGGCGACATACCTGCGTTGTTCACGAGAATGTCCACCGCACGTCCCACTGTCGAGTTGACCGTATCGACGAGGTGGTCGAGTTCGTTCCACCTGCCGACGTGGCAGGCGATGGCATGCGTTCGGCGGCCTGTCGTTGCCGCGATCTCGTCGGCCGCCCGCTGGCATGCATCGAGTTTTCGGCTGACGATGACAACCTCGGCGCCGGCACTGGCCAAGGTATCGGCGATGACGCGACCAAGTCCACGACTACCGCCCGTGATCACCGCGGTTGATCCGCGCAGGTCGAACAGTGCTGAAGTGAGAGAACTTCTTGGAATGTCCACTGCGATTCCTCCGGATGCACGACGGCCACTGGCGCAGCAAGCAAACGTTGGCCTCACTACCCTCTCTGCCGCGGCGTGCGATCGTATTCGCAGCCGCAGTTCCGCGCATGTGTGCACAACCGAGACTGAGCCTTAATCGGATGATCCAGCAGGTGCTTTATCGGATTTTTTTCGGTGGTCGCCATGGGAGAGACCCGGATCCGCCGGCATTGCACCAATCCCTCTATTGCGGAGGTCCTGCAATGCCTTAGGCACGTCGTCACCTACCGCCACGAGGAACTCCAACGCGAGAGAGAAATCGAAGGACGTCATCTGCGCTAGCCGCAACCACTGGTTTAGGGCAGTCTTTGTGGCCCTGATCGCGGCCTGCGGACCTTCGGCGAACCTAGTGGCAACCTGTATTGCACGTTCGAGAGAGCGACCCTGATCCACAACTTCGGTAACGAGACCCAAGCGCTCGGCCTCCTCGGCTTCTATCGAGTCCCCCGTCATAAGGAATCGCTTCGCTTTCGTCAGGCCAACTGTCAATGGCCAGATCATCGTTCCACCGTCACCAGCGGACAGTGCCGCTCTGATGTGCCCATCAGCGATCTTGACGTCACGCTCGATGATTACGTAGTCGCAAAGTAGAGCGAACGCGAGTGAAGCACCCATTGCGACTCCGTTTATCGCGGCTACCACGGGCTTCTCACAATCGATGTGAGATTGCACGACCTCCCGCGCTTCACGCATAATTCTTATCGCGTCTGACGGTGAAGCGTGCATCTCCTCAATGAGCTTGAGGTCGCCACCGGCCGAGAATGTCGAGCCGCGGCCTGTGATCACAGCGGCGCGCACGGAGTCATCACTCTGAATGGCACGTAGGATCGTCGACAGTTCACGATGACCCATGGCATCACAGGCGTTCGCCGTCTGCGGTCGATTTATATGGATCGTCGCGATGCCATCCCCCAGCGCTACATCGAGATACGAGTAACCTTTGTACGCAGTGTTCAACGGTATGCTCCGTTTCAGGGAGGATCGCGGGACTTTTCACACGGTCCGGTGGCAACTGACGCCGTCGCTCGGAGCGGAGATCGCGGGTCTGGGGTGTCTTTTACCGTGGTTGGTTGTTAGGTGTTAAGGTGTCCGGCTTCGCAGCGTCCGTCGGGTCCGATGGGTTTGCGGCATTGTTCGATGAGTGGGCCGCCTTTGATGAAGGTGCGGCAGCCGTCGTCGGTCGAGCCTGAGTTGGTGAGATTTGTGGCTGTGGTGGTGTGGCGTTCGGGCCATCCTGTTGGGGGTATCCATGGGGTGTTGATGGTCGCGAGTGCGGGGTCGGCCATCTGCCAGTCGAAGATGCGTTCGGCGTTGGTGTGGCTTACTTTTTCGATGACGTGGTCTGGGATGCCGGCGAAGAGTTCGGCGTAGGTCTTCTGGGTTATCGGGAAGGAGGTGTCGGCGTGGGGGTAGTCGGTTTCGCAGAGTATGTTGTCCGCGCCGATGAGTTCCCATAGTGATAGGCCGATCGGCTCGTCGACCATGCAGGCGAACATGTTGCGGCGGAAGATCTCCGACGGCTTAAGCTTCGGGCGTCCGCCCCAGAACTGGTGCCGGTCGATCTGGCGGTCGGCGCGTTCCAGGACCGAGGGGATCCAGCCGATGCCGGCTTCGGACCAGCACATTTTGATGGTGGGGAATCGTTCGCAGACGCCGGAGAGCAGCATGTTGATGGCTGCGAGCATGCCGGTGACGTTCCCGGCCGCGATGTTGGTCGTGTAGGAGGCTTCAGGATCGATGATCGGCTTGTAGCCACTGGACAGGGTGTGCATGCAGATCGGGATTCCGGCCTCCTCGCAGACGCGCCAGATCGGATCCCAGTGCCCGTCCTTGACGTGGAAGGAGGGCAGCCCGTCCGGGACAGGGTTCTCCACGAAGCAGAGAGCCTTGGCACCCTTGTCCAGGCACCGTTTGATTTCTTGCTCGCCCAGTACGGGGTCCCAGGTCGCGGTGATGATCATCGGTACGAACAGTCCGGGTGGCCCTGCCGGGCACCATTCGTCCAGAACGTAGTCGTTCCAGGCTTTGACGCATTCGTATGCGAGTTCCTTGTCTTTGAAGCCGTTGAACAGCATTCCACCGAAGCGGGGCAGCGTCGGGAACGCCGCGGATGCCAGCACGCCCTGGGAGAGGAGGTCGCGGGCTCTCTCCTTCGGGTCGTAGCAGCCAGGCAGCATGTCCGAGAACCGGGTGGGCTCCATGGCCCACTCGTCGCGGGGCCTGCCCGCGACGGCGTTCAACCCCATCGTCAGGGCCCGCTGATTCTCATACTCCCAGAACTCGTTGCTGCCATCCTGGACCACGTGGGGCGCGAGTTCCCGGTACTTCTTGGGCACTCGGTCGGCCCAGAGGTTGGCAGGCTCGATGATGTGGTCATCTACGCTGAAGATCTTGTACATGTTCCTACCTTTGCCGTCAGTCGATTTTGTTCTGAGCAGTACTGGAGTTGGCCGGTGCCGCATACGATTTGCTCGGCAACTGAGCCCCCGAACCCGGCCCCGCTCTATCGGGGCTGCCGGAGCTGCCGGAGCTGTCGGGGCTGCCGGAGCTGTCTGGCTCCGCGGCCGCGATCGATGACTCGAGCTGCCCCGTCGCGGCTGTCTTTTTGAAGACACCTCGAACCATGGACCGTGTTCGGCCCTTACCGATGGCGCCGGTACGACTGGCCAACGCGACCGCGCAGACGAGGGCAACCCCCTGGAACAACGGGCTCACCCAGAAAGCCCCGGCCCCGTACTGCAGCGTCAAACCCTGAATACCGAACGCCAACGCGAAGTACGCGATCACAGTGCCCCACACATTGGGCCGGTGCCTAAACTGCGACGCGCCGAAGAACACCGCCGCCAGAGCCGGGAACAGATAGCCCGGACCTACGTCGTTGGTATAGGCACCCACCTCGGAGGCGTAGATCACGCCAGCAAATCCCGCGATACACGCCGAGGACACCAACGAGCCCCACACCATCCTGTCGACGTTGATACCGACAAGGCGAGCCGCTTCCCTGTTACCCCCGATCGCATACATACGACGACCAACAGGCGTCTGCTCGAGGACGAACCACATCACGCACGCAATAACCAGCAAATAGAAAATCACGTAAGGAACATGGAACACGGCACCGTTACCAAGATGCAGGAACGACGACGAAAAATTCCCCGGGACCTGCTGATTATTTGACACATACAACTGAAGAGCAGACAGAAGCTGACTCATACCCAGCGTCGCGATAAACGAGTTCACGTGTAACTTCACAACCACAAACCCAGTTATCAACCCAACGACCATGGAGAACACCACCACCACCACCACGACAACACCCATACGAATATGCGTATTCGCACCAAACCACGACGTGAGGACGATACCCGAAGACATCATCGCCCCGATAGACAAGTCATAGGTACCAGTAGACAACGGCACAACAAACGCCAACGCAATCACCGCCGTGACCGCGCCCTGCGAGAAAACAAGCTGCGTCGTATCAAGAGTCAAGAACAGATGAAACTGAGTCACCCCGAAAATGACCATAAAGATCACCCACAGGTAAATCGCACTAACCCTACTCAGACCAAAAACCGCGAAACTAAACCGCCGCGACCTTCCACCCACCAAGGCCTCACCCCGCTCCCCCCGCCCACCAGACATCATCGACGACATCCCACACCTTCTCCTACACTCACGCGACAGTCACAACCCCAGGCCTTGAAAGCCAGGGCCCGAGCGGGGGATTCCGGCTCCTTACGCTGGCCTACGTCGGGCTGGTAGTACCCAGACAGACTCTTGATTAGGTGGACTTCCCGAACCACTCTGGTGTCACGATTCTGTATCCGCTCGAGAGCACGCTAGCCTCTCAACCGCTAATTTAGCCGCCAGAGAGTCTTGAGTTGATCGCGGAACGAAGGCGGTCCAGCCCACTGGCCCGTCGAATCTAGCGTGCTTAGTGCAGACGCTGCCTGATCCTTCGTCAGAATATACGAAATAGAGAGGTCGCCATTTTTTAGACTCTCGGGCGTCAGTGTGAGGCCCTCTGATAGCTGTGCGACCCAATTCGCCACCAACCAGTAGTTGACCGTGCTGGCGTTGGTCGTCCACGCCACCGACGTTCCATCATTGAGTGACTGCAATTCAACTTTAAGGCTGCCAGCTGCGTTACCGAGGATCTTCACTCGGTTAGCCAATCCCGCCGCCGAAAGCGCCGCTGTCAGGCCCGAGAACATGTCACCCGTCGCGAGTACGACGTAGTTCACATCTGCGTGGCCCTGCAGGTAGGCGACGATCGCCGACGGAACCTGACTGGCCGCAAGCTGGGCTGCCGTCAGGGACAGCGGCGCATCAAGCTGACAGTTCGGGCAGTTCGCGCTCAGCTCATTCTTCAACGAGGTATAAAACGCAGCGAAGATCGGATAGGTCGGTATCGACGCGAACACAGCATGCGCGTTTCCGTTCGAGTTCACGATCATCGCGTCGGCGAGCAACTTGCCGATCTGTGCCGAGAATGCCGGACCCCGGTTCTGGGCCGTGATCGTCGATTGTTCGACCCCGGTAGACCAGTCAATAATAGCCACGCCCTTGGCCTTGGCAGCCTCGATCTGAGGTGCAATCAGATTCGTATTCACAGCCGCCATCAAGACATATTTGAATCCCTGGCCGACGAGCTGCTGGAGCGACTGGCCTATTGCGGCAGGATCAGGACTGACAACCGTGAGATCCCACCCGAGTACGTCGGTGGCCGATTTCAGTTGGGCAGCGCTCGGCAGGCAAGATGGGATGTTGCAGTTGATGAACCCGACCTTTATCCCCTTATCCGGGACCCGCGGCAACACCGGATTACCAGCGAGATTCACACTCGCCGGCTGTCCCAACGAGCCCGCGACAACGGCCTGAGCTGCGGCCAGACCTCGGGGCGCACTCGACACCCCAGCAGCCGAACCCGTGCTACCTCCTGCCTTGGCCCCCGAACTACCTGTGCTTCCACAAGCAGCCAGACCCACACACGTGACCGCTGCCAAAGCCGCGATCCCCCAGCGCATCTTCATCTCGTCCTTCCCCTGCTCGGTCCGGCAGCCTCACCGGATGACCTATGTAGGCCGATCAAAATAGCTACTTGGACCTCGATATGCCTATCAACGCTTCACGACATTCGAACTACAGAGCGCATCGATTTCCTCGGGGCCATAGCCAAGGTTCTCAAGAACAGCCTCAGTATCCATCCCGAATCGAGGGGCACCAGCCCAGATCCGACCAGGCCGGTTCTTGAACTCGGGAACTACCTTGACCCCACGCATCTCCCGACCGTCAACGGTCGACCAACTCGTAAATACTTCCCGCGCCTGATAGTGAGGATCTCTTTCAGCATCCTCATACGTGTAGCTGACACTGCACAGAATCCCACACTCACCAAATAGCTTCGCCACTTCATGCGCCGACCGCTCGCGGCAGAACGCGTGGACCCGGCGCTCCAACTCATCACCCTGAGGGGAATCAAACGCAACAATATACGACCCCTCCGGATAATCAGCCGATCCATACTCGAGCCCAAACAACGGCAAGGCACGTCGGAGCACACCCGCACCCCGAATCAAGACGTACACATCCTTACCGTCACCGCACCGGATAAGTCCGCTCCCAGGCGAGTGTTGCCGCTGCGACGGCCGACGAACCGGCTCCCTGCCATCATTGAGGTAGTTCAGCGGAGCCACCCCGCTCGCCCGCAGGAGCACCTCAAACATCGCAATATCGATGCTCTCCCCCTCACCAGTCTGACGACTCCTGAGCAACGCCGCCAAAACCGAAGAACAAGCATAAAGCGCGGTCAAATAATCCGCGGTATACGGCGCAGCCGGGACCGCGGGACCATCGGACGGACCATTCAACTGCAGGTAACACCCGAAGGCCTGCGCAATGGGATCGGTTGCCGGCCTCCTGACATAACTAGCGTCACCGCTCTGTCCATACCCCGAAATATGCCCAATGACCAACGACGGATTCGCACCCCACAACACCTCATCCGTCAACCCCCAAGCCGCAAACTGCCCGCCTTTAGAGTTCTCAATAAAAACATCAGTCTGCGCCAACAACCTCAGAAGGATCTCACGCCCCGCAGGCGTAGGAATATTAATCGCCAGATTACGCTGATTCCGCCGCTCCTGCTCGATCAGATACGGACGAAGATCTCGCGTAAACTCCGGATCAGCCGCATTCTCCAACCACAAGACATCAGCACCCATCTCCGCCAAAACCGTCGACGCCCACGGCCCCGCTATCGCAACACCCGAATAAACCACACGCACACCACTCAGGGGCCCGAAATCCGGCACCTGCCGAGCTTCACTCATTCCTTTGTCCTCCCCTTAGATCCCACCTGCACTTGACCTCTGGTTCGAAAGGCCAGCCGATTCGCCTGGACTCGCGTTGGCTTGCCAGCAACCGATTTCGCACGCGCTGACCTCTGCCCAAGGCAGCCTAAAGACCTAGCCCAAGGTGTGTCGGAACTCACCCGACCAGTCGGTATACGTCAGGCTAGCGCCCGCTGAAATCGCTGTCAACGGGTTACGGGGGCTGATTAAAATGCGCCTATCGGGCTGCTCGCCGATGAGAGGTGAGAATCTGACCGTTGCGCTCTGAACCAAATTGACTAGCTTCCTGGATTTCTACGTTCAGCGGGTCCGGAATGTGGGCCACAAAGCAACAAACACCGACTCATACACCCGAGCGACAACCGAGAGCTAACCACGGTCCGCATGCCGTTGACACGCCGAGGTAACAGCGAAAACAGACCTGTCCGGACCGCACCTTCGAAGTAATGATTGGCGAAACACCCGGTGCCGCCGGCGTCAGTCAATCACCCAGAGGTCTCCCCCCTACCGCGCAATAGGGCACTACTCGGAACAGGTACTGCTGACAGTCCGGCAGGCGCCGGCCAGCAGGCAGCGGCAAGCACTACGAGCCGGATGTAGTAGGACGACGCCTAGCGGGGCGGGCATGTGGTCCGCGAAGCCACATGTTCCGAGCTCATCCGCCTCCTCCGCTTGCCGCAAGCGCGCCGCCATCAATTGGCACAATCACGCCAGTTATCCACGATGCATCCGGTCCGAGAAGGAAGGCGGACAGCTTCGCGATGTCCTCCGGAAGACCGAGCCGCTGCATGGGATACCTGGCTGCGGCAGCGACCTCGTCCGATTCATACATGGCTCGGGCGAACCTGGTCTTGACGACCGCGGGCGCGATCCCATTTACGCGGATTCCTGGTCCTAGCTCGACGGCCAGTCGCTGCGTCATGTACACCAGGCCGGCCTTACTCACGCCATAAAGGTTGAGTGGGGTGCCCGTCCTGAAGGCCGCTACCGACGATACGTTCAAGATCGAACCGCCATGATCCTGCATCCAGGCACGATAGGCCGCCTGAACCCAGGCAAAGCTGGCGATCAGGTTAACCTCGATAGTCTTTCGGAACACATTTATGTCGGCATCTAGGAATGGACCAAAGTAGGGATTAATTCCAGCATTGTTAACGAGGATATCCAAAGAGCCGAACGTATTAACCGTCCTCTCGATGGCGTCGCGCTGATGCGCCTCGTCGTCTGCAGCGCCCTGAAGGCCCAAGGCCTTATCAGGCCCACCGAGCATCGCGACTGCGGAGTCGAGGCCCTCCTTTTTTCGAGCTGTAATAACGACGTCCGCGCCCCTAGCTGCTAACTCCGACGCGATCTGCAATCCGATACCACGCGAGCCGCCTGTAATAAGCGCAGTCTTGCCAGCGAAGTCTTGCGGCAACGTTGTCAACTCAGTCACAGGTCACGCCTTCTTTGCAAGAGGACCTCGTGCACAGGAGAGGCGGCCAGTAACCTTTAGCGAGGGTCCCATCTGGCGCATAGCTTCGCTGGCGGCTCAGTAACCACGTACACGCCTCTTGTGCCCCGATGTTCGTAGTCGGCCGCGGGTGCACTTTGGCCGAGCTATACATGCGCGGTGTATTTAGCAAGTTCGCTCTTCGCTATCGCGTTCTTGTGCACCTCGTCTGGGCCATCGGCCAGCCGCAGCGTTCGAACGTGTGCCGACCATTGAGCCAATGGGAAATCTTGGCTTACGCCGGCCGCGCCGCATGCTTGAATAGCCTTGTCCAGAATCCATCCTACCGTGGTCGGCGTCGCAACCTTGATCGCTTGGATCTCCGTGTGCGCGGCTTTGTTTCCAACTGTGTCCATCATCCAGGCCGTCTTGAGCACGAGCAGCCTCAGCTGCTCGATCTTCACCCGTGATTCCGCGATCCAGTCCCGTACGACACCCTGCTCTGAAAGTGGTCTTCCGAAGGCAATCCGCGTCGATACTCGACGACACATGATCTCCAACGCTCGTTCGGCTAGTCCGATTGAGCGCATGCAATGGTGGATTCGGCCAGGACCCAGCCGGGCCTGTGCAATTGCGAAGCCGTCGCCTTCCTTTGCGATCAGGTTCGTAGCCGGAACGCGGACGTCGACGAAAGTAATTTCCGCATGACCCCCCTTCGCTGCATCCTCATAGCCGAACACGCGCATACCTCGATCAATCGTCAGTCCAGGCGTATCGCGCGGCACCAGAATTTGGCTCTGCTGACGGTGTCGCTCCGCTGTGCCGTCTGTCTTGCCCATCACGATGAAGATCTTCGCTCGCGGATTCATCGCGCCACTTGTCCACCACTTACGCCCGTTGATGACGTAGTCGTCCCCTTCGCGGTCAATTCTGGTGCTGATATTCCGGGCGTCAGACGAGGCAACATCTGGTTCCGTCATCGCGAAGGATGAGCGGATTTGTCCGTCGAGCAACGGATTAAGCCACTTCTCCTTCTGCTCGGCAGTGCCGAACATTTCGAGAAGCTCCATATTTCCGGTATCTGGGGCAGAACAATTCGTCGCCTCGGGCGCCAGATGCGGGCTGCGGCCAGTAATTTCGGCCAGTGGCGCGTATTGCAGGTTCGTTAGACCTGCCCCGCGTTCTCCGGGCAGAAATAGGTTCCACAGGCCAGCAGCCCGCGCGTGCGTTTTCAGCTTGTCCACGATCGGAGGAGTCTCCCAAGGCTTACCTGCCGCCAATTGCTCAGTCAGGACTGGCTCAGCTGGATAGACGTAGTCATCCATGAACGTAAGTAATTTATCACGCA
>Ga0207064_1124_pt1 | contig 9829 bp, 10 predicted proteins | sample Alteio_BWMinCont_26_FD_153488 | JGI IMG/M metagenome (GOLD analysis project Ga0207064, IMG submission 153488) | Enriched cells from forest soil in Barre Woods Harvard Forest LTER site, Petersham, Massachusetts, United States -... | ecosystem: Environmental > Terrestrial > Soil > Temperate forest >...
TTGTAGCCCAATAGGATGGGTTCCGGTTGTGCTTCTATAGGTGTCGCCTGTTCACCATGAGCAGGTTCAGACGGGCGAAGGTGTCAGCAACCTGTTTCGGTTGGGCGGCTCTGCGGCGAGCGCACGGTGGTCCTGGGCACTTCCTTCATAATCTCGTCGACTGGCAGAGATAGCAGGGATTCGATGGAAGACGGGAGGGGTAATCGTGACGGTCCTAGAAGAAGTACTCGAATGGTCTCAAGAGCGCCCGGTATGGCAGCGCGATGCCCTCCGGCGCCTCGTCCTGAACGGCGAACTCTCCGAGGATGACATTCGCAGCCTAAGCGAGATTTGCAAGAGCGCGTACGGCCTGGCCGAACAACAGAAGGTCTCTCCATTGGCCAGGGACCATATACCAAATAAGGGTATAGGCTCCACCCAGGTCACACTCGTTTCCATTTTTCACCACCGTGGCGTAAATGCGCTCGCGGAAGGCCAGACGCTCAACTTCGGGCCGCGACTCACTGTAGTGTACGGAGACAACGCCGCCGGAAAGACTGGCTACATTCGGATCCTCAAGAGTGCGTGCCGCGCTAGAGGGCCTGAAAAGATCCTGGGTAACGTTGCCTCCGGCGCGGCTCCGCACGCACCTGTGGTAGCCATCAAATACAAGGCCGGGACTGAAGCGGATGCCCGCGAATGGGCTGGACAGGGAGCAGATGAGTTCATCTCCCGCGTGAGCGTGTTTGATACTCAATGCGCCGCCGTTTACCTGACCGAGAAAACGGATGTCGCGTTTAGGCCCTTTGGGTTAGACCTTTTCGACAAGCTCGTCAGGGCATCCAAAGCCGTGCGATCGAAGCTGGAAACGGAACAGCGCTCCCTTGCGTCAAACGCATTGACGACCCTACAGACGCAAGTACCAGAGGGAACCGCCGTTGCAAAGCTGCTGTCGGGAATCACGTCCCTCACCAAGCCCGAAACGGTTCGCGCCCTCGCATTCTTATCTGCGGACGAAGAAGGTCGCCTTGCGTTTTTAGAGAAGTCGCTTCTCGATTTGCAGGCCAGCGATCCCGAGAAACTCGCTCGTCAGCTGACTCTGCGCGCCGGACGAGTTCGTGCGCTCGCGCGAAATTTCAAAGAGGTGGAGGCGTCGCTATCGGCGAACGCCGTTGCCACCGTGTTTGACACGAGAACCGAAGGTCGCCGGAAAAGCGAGGAGGCAAAAAGACTCCGCGCAGCGACGTTCCCCACGGGCATGCTCGAAGGGACGGGATCAGAGTCCTGGTCGGCCCTGTGGGAATCGGCCCGCCGGTTTTCGCAAGAGCAGGCGTATCCCAGTCAGGCGTTTCCAGTCGTGGACGACGGCGCGCATTGCGTGCTGTGCCAACAGGACCTCAATCACGCCGCCAGCCACAGACTAAAGCAGTTCGAGGCTTTCGTGGCTTCGACAACGGAGCGGGAACTCCGCGAGACTAGAGAGAAATTCGCGCGGTTGCGAAAGAACTTCGTCGAATTCAAGACGACGAGTGAAGCCATCGAAGAAGCAATCAAGGAAATCCGGATTGAGCACGACGTTGTGGCAGAAGCCATCGCTACGGCGATCGTCGCAAACGAACGCCGGAGAAAGACTGTCGTGCTGGCCTTAACATCTGATACCGACCTTGCATCCGATTGTCCGGCGCTGACGGTTGCTAGCCACCACGCTGATCCGCTCGCACTGCAAATCGAGGAACGGGTAAAGACGCTGCGCGACAGTGCGACCGACGAAACAAAGAAACGCATGACCGCAGAAGTGCAAGAGCTGCGCGCGCGCAAGCTGTTTGCAAAGCATGAACCGCTTGTTCTAGGTGAAATCGAACGCAAGAAGAAGATCGCCGCCTATGAGTTGTGCCTGAATGATACGAAGACCCAGACCATCACACAGAAGAGTACCGCGTTGACGCGCACGGCCGTCACGCAAAGGCTTAAGCAGAGTCTTCAGAAGGAGCTGGCCAATCTCGCCTTTCATCAGATCGAAGTCGAATTGAAGGAAGTCGGCGGCGCGGAGGGCATTCTTTATCACAAGCTCATCCTGACGCGCGCGCCGGGCGTCGAATTACCCAAGGTCGTCAGCGAAGGTGAGCAGCGCTGCCTGTCCATCGCCGCGTTCTTCGCTGAACTCAGCACGGCGGACGATCCCTCGGGAATCGTGTTCGATGATCCCGTGTCATCGCTCGATTACAGGTGGCGCGAGGGTGTCGCTCGCAGGCTTGTCGAGGAAGCGAAGACTCGGCAGGTTATCGTCTTCACGCATGACATCGTGTTTCTGCTGCTACTCAAGCAATTCTCCGAGCAGCAAGGAGTCGAACAACTCGATCAGCACGTCCGGCAGCTTTCCAAGGGCGCAGGCGTCTGCGCCGAGGAATTGCCGTGGGTCGCATTACCTGTGAAAAAGAAAATCGCGTTCCTCAAGAACGAGTGGCAGGCTGCCGACAAAGTCTTCCGCGATGGGCACCAGGCGGCCTACGAGAAGGAAGCCAAATACCTATACGGTTTACTGCGTGAAGCATGGGAACGCGCGCTGGAGGAAGTTCTTCTCGGGGGCGTCGTCGAGCGGTTTCGGCCCAGCATTCAGACACAACACATCATCACGCTTGCGGGCATCCCTGAGGAAGACTGCAAGGCCCTGGACGCCGCAATGACCAAGTGCTCCAAATGGTTGCCCGGTCATGATCAGGCCGCAGCAGCGCGGGCGGAAGTCCCTGAACCTGCTGTCCTCAAGGCCGATATCGAAGCGCTGGAGGTTTGGGTGGCGGCCATTCGCAAGCGACGCAAATGACGAACGACGGGCGTCCTCTTTAAACGGGTTCGTGCCCTGAGCCTCGTTCGCAGTGCCTTTCGCACCCTGGGACGACTACGTCGTCAGTACGGCCCAGTGATCGGAAGTAAACTGCGCGAGCCGCAGGAGCCTCGATATAGCCTCATGCGCATCAATTTCGCCAATTGTAGACGCCATGCCGTGGCCGGCATCATCGCGCCAGTAACTCAAGATGCCCAGGGCATTAGTGAACTGTTCTTCCACCGCTTTTCCAGCGCCTATCACGACCAACTTTATGACTTGGCGCCTGCCGCTGGATCTCCGATACTCTGAAAGAACTTTTGCTTCATCCGTGGACTTCGCGACGGCGGTCGCGAGGAGAATGGATTCGGCTGCTGCACCCGCCATTGTACAGGCCGACAGATAATTCCCACTCCACCAATCCGAGACCGCCTCCGCCGCACGTTGTGCATATCCATCACCGAATCGGGACTTGAACTGATAGAGCACTTCGGTCATCCGTGTTGGATCGTGCGGTAGTGTGGGTCGCTCCGACGCAATTTTCCTGACCCACTCACGGCCCCAGGCGGTCAGCGAATACCCGTCTCCGTAAAAAGGCGAAGCATTAAATCGCTGACCAATCTGGGCGCCGACCTGGCCGGCCGGGATTGCAGCGCCGGGGCGAAGCACCCCGCGCCGGCACAAGGTCCAAGCAGCGTCGTAGAAGGGCGCGGCGAGCGGCTCCTGTTCATCCTGCGACAGGTTGAGCACCGGTTTTCCCCGCGCGCTCCAATATTCGTTAGCGGCAAACTCGATCCAAATGTCAGAGCCATGGGCCCGCTGGAATCTTGTCTGCGCTTGCGGAACGGCGGGATCCACCAACTTCGCCAGGCTCGCGATCAAGAAATTGACCGCATCCTCGATATGTAAGTCGGACATTCAACCCCCGAGATGGCCGCGTGCCGGCGCGCGCCCATGACCGATCCAACAGCCTGCTCACCCGCTAGTCCTGACCGGTCCACTCAGGGACCTCGCCGCCGAATTCCTTCGCCAATCGGGCATTGAAATCGTCACGCTCTCGAATTTTCCCCCTGACGAACGCCACACACTCGTCGGGCGACAAAATACGGACCAGGTTTGCAACCTTATGCCGATTGCCCAATATTCCTCCCGGCTGGGTCTTCGAGCCGCCGTCGCCCGTCACCAGCGTCGCCGCATAGTGCGCGGCATCGCACACGATTCTCACGTCGTTTCGCTCGCTCTCGGTCCGGGCACCTTCTGGGAATAGCGCATTCTCGATCCTCCGGTACTCAGCGGAGGATGGATCGGCCGCCGGCGTTACTGTAAAGATTTGACGATTCGCCTTTCGCGTCCGCGCGAGATTTCCACCCGCTTGAGCTTCCAACTGAGCGGTACCGGACATGTTGATCAGAACTACGCCGTCATCGAACCACTTCTCCAGCTGATTCACCGCTTCCAGCTTCTGTCGCGCGTTAATCAGGTTCGTATCGATGTGAAACATGAGCCGCAACGATCGGCCCTCCATACCAATCATGATCGCGAATCGAACAGATGCTCCGCCGAGTCGGCGAGCGAGCGAAGAACCGCCTCGGGAAGCTGAATGAATAGCTTTTTGCCTCCAGAATCCAGAAACTCGATACGGTAAAGACCCTGGCCGGATTCCACCGACTGAGCCTCGGCCCTGACGACTCGGCGACCGCCGATGACGGGCCAATTGCTTATCACTGGATCGTTCATAGGGTGCTCCTGAAGGCACCGGCGTGCGCCTCCGGATTTTCAATCGTCTTATGCGGCCAGTTTCAGCTTCGGCTTGAGTCCAGCCCGCGCTGCTAGCCGTACCAGAAGGTCCATGCTGAATCGGTCGATCTTACCTCGATTCAGATCCGACACGCGCGCCTGGGTGACGCCTAGCACCTTGGCAGCATCGGCTTGTGTCATGCGGCTCTTTCCCAGCCACTGCTCTAGGCCCATCAACAGCTGAGCTCGCATTTCCATCTCCGCGGCTTTCTCGGGCGGAAAAAGATCGTAAAAGACGCTGCGTCCTGCCGGTGTCACGTGACGGGGGCCATGTTCACTGTTGGCAACCTTCTTAGCTCTCATAACCTCACCTTGCAATCAACTTAAATCGCTTCTTCGCCAATTCCAAGTCCGGCCGGCTCGTCTGCTGTGTCTTCTTCTGAAAGCAGTGCAACACATAGACACCCTCGGGCCGCGTCGCGAGATAGATGATCCGGAAAATTCCGGCTTCGTCTCGCTCGCGAATCTCCTTGACCCCAGTGCCGACACTCGCCATCGGTTTCCAATTCTTTGGCTCAAGCCCGCACTGAACCCGATACAATTCAAAGCCGATGGAATCCTGTACTGTCTCCGGAAACCGCTTTAAATCTTCCCTGCTGCCGCCCATCCAGACTACCGGTTTCACAATCGGATTATGCCCGATCTCGCATGGATATGCAATATGTGGCATAATACGCGGGTTTCGAGTGCTCATGGAGTGCGGTGGTCGCGGTCGCGGGGATCGCGAATGTGCTGACGCAACTCGCTGGCAACCGACTCCCTGTCTGTCCGCGGCGGTGGCATTCGATCGACAAATTGTCGGACGTGACTGGCAAGATCCCGGTGGCCGTCCTTGGCGAGGTTGTCGGCGAGAGTTTGCCAGCCGCCTTCGACCCGGCGCCGTGTTTCCACGAGGGTGCGTTTACCAGGTTCGACGCGAAAGTCGCCCTTGAACAGTTCGGCCGCGACAGCCTCGGCTTGTGCGCGGAGGTAGGTGGAATCGCCGCGCAGGCTCGCGCGGTAGATGCCATCTTTTTTGGCCGCTCGAGTCTCGCCACGGACGGCGCGTTCGGTGGCGTTGGCCTCGACGCCGAGCAGCCTTAAGTTTCGAGCAAACTCCGAGCGCCAGTGTCGCAGCGTCGCCTTCTTGATGTTCAAGCGCACGCCCTGTTCGCTGACGGCCTTCAGCACCAGATGTACGTGTGGATGGTCCTCATCAGTATGCAGGGTGAACGCATATCGGTGCTGGCCCCAGAATTCTTCTCGCGCAAGATTTCGAACCGCGCCCAACACTTTCTCGGGCGGCGTGCCCGCCGGCATCGAGAACATGAGCTTATGAACGATCTTGGGCAACTGCCGACCTTTAGTGACGGCGAGTTTGGATTGCCGCCGTACTTCATCGATATCCAAGTCCCAATCGTCAAGAAGTGCTTTCCCAATCCTCCCCTGAAGGCGCTCGCCGTCATCGCCTTCGAGTTCGAGTTTTCCGTATCGGCCGATGTAGTCCAAATGCCGTCGAACCGCCTTCAGGTCGTTGCTGTCTTTCGGCAGCACCTTCACCATCACTTCCGGCGCCCGCTGGACCGTCCGCCGGATCTGTTCCACCTGCGCCGGCGCTAACCTGCTGCCGCCCTCGCGAGGCCACCGCGGCCATGGCTCACAATGTCGAACAGCATGCCGAGGTCGTCACTACGCGGGAGTCGGAACGGACGAGTCATGGTGGGTCCCTGTCGTTATGATATGTAAGCAGTTTTCGAGTCGTTTCGTATTTGCCATTCGGCATAGTTTTGCTTTCCTACAGGGCGTTGAGGAACTGCAACAGCCGGTCGGCGGGTCGGTAGCGTCCCGGCTTAACCTCGAGCGGACTGGTTTTTGCCAACGCGGCTTCCTTCAAGGCAAGGTGGGCATGAAGGTAGATCTGCGTGGTGTTTACCGACTCGTGCCCGAGCCACAGCGCAATAACCGACGAGTCGACATCGGCGGCGAGCAATTCCATCGCAGCGCTGTGCCTCAGAACATGCGGCGAGACACGCTTGCCCTGAAGCGATGGGCAGTGGACCGTGGCGGCGCGTACATACTTCTTGACGAGGTACTGCACGCTGTCGGCACTCAGCCGTGCGCCATATCGGTTCGGAAACAGTACCTCAGTGCCCGGCGCGGCGGAGTCCTTAAGCCACGCCTTCAACAACGCCACAGTCAAGCGAGTGAGCGGCGTGCAGCGCTCCTTGCGTCCCTTACCCTGGCACCGAACGTGCGCGCCGGGTCCGAACGTAATGGCGCTGCGGCTGAGGCTCGTCAACTCCGACAGGCGCAACCCCGTTTGCACGGCCAGGACAAGCAGAGCGTGGTCGCGCCGGCCCACCCACGTGCTACGGTCGGGTCTGGCGAGCATCGCTTCGATCTCAGCGCGCGACAAGAAGTCGACCATCGGCCGAGACTGACGCTTGTAAGGAATGGCGAGGATGCGTTGGATGTGGGCCGAGAGCGCCGGTTCCTGGAATGCCGCATAGTGGAAGAACGAGCGAATGGCGGTCAGACGCGCATTACGCGTACGGGCCGTACAGTGCCGCTGCTCCTCGATGCTCGTGAGAAAGGCTCCAATCAATGCGGCATCGAGGTCCGCGAGATCGAGGTCCGAAGGGCGTTTGTGCCGAAGACCTTGGGCGAAGCTCAGCAGCAGACGAAAGGTATCTCGATACGAGGCCATCGTGTGGGCGCTGACATGGCGTTGCGTCATCAGTCGCTCGGTAAAGAAGCGCTGCAGGATCGCTGGGAGGGTAGGTACGGTGTTCATATTGAGCCTCCCCAGCGTCGCTCCAAGCGCATCGCCGCGTGCCGCATCAGCTCCGGATGCGCCGAGAGGTACCAGTATGTATCGCTAATGTTGGCGTGGCCCAAATACGTCGATAACGTGGGCATCTCCCGGTCGATCTCCATGCCCGATCGCGACCAACGCAACAGCGTCTCGGTTGCAAAGCGATGCCTCATATCATGCAGGCGTGGTCCTCGGTTGATACCTGGTCCACGCAATCCAGTCATGCGGGAGATCGCGTAGAACGCCTTATGAACCTCCGCTACTTGGAACTCGCGACCGCGCCCGGTGAGCAGGAAGTTGGGAGCCTGCACCCGCCATCGCCCCTGAAGACAGTCGTCGCGACGCTGCGCATACAGGGCGAGAGCCCGAGAGGTCGAGGGATGCAGGGGAATGAGGCGAGACTTCAAGAATTTACTGCCGCGGATGGTGAGCACCCCTGCGTTGAGGTCCACATCCTCGCGCGTCAAGCCGAGCGCTTCTCTCAGCCGCATCCCGGTCACCGCCAAGATGCCGAGCAATGTGCGCAGCGTCCAGGGGCGCAATGCCTGACGCGATGGCATGGACTTGGCAGCCGCCATCAACTGGCGGATCTCGCGTTGAGAGTACAGGTAGGGCTTGCACCGCCGAGGTCGAAATGGAAGCAGTCGGGTGCCGGGCACCTCGGTCCTCGGCTCGAACCCCTGCAGATAGCGCGCGAATTGCCGTACGGTGGTAAGGCGTGCGGCCTTCGACGTGGGCCTGATGTTCGCCGGTGCCATCGCCCACTCAAGGGCGAGCTGCGCGGTAACAATCGTCGCACCGTGCTCCTCCATAAATGCGCAGAAGCGCTTGAGGAAGCGCTCCGCCTCACCAAGACGAAATCCCAATGCCCGGCGCAGGGAGAGGTAGTCCCTGAGGTGATCTCGCAGGCTGCTCATGACGCACCTCCCGGCCAAGACAAGGCAAGGGTTCGCAGGCGCGTCAAATCGACCTTGGCATAAATGCGCGTCGTGTCCTCGTCCCGATGACGCAGCACCTGACCAATCTCTCTGAGCGAGGCGCCATTACGCAACATGTGCGTCGCCAGGGTGTGTCGAAAGACATGTGCTCCTTTGCATGGAGTGTCGACTCCCGCCCTACGCATCGCGCGGGCGGTGAGCGTTGCCATCGTCCCGCCGTCAGCGAGCGGGATATGGGGCGCCACCAGGCGAACGAAAACTACTCGACTCTTCGCGGCAGGTCGTCCATCTGCCAGGTACGCAGCAAGCGCCTCCCCAACGTCCGTCGGCAACGGCATCGCCTGAGGTCCGCTCCCCTTGCTGCGGATCGTCAGTTGCCCGTTGTTCCAGTCGATATCGTCCAATGTAAGGCATCGAATCTCACTGGCCCGAAGTCCGAGTCGCGCCAACAGCATCAGCACGGCGTAGTCGCGCCGGCCGACAACTGTCTTGCGGTTGCAGTGCGCGAGTACCTGTTGGACTTGCGCACTCGACAGCGACTTCGGAAGCGTCGCAAGCCGCCAGTGCGCAATCCTGGGGACACTTGCTGCCAGATCGCTCTGGATCTCGCCTCGAAACCGCAGGTAACGCAGGAAGGCGCGAAGTCCGGTGCACAGTTGCTGCATGTGGCCCGGTATCCGCGTCTCCGCACGACGCCGCACGAACGTGAGCACGTCCCCGGCGGTCAGCGCGCTCCAAACGCGGCCTTCCTTACGGGGACAGGCAGCCAGAAAGGCATGTGCGGCCTCGGTGTAGTGTTCCACGGTCCTGACCGCCAGGCCGCGCTCCGTGACGAGATGCTCCTTGAAGTCGTCCTCCAGGACTTGATCGGGTCGTCTTGCGACCAACACGGGCGGCGGACAGCCCCCCGTCGCGCGCAACACGCGCAACAGGTAGCGCAGAGCCGGCGTAGCGCTGCAGTGTGGGGGCGCCGAACTGCGGTGAAGGTAGCGATCAATCAAGCGCTCGTCGACATCACACGGCTTGAGCCGACTTCGCTTGAGCCAGCGACCGAAGCGACCGATGGACAAGAGAGACGCGGATCTATAACTCCGGTTGTAACCGTGCTCTATGTAATATGCAGCAACCCGGTCGATGTAGGCGCCCAGCGACCCACGTCGCAATACCCGCATCGTCATACGGCGGCGAATCAGTCTCGATGCACTCATATATCCTCCAACGTGGTTGAGAATCCACGTCAGAGAACACCAATCTATGCCGAATGCAAAAACCACAGAATGCTTACATCTAGCGCAAAAGGTGCTCTTCTATGAGCCGCCCGTTCCGAGTCCCGCGTAGTGACGACCTCGGCATGCTCATCGATATGCCGCATGCGGCATATCGAAAAACGGCTCGCCTCGGATTCTAAAGGTCTGCTTGGGCATGTCCTGTCTCCCAGCTGATTTCATTCGCCTTCAAAAGCGCCTTGGTGTTTTCGCGCAGCGCCTCGCAGATTTTGAG
>Ga0207064_1125_pt1 | contig 9748 bp, 9 predicted proteins | sample Alteio_BWMinCont_26_FD_153488 | JGI IMG/M metagenome (GOLD analysis project Ga0207064, IMG submission 153488) | Enriched cells from forest soil in Barre Woods Harvard Forest LTER site, Petersham, Massachusetts, United States -... | ecosystem: Environmental > Terrestrial > Soil > Temperate forest >...
ACTTTTCCCTTACGATGCGCCGGCCGCTGTTGTTGGGGGAAAGAAAGATGATACTAACGAAGAAAGAAGCCAATGCCGTGGGAAGAAAATTGCGCCCTTGGGTTCGGCAGACATTTCCGAGCCGCACCAATCTCCAAGTAAGTGTAAGAGTGCGCCAGTTCCATGCTGTCCTCTGTACCTGCGAAGACCTGCGCTTTCGAGAATTTAACAAGTTCAATGCGCCAGCGGACACGCCATATAAGGAGATATGGGAGAAGTTCCTGGAATTGTGCAATCTATCTATAATGGAGAAAGCAACCCGCGCGGAGGTGATATAATGCAAACATTCTACGCTTGGCAACACAACCTGAAGTCCAAAGGCGAGCGCCGCCGGGATATGACGTGGCTTTGGACCGAGTCGCAAGTAAAGAACACAATCCGCCGCGAGGCCAGAAAGCAAAACCTTACGGCAACCTCTCGGAAAGGTCTCTGGTATGTCGCGGACTATAACAACTATCTCCAGAGTCCAGAAACCGGCATGGATAACAAAGAGGCGCTTATCTTTCTTTGGGATGATTAAATATGAAAACTTTTATCGAATGGGCCGCTAAGGACGAAAACTACCCGATGCGCTCGTTTCAATCCTGGATGGATAGACTACAGATCCTTGATGACGCATTGATAAACCACCCATGCTTCGGGGAATGCGGCGGGGTTTGCGTTATATGCGAAGATGTCGGATATACGCCAGAGATGTATCGACAGGATGTAAACGCCCGAGAGGACGTTGTTGACCCCGGCCTGACCGAAGAGGATTACGGCGATGAGGGTATTATATGAAAGCGTTTTCCGAATGGGCCTCTCAATACTACGGCCAGATGCTTGTTTCGTTCATGTACCGGGAGGCGAATGACGAAGCGCACGAGGATATCATCGAAGAGTATTTGCAGAGGGATGACCACCGGGAGGAAATGCTGCAGGCAGGCGTAGAGATAGAGGCCGCGTATGAAGAGAGCGACGAATATTAAGACGCCATGAAGGAAGCATCCCAGGAACTTATAGACGAATGGTGGAAGGAGTAACCATGCAAACGTTTTATGAGTGGGCCATGGATACTACGTTTTCCGAGCGTATAGTGGCCCGGATGGACGCTCGGCTAATTCGCCGCGAGGCCAAAAAGAAGGGCCTTACATTGCGCCGGCGCTGGGTCGGGAGTAAAGGAGTGTGGTATTTTGGCCGGCGCAAAGGCATGACCAATAAAGAGGCGCTGAAGTTTTTGGGGATTTCCCTCAGATCAACGCCGCGTGCATCGAGGCCCCCCGGAAGTGGCGCCTGATCCGCCAGTAGCCGCCAAATCGAGTTTACAACCGCGTCTTTCACGTCTATATTTGAACGAGAACCAGTGGGCCACTTGGTCCGCTCAAGACAAAACCGGGAAAGCCCTTCTCCGTCGCCGCTTTGCAAGTTCTTTCCCTTCACCCGACCTCGAACGAAGACGGCGCTAACCGTTCAGGCGTTTCCAGGCCCGCGAGGGCAGGAGATTGCCTGATGATGCGCACCGACTTCGACTCTTCGCAGAACCCTCTTGTCCACGTCACCCATGGAGCCAATGTTGGCGCCTTTCCGGTCGCCGGCAAGTCGGTGGGCTCCGTGCGGAAAGGCTTGGTCCACCACTTTAGTATCCCTGCCGCGGCCATTGCGTTCGTCGGCGGTCGAATCGTCGGCCCAGACCACATCATTGTCGCCGGACAGGACCTTACCTTTGCCAAGCCCACAGGTCAGAAGGGTGTTGGCACGCAAGTCTGGACCGAAGATGAATTCTGCAAGTGTTTCAAGATTCCCAGCGAAGAATTGCAAGCCTGGACCGCTCAGGGATTGAAGGTCAAGCAATGTCTGGACGGTTCAATCCGCATTACGGAGACGGCGGTAGACGAGTTTTTTCGTGGCAAGGAAATTGAATCCCCCTACCTGACGGCGGAAGAAGCCGCCAAGTACCTGCGCACCACGGTCAAGGGGATCTATTCTTTGATGGAGCGAAGAAAACTCAAAAAACTCCCTGGCTTACGCAACCTTCTTTTTACTCGGGAGGCTCTGGATGATTTCCTGCGTGGAGGCCGGAAATGAAAAACCCGCAGGAAGTTTGCGTTCTCCCGGATGGACGCCCCGTTGGATTTCTGCTTCAGCAGCGCGAGGGCCGTGATCCCTTTTACAATGTCCGTTTCGTCGGTCCGGACATGCGTCGAATAGAGCGATCAACAAAGTGCTCCAGCCGCAAGGGTGCCCGTGATATCGCTTGCCAAACCATCCGCGAGGAGTACGCTCCGAAATCCAGGCTCCCGATCATGCAGTGGGACGAGGCCCTGGCCAAAATGACCACGGCGATGAAGGCACAAAACCTACGGGAAAGCAGCATCAGAGAATACAAGGCAGTCGTCGGCACGCTCCGGAAGGTATATCCTGCCATTCGACGCCCAGGCGACATCACCGAAGCGCTCGCAAAGCAATTCAAGCTGGCGCGGCAACAAGCAAGCCTCAGCGCCAGGACCGTTTCGGGGAATATCTGCAACTTATCCATCGTTTGGGGGAAATGGTTCCGAGACGAACTCGGCATTCTCGACCACAACCCCTGGGATGCGGTCGAATTGCCAAAGGTTGATAAGCCGACTCCCCGCTTCATCGAGCCGGAAGAGGAGCGGGCTTTTATGGCCTGGCTCTTGAAACGTTGGAAAGGCTGGCGGTTGCCGATTCTCCTTCTCGAAGTCAAAGGGCTGGTCGGGTGCCGGGTTCTGGAACTATGTTCTATCCGGTCCAACGATTTTCGGGATGGACGCCTGACATTTGAAGCCGCGACGACGAAGGGGCGGAAGACTCGTCAAGCAAAGCTGCCGGAGGCGATTTGCAAGGAGCTTGAAGCCCTGGCTGGACCGGTCTACTTGTGGGAGCGGTATTCCGAGCAACTGCGGGAGTTTCACCGGCACGAAGGCAAAAAGAACCATGCCAGATGCGTCAGAGAATTTCAGCCCATTCGCCTGAAGCGGTTCCTCCAAAACGAGGTGGTCGAATACTTCCAAACGCATCCGAAAGTTCGCCCATTCACTCTCCATGACTTCAGGGGTACAGCGATGAGCATGGCGAAGGCGGCGGGCGTGAGCTACGACGACGCCGCCATCACGTTCGGATGCCACCCGGAAACCATGCGGCAGCACTATCTCGTGATGGATGAGGTGGCTATTTCTGATGCCGTGCTTGAGAGGGTTCAGCGGGTCAAAGGGTTGGATGACGGCTCGAAGAATGTGGAGAATGGCTCGAATGGTGTGGAGAAAAGCACCAGCAAAGGGGCGGCAGGAAGGTCGCCACGCGGGTCGGATGCATCTGGCACGAAAGACCTGCGGACATCGCAAAAGAATGCCAGGAACCGTTGCGAAACGACCAAAATCAGGGAAAAACGGTGTGGAGAAAGTGTGGAGATTGGCACATAGCAAAGAAGAAGGGTTTACGCCTCTCGACGTAAACCCTTGTGCTGCATACTGCCGAAGAGAGGACTCGAACCTCCACACCCTTAACGGGTACCAGGTCCTGAACCTGGAACTGCTGACACCGGCTGACCCAAAAGTGATATTGGAGAAGCGTTGCAAACTGCTGAAAATAATGCGATTGCAGCGCAAGTTTTCCATGTTGGCGTTATAGATGCGTTGCTGCCGCATAGCCACGTGTGTTACCAAATTGTTACCAAGCGGGGGAGGCAGGGCTCTTGCAATGCGCCATAATTACCCTCCGTACCCGGCCGTCCTCCCTGTTCAAAATGTTGAACGCTCTGCGCCAACAGGGAAATGTCGAGTCGGAATGCCCTGCTCGACAAAGCCAATTCAAAAAACAAGCGCCTCACCGCGGCTTGCTCGCGTGCAAGGCTGCGGCGGCCACAAAGTGCCAGAAGGATTGGTCCATTTTCCCCTCGTCAAAAGCGACAACCGCACGAGCTCGCTCCTCGGCGATGCGTTGCAAGTGAGCAGCGTGCCAATCCTGCATCTTCTCGAACTTCTCACGTTGCTCGGCGTGCCAGAATGGATCGGGCCGCGTCACCCAGCGACGATATGCCAACTCTTGCTCGCTGGGAGGTCGAAATACCCGGATGGCCTGTTGGGTGAACTGAGCCGATACGCGAGAGTCATCGGTTCGGATCGTGGTGTTGCGCCGTCGAGTGATTGCCTCTTTCTTTGCCTCGGGATCGCCTAGCTCGGCGGAGTCTGTGCAATCCACAGGCGAGTCCCCCTGGAAGCGCACGTTCATGATTGGGTGGTCGAATTGCCAGGTCTGCAACAAATCGCCTGTAGAGCAATCCCAAAGGCGAATGGTCTTATTTTCGCCGCCGCTTGCAATGCGCTGGCCATTTCCACTCAGAGCAATGCAGTGGACCTCCTGCTGGCCGGCTTCCATTTCCACGAGCGGCAATTCCATGGAGCCGTACCAGAGGTTGATGGTGCCATCGGCGCCGCAGTTAAGAATGCTGCCGTCTGCACGGCTTACGTCCATGCAACCAAATTGACCATTCGGCGAACCTCTCAGGTGCATCAAGCACTGACCGGTTTCGGCCTGCCAACTGCGGATCTCCCCACCCTCGGTGGCGCTCACCAGCTGGTTCCCATTGGCCCGCCAAGCAACAGCAGTTACATGGTCCACATGAGCTACAAAATCCAGCTCGGGGCGAGGTGATGTGGGAGTCCACAGATAGGTTGAGGTGTCGAAACCAATCGCAAGTTGTCGGAACCCTGGGCGATAGCTTATGGCTTTCCCTAAGGGAGCAGTGTGGTTGAAATAGCGCAATAGCGCCGATTCCTGGTAGGTACGCAAGTCCCATGTCATGATCGGACTCTCTTCGCCCGCAACCGCAAGTTCCAATCCGTCTTCCCGGAATGCAATCGACGTAACAGAGCCTACCCCCCCATCCAAAACACGTAAGGCGCCAGACTTGGGATGCCAGAGTCTAACAGAGTGGTCGCAATGACCGCTGGCCAACCATTCGCCATCCGGACTGAAGGCAAGGCACCTTGCTACGGAACGGTACTGCGGACCGTGGGCAATCTCACGGCCATTCATGCTATCCCACACGGCGATATGGTCGCCAATAGCCACGAAGGAGCGGCCATCGGGACAAAAGTCGGCGCAATTCACGTTTTCTCCCGGAAGGCGCACTTCCAAGGAGGATACTCCGGTTTGAGCGTTCCAAAGACGAATGATCCCCCCACCGTTTACGGTCAGGAAGCGCTTTCCGTCGCGGCTGAATCGTGCGCACACCGTCCCAGGCTCGGTGTGCATCACCAGGCGCCCGCTCAGCTGATGCCTCTGGATATCCCAAACTCGGATTGTGTGATCGCTGGAGGCGCTGGCCAAGAGATTTCCATCAGGACTCCAAGCCAGGTCCCAGATATCACCCAGGGAATGTCCAGGAAGTGACCAGAGAACTTTCTTGGAGATGAGATTTTGTGCCCTGATAAGTCTCCGATCTATCGCGCATATCTGGCTGCAATCCGGGCTAAGGGCGAAGGGGGCCATGACTTGTCCGAAAGAAAAATGATTCTCTTCGACAGCATCCCCAACAGCGATTCCTTGTTCCAGATCCCAAAGAAGGTGCTCGGATGCCGGTAGAGTTGCCGCCAGCAATCGCCGGCTTTCCGGCATGAAGGCCAGGCGAATTCGTACGACCGATCGCGGTGTGGTGGGTGCCTTTGCGGGATGAATATGCATCGTTTTAATTGCATTACCGGTCTGGACATCCCAAAGGTTGATACTCCAATCATCGTGGCCTGTGGCGATCCATCGGCCGTTTGGGCTAAATGCAAGGTCGCCTATATCCGCCTTGGAAGCGGTGACCACTCGAATTTCGTGACCATCGTTCGCGCGCCAAATCCGCAGCTTACCCTCACGGTCACCGCAGGCAACCAGTCGGCCGTCAGGGCTGAAGGCGACGCAATCGATGATTGCGCCTGACCCTGCTAGGCATAGCCGTTGCCGGCCGGTTTGGGTTTCCCATATACGCACGGTGGAGTCTGCTCCGCTGCTGGCGATCAAACGGCCGTCTGGGCTGATTGCAAGACCCAGAATCCGATCAGTGTGCCCGTGAAGAACTCGCTGCTCCAAGCCCGTGCGGACATCCCAGATACGGACGGTTTTGTCTTTGCTACAGCTGACAAGGTTGTTTCCATCCGGGGTAAAGAGGACCCTCGTCACGGTTTCCTCGTGGCCGACCAGGGCGAATAAGCTGCCGTCAAATGCACGTCGCAAGTGCCACCATTCCATGCCGCGAAGGCGCTTTGGCACGTCCGCCAAAGTGCGCAATGCTCCAACTAAATTTCCTTGTGCGATTGCACTTTGAGCCTGCTGCAACGCACCGAAGCCATTTTCTTGCTCGACTTTCTCCAATCGATCTCCAAGCTCGGCATTTTTTTTGATGCTTTTTTGGACATCTACCTTGTATTGATCGAGTTGCACTCGAGTCGCTTCTTCGTAACTACTCTGCCAGAAGGCGGTAAGGCCAATTCCTATCAAGAGCAGCGCAATAGATGTAAGCAGAACTGTTGTCAGGGGATGGCGTTTCACGGCCTTGGTCGCGCGGACCGCCAAACCTGGCGGCCTGGCATGAATAGGTCTTCCTTCAAGAAATAGGCGAAGGTCCGCAGCCAAGGCGGACGCGCTTGGATAGCGGCGATCCGGTTCCTTTTGCAAACATTCCAGGCAGATCGTTTCGAGATCACGAGGAACATTTTGCGTCACTCGCGTCGGCTTGACTGGCTCGCGTTCAGAGGCTATTGCCGCAAGCGTTTCCAAAGGAGTGGCTGCAACAAGAGGGGGCCGTCCAGTAAGCATTTGATAAAGAATTGCGCCCAGAGCATAGATATCGGTTTTCGAATCGGTCAGGCGGCCTTTCCCATCCGCCTGCTCCGGGGCCATGTAGGCAGGCGTACCGAGGAAGGCCCCGTCGCGAGTAATGGTCTTGGCTTCGTCGTCGAGTCGGCGCGCGAGGCCAAAATCACTGATTTTGAAAGCGCCTGAATTCCAAGGAGAGGCAGATTCCCAGTCGTTCGTATTCGGCTCGTCGGGGCCAATCGATCGGTCGCTGGTGCTTCTTGAACCAGGCAGGCTGACCAGGATATTAGCAGGCTTCAGATCCCGATGAATTACGCCCCGGGAGTGCGCATGCTCCAAGGCGTTGGCCAAAGTCTCCGTGATTTGCGCCGCTTGGTCGGCCGGCAAGGGACCCGCTTCCAATATTTCTTCTAGCGAAGGGCCGTTCACATATTCCATCACGATGAAGGGCGTATCGTTCTGTTCACCCTTGTCGTAGATCTGAACGATGTTCGGATGATGCAAACTAGCTGCTGATTCCGCCTCTTTACGAAAGCGTGCTCGCGCCTCGGCATCGCCAAGACGGAAAGGATGAATCATTTTGATCGCGACCACTCGCCCCAAGCTCGCCTGCTTAGCCTTGTGGACGATCCCCATTGCTCCGCGCCCTAATTCCTTCAAGAAGTGAAAACCAGAAAGATTCGGCCAACCGTCGGCTTGGCCACGGTACGAAGGGTCATCGAGCCGAGAAAGAGAATTCTGGCCCGCCGATTCCCCGGAGAAAACATTGCCCTGTCCATCGAAGGTGCTTGCCGCTTTCCCTCGTAGCATGGTCACCTTGTTCGCTAGCGACTCCAAGGTCCGCAGCAAGTTTAGTTGAGTTTCGAGAGCATCGCGAAATTGTGGAAACCGCTGGAAATATTCTTTATCAGATGGGGCAGGGCCCACTGCGGAGGCCAAAACGAATTCCTGGTAAATCAGATCAAGGGTCCCTTCGGGATCGCCAGCTAGCGCGGGATTCTCGCTCAAGTAGTCCTCGACGGGGCGGCGGTCGCCCCGTTCCCAACGCTCGCGCTGGTCGTCCAGGAGGTGATCGGAGGTCTTCGACATCGCCGAGGTATCCTAGTCTTCCTTACCGTGACTTAATTGCTCGCGAATGCGTGCCATGGCCCGCTCCAGCGTCATGCGTAGCGTATTTGGATTAAGCTCCTTCCCTTTCGTAGGCGATAGCAGGGCGGCGATTTCGGGGAAGGTCCGGCCCTGGGACCGCAGGTCGGCGATCTGCCTTTCGTTCTCGGTCATCAGACTGCGAATCTGAGAATAGACCTCCCGCGAACCCATCTTGTCTCCCGGACTCGGATGGTTATTTGCTTGGGGCAGACACCGTCCTTCAATCCATACTGTCTCCAAGGCGCGCCATTCGGCATTTAGATTCCGGACCTTGTCGATCACCTTGTGTTTCGCCATTCGCTGCAACAGAGTGTTGAGCTGCCCAACCCCCCTGAAACGAATATCCCCGGCGCGTGCGCCGATGAAGAAATCGGCAAAGACGGACTGAATGATATCGTCCGAATCGAAGATCTGCCTCAGGTGGCTCTTCCTCGGCAAATGAATGCGTACGGCCCGAAGGACGAAAGGTCCCAATTGCCTCATCAACTCGGCCGACGATTCTTCGTGGCCTCCTGCGGCTCGGTCGAGGAGTTTGCGCAGAGCGTGCTCGTCCATGGGGCATGGATCCTGGAGGGCGGTCTACGGAGCCGTTTTGGCAGAAATGGCTGGTCCCATTTTGAAGTGAGCGGGAGAAAAAGCAAGTTTTTTTTCAAATCGTGTGCGTTTTGGTTCGCCGGCTCCGTTGTAACGCCCATACCTGAAAAGCGCATCCTCTATTCGTCGGCCGCCTCGGCGAGCGGCCTGGCGGTAGCCCGCCGCATAGCTGGCCGCAGCAACGGTAGGCTTTCAACTGGAAAGGTTCCCCCACATGCTCGTTGGTCGTTTTCTCTTCATGGCTCGAGTTACGGCACTAGTCTTCGCTGTTGGGCTTGCCTCTGCAGACCAAATTCACGCCCAGACAAACGCGAAGCCTGTCCCAGTGCCGGCGGGCGCTCAAGCAAGTGCCACTGCCGCCGCTAAATCGCAGTTGAGGTTCCAAGAAGCGGAAGCGATACGCAAGGCCATCCTTCTTTTGCAACAGGGCGACAAGGACTACAAGGGCCATCGCGCAAATGCCGTGAAGGCAGCGAAGGCGGCGGCCAAGATTCTCGACGACCAGGTGATGAAGAGCGGCAATCCCCAGGTCAAAGCAGTCACCAATGCCGAAAAAGCCACGGTCAAGAAAACGGATCAAGCCGAAAAGCTCTCCGTGACCGTTCACGAAACCCAAGCTTCTTCCGACACGCAGCTCAAGAACGCGGGCGAACTTCTTGCTGAGGTTCGCAAGACCTTGGCTCAGAATAAGCAGCCGAAAGTTCTAGCGCATGTGGACACGGCAATCAAGGAGATCGAGACGGCACTGGCAATCAAGTAACGGAATGGTGCTGGCCACCCGGAAAGTTCTCCATTTTGAAGAAATGAACGGCCTTCCCCAAAAAGTATCGCGTTGCAAGACCCGGAAGCACCAATTGGCGATCTAAATCTAAATAACGGATATTGACCATGCGTTTGTTGTCTTTTCTTCGCGGCTCCAGATTCCGTCATACCGATTCCTTGGCCAAACAGCCGCAGCTGCGAAGGAAAGAAAAACTTCGCCGGGGGAAACTAGTCCTGGAAAGTTTGGAAGATCGCATCACCCCCTCTGCCGTGTCCTGGACCGGAAATGCCGGGACGCTCAACTGGAGCGATCAAAACAATTGGTCGAACAATGCGGTTCCCGGTCGCGGCGATGACGTAACGATCAGTAAGTCTGGCGTCGGCACGATCACCATTGGCGCAG
>Ga0207064_1126_pt1 | contig 9713 bp, 6 predicted proteins | sample Alteio_BWMinCont_26_FD_153488 | JGI IMG/M metagenome (GOLD analysis project Ga0207064, IMG submission 153488) | Enriched cells from forest soil in Barre Woods Harvard Forest LTER site, Petersham, Massachusetts, United States -... | ecosystem: Environmental > Terrestrial > Soil > Temperate forest >...
ATGTCGGTGAAAACCGGGACACCATCCGACGGGCAGCCGACCCCTGTCAGCGCGTTGCAGTTGGGAGAGGAGAAGGGCCGCAAACCAACGAAGGTCAGCGGGGTTCCGCCCGCCGCACCGGTCACGATGGAGCCGTTGGGCATGTGAAACTTGAACCCCGCTGGCACGGTGACGTTGAATGGCGAATCTTCCGCAGTCGGTCCACAGGCATTTGCGCCTTGTATTGCAATGATGTCTAGGCAGGTTTGCGGATTGGACGGGTTAATGTCGCGGCCTGCCAGCAGGCGGTGACCTTGCGAACCCACGTAACCGATTTGAAACATTATATCTCTGGCCAACTCCCGTTGGATGGTCAGATTGTATTGCGCCGTATACTGCGTGCGCAGGTGAGGCTGGAATTCTCCGAATAGCAGAATCGGCCGGAAGTTCGACAAGTCAACCGGCTTCCCCGGCGTCGGCGTAATAATTCCTCCAAAGGGGTTTGGCGCCGTACTTGGTGTCAGTGCTTGCGGCCCCGTCCCGGCCTGAAAAACATATGGAGTATTGAGGAACGTGTTAGAGACTGAGGTACTCCCGCCAAAAGGTGGCTCAGCGCCGAACTGGGCCATCACCAACTCCTCGATTGGGTTATAGAACAGGCCCCAACCCATGCGGATGCTGGTTTTCCCATTGTTGCCAAACACCTTCCCCAGAAAACCGCTATCAAAATTGGGGCTGTACGCCAAGCCTACCCGAGGAGCAAAAGACTTGTAATAGGTGGAGGTCAGGCCGGCGGGAACGCCGGGGTCGCCCGGAACCACCAACCCGGTGGGGCAGTCAGCAGGAAAATCGACGGTAAGGGCGGAACTGCAAGGATAGATGGTGCTGTTCTGGCCAGGACGGAAGGTCTCTACGTGTCCGCTGACGTCGGTCGGGGGCGTATTGAGTTCCCAGCGCAGCCCGTAATTCAGGGTCAGATTTGGCTTGATCTTCCAGCTGTCCTGGAAGAATGGATATAGGGAGGTGCTGCGAACCGCTTCACTCTGACCGGAGCCTTGGAGAAAAGTATCACTCAAGCCGAGCAGGAACTCGGCGTAGTTGTCGCCGTCACCGGTCCCGATCGCGTTCGGTCCTAGACCACTAAACGTGTAGTCGCCATTCACGTCGAAATAGTAGAACTGGTCAAATCGCTGACGCCGTACCTCAGCGCCAAACTTGAAGGTATGATTTCCCTTTACCCAGGTCATGTTGTCGGACCACTGGAAGCTGTTGCCCACCTGGGGAAGGACGCCCTCCCAGTTGTTGCCGAAATTAGCGCCACCTCCAATGCTGACAAACGGGACACCAGTGTGGCTGACTGGAAGACCTGGCGTGATCCCGAGCTTAGCATTGGTACCGAGCGGCCCCGAAATGGCCGTGGAATCGGAAAGACCGGTAAAGCAAAACGCGGCCGCAGCACCCGTACCACAAGACGCAGTGACCGCATTCGAGGTCTGCGGCTCGAGAAAACCCAGTTGTCCTTCCCGCATGTAGGTGAAATGCGCCTCATTGACCAGTGAATTACTGAGCGACCAGCTGTGACTGATATTCCACTGCTGGAAGCGAGAATTGTCGAAATTACCGAAGCCCGGAACATTGGCTCCCGCCTGTTCGAAAGTGTCATAAGGCGCGAGCTGTCTGACGTCCGTGAAGTAGTAGTAGATCGAGAGGTTCTGGCGATCAGTAATCTTGTGATCCACGCGCACCGTAAACTGATCCTCGTTATCGGTTCCGGTGGGGACGGACTGGTTCTGGAACGCCCCCACATTTGCCTGAGGGATGAACCTCTGCATCAGGGCGATTGCTACTGGGTCTTGACATGCCGTGGGGATGGTTCCGGTGGGAAATATTGCGGACCACAACTTGCCGGCAGCAGGCGCTTGCCCGCCGAGGCCCTGAATCGCGGCCGTACAACCGGGCCGTCCCATTAATACCTGGGCCACGAATGGGTCGCTGATTTGGTTGGGCAAACCGCTATTAGGGTTTGTAGCCGGCGCGAATCCTCCCACCGCAGAAAAATCGCCCTTCTGCTGCGCGAGCGAAGGCACGTTCACTACCTCCCCTGGGTCGCCCTGGCGGATGCGGCGGCCCTCATAAGAGGCAAAGAAAAAGGTACGGTCTTTCTTGATCGGTCCACCAAGAGTTCCGCCGAATTGATTTTGATTCAACTGCGGCTTGACGGTGTTGAAGTAACCTTGTGCATTCAGTACCGTGTTGCGGAAGTACTCGTAGACGTCCCCATGAAATTGATTGGTACCCGATTTGGTGACGACGTTGACCACCGAACCTGAATTGCGTCCATACTCGGCATCGAAGGTGTTCGTGATTACCCGAAACTCGGCGACGCTGTCCGGAGTCGGCTGCACGGTGGGCAGGTTCACGAACTGGTCGTTGGCGTCGCCTCCGTTGACGCTGAAGTTGTTGGCCCGGGTACGTCCGCCATTTACCGAAACACTACCGGCGTCATCGGAGCCAAAGAAGAGGCTACCACTACTGCCCAGCTGCGACTGCACTCCGGGCTGGAGCTGCAGGAACTGATAGGTATCGCGGGTGTTCAACGGCAACTCGTTCACCGAGCGATCATTAATGACAGCGCCGAGTTGCGTGCTGGTGGTATCGACCTGTTGGGCTTCCGAAGTGACCTCGACCACTTCCTGGGTGGCGCCGATGTCCATGGTCTTATTCAGCGTTACCACTTGGGTCACATCGACGGTGATGCCTTTCTGCACGCTCTTCTTGAAACCGGCCAACTCAAACTGCATATCGTAGACACCGGGCACAACTTCGACGAAGTTGTAATCGCCGCTGCCATTGCTGGTCGTCTCTCGGGTAGCGCCGGTGGCTGCGTGGATCAAACTCACCTTCACGTTGGCCAGCACTGCGCCAGTGGGATCGGCGATGCGGCCCACGATTCTGCCGCTGGTGCTCTGCGTGACGGCCGGGAAGGAAAAAATCGCGATCAAACTGAGCAGGGTCAGGCAGAAGGACAGCATGCGGCGGTCCAGAGACGGATGCATACAGCACCTCCTAATGCGGGGTGGAGAATTTGCCAGCAATCAGGTTGCGTGAAAAGCAAACCTTGCTATAATCGCGCAAGGTTATTGAAACCTGCCATAGACTGTCAAGCAAAAAAATGGGTTTTCAGGAACGCCTTGAAAATACTCGGAGCGCACGGTTTTGTAAAATGAAATCCGCCGAGACAAAACCATACTTAAAGATCGGAGACGTAGCCCGCCTGGCGGGGATTTCTCCCTCGGTGATCCGCTCCTGGGAACGTCTGGGGCTAGCCCGCCCGCAACGAACGGCCAGTCGATACCGTGTCTATACACCCGAGGACGTGAAATTGCTGAAGCGCGCACGTTTTCTGCGCAAGGTGCGAGGGCTCAACGCTCCGGCAATCGTGCAACTGCTGCGGCGGGAAGGACGGGTGCGCACGCATGCAAATGGGGCTAGCGCAGCGATTGGTGCCCATCTGCGCCAACTCCGACAGCGGCGTGGACTCTCGCTGGCCCAGGTGGCAAAACAGGTCGGCATCTCCGTGGGATTTCTGAGTGCGCTGGAGCGTTCGCAGATGAGTGCATCGGTAAGCACACTGCGTAAGCTGGCGCTGTTCTACCAAACCAACATCCTGGACTTCTTCGATGCAACGGAATCGCGAGGCCGGCTGGTGTCGCCCGGAAAACGCAAGATCCTGGAGGCAGGACCGGGAGTTCGCATGGAGTTGCTGGCATGGGGAAACACGGTGATGGAACCGCATCTGTTTCGCATCGCGCCCAAAGCGGGCAGTGGCGAATCATACGCCCACGAAGGCGAAGAGTTTCTTTACGTGCTGCGGGGAGAGCTGCGGATTTCAGTCGAGGAAGAGGAATACCGTCTGCGAACGGGTGACAGTTTCTATTTCGAGAGCGCGACGCCGCACCGCTGGCTGAACCCGGGCCGCAATGAAACCTGGGTGTTGTGGGTGAACACGCCACCGACGTTTTAAACAATAGAGGAGAGTTGAGCAAGGTGAGCTGCAAACTGGTATACCAATCCGCGAAGTGGAACGAGGCAAGTACACACTCGGAGGGCTCACAGTGATGACGCGGCGCATTGGGATTGTGTTGTTGATGGCGTGCGCACTGCTCCTCGCCGGGGCGTGCACCAAGAAAGCCCCAACGTTGAACTTGCTAGTGTGGGAAGGCTACGCCGATCCTACCTTTGTGCGCGGTTTCGAGGAGCAACACCACTGCAAAGTTTCCGCTTCGTACATGGGATCGAGCGACGAACTGGTCGCGAAGCTGCGAGGTGGGAGCGCAGGCAATTACGATGTGATTTCGCCATCGAGCGACGTGGCAACTTCGATTGCATCGGCCGGACTGGCGGCGCCGCTGGACCTCTCCAAACTACCCACCTACAGCCAACTTTCTCCGCAGCTCACTTCCCTGCCGTTGGTGCGGGTCAAGGGCCAAGTTTTTGGAGTTCCCTTCATGTGGGGACCGGACCCGCTCATTTATGACACCACTGCATTCTCCAAACCGCCGGAGAGTTGGAGCATTCTCTGGGACCCGAAATATCGCGGCAAGATTTCGGTCTGGGACGATCTCTCCACGGTGTACATGGCGGCGCAGGTGTTGGGGTTCGACAAACCTGAACCCAGCCAGATCTACAACTTGAACGACGAGCAACTCGAAGCAGTAAAGAAGAAATTGCTGGAGTTGAAGCCGAACGTTCGTAAGATGTGGTCAACCGGTGGGGAGTTGACGAATCTGTTTCAGAACCACGAAGTGGTGGCCGCCATGGGCTGGCCGCTGATGACCAACCAGCTTCGCAAGATCAACTTTCCGGTGGGTGAAACCATCCCCAAGGAGAATACGACGGGCTGGATCGATCATCTGATGATCACCGCCGGCAGCGAGAATAAGGATCTGGCACAGCAGTTTCTGGAGTACATGATCGGTGCGGAAGTACAGAAGAAGGTGACGGACATCACCGGCTACACACCGGCGAATCCGCAGGCAGCGCAGTACATGACTGCCGAGCAAGTAAAGAGTCTGCATTTGGATGACGTGGACAATTATCAGAAGCGCCTGTACTTCTGGCAGAACGTTCAGCGGAGAGCGAAGTACAACGAAATCTGGAATGAAGTGAAGGCGGCACAGTAGTGTTCATCGGGTAGAGCCGCACCTTGCCAAAACGGCGGCGCTGCCAAGACAAATGGCTACCACGACCGAACCCGCAATTGTTCGTTCCGCCAAATCTGGCGCGCAACCTCTGCTCTCCATTCGCAATGTCGCAAAGTCGTTTGGGAAGCATCCGGTGCTGCGCGATATCTCCTTGCAGATTGCGGAAGGCGAATTTCTGACCATCCTGGGAGAAAGCGGTTCGGGCAAGACGACACTGCTGCGCATCATTGCGGGCTTCGAGAGCGCGACCTCTGGCGAAATCTGGATGGAAGACGAACGGCTCGATGTTCTGCCTCCATACCGGCGCAGGGTGAATACGGTCTTTCAACACTACGCGTTGTTCCCCCATTTAACCGTCGAAGAAAACGTAGGCTACGGACTGCGTGTGGCAAAGCTGCCAAAGGCGGAGGTTGCGGGCCGGGTTGAGGAGGCGCTGGCGATGGTCAAGATGGCAACTTTCGCCAAGTCGAAACCGGCGAAGATCAGTGGCGGCCAGCAACAGCGCATCGCGCTGGCGCGGGCACTAGTAAACCGGCCACGGCTGCTGCTGCTGGACGAGCCGCTCTCCGCGCTGGACGCCAACCTTCGACGGCAAATGCAGGTGGAACTGAAATCTCTGCAGCGGGAAGTTGGCATTTCGTTTGTGTTTGTGACTCACGACCAAGAGGAAGCCATGGTCATGTCGGACCGCATCGCGCTGCTGCGCCGGGGAGAATTGGAGCAGATTGCTTCGCCGCGCGAAATCTACGGTCAGCCAGCGACCGCGTACACGGCGCAGTTCATAGGGCATACCAACCTGCTGCAAGGAGAAGTGAAGGGTGGGGTGGTTCGATGCCACTCGCTGGATTGGCCGGTAGGACTGCCGGATGGGCCAGTGCTGTTCTCGTTGCGGCCGGAGAATCTGCGAGTAGTGGATTCGGCGGTGGGAAGCGCAGGCGTTAACGTTGTCCGATTCCGCGGCCGGGTTTGTCACCAGGCGTTTCACGGCTCAACCGAGTTATTACAAGTGGAATGTGCGGATGGATTGAAATTATCAATACGCACCGCGACGCGGGAGAACTGGCACGGTGATCTGGAGCTGGAATTTTCTCCGGAAGATGCGGTCGCGGTCCGGCCGTCCGAGGAGAGGATCTGATGTTTTCCCGCGCCTACCGGGCCGCGATTACCTTGCCGCCGCTGGTGTGGGTCGCAGTGTTCCTGCTGGTCCCGTATGCGCTGCTCTTCTGCTACAGCTTCTGGTCGGTTTCTCCGTCGCAGACAATCGTGCATTCGTGGACGCTCGATAACTATCGCGATCTGTGGCGAGTGAATGTTTACCTACAAACGCTGTTTCGGTCGATGTGGATTGCAGCGCGGGTAATGGTTTTTTCGCTGCTACTGGGTTACCCGCTGGCATATTACTTGTCGTTTCACGCTGGGGCGAGGAAGGAACTCTTTTATCAGTTGGTGATTATTCCGCTGTGGGTGAGCTATCTGGTTCGGGCCTATGCGTGGAAAACGATCCTGGGAAGCGATGGCGTACTCAACACCTTATTGCAGTACACGCACTTGACGCGGCATCCGTTGGATTTTCTGCTCTACAGTCCGTTTGCGGTGGTGCTGACGCTGACACACATCTATACACCGTTTGCGTTTTTGCCGATCTACGCCTCGCTTGAGCACATTCCGCGGAACCTGGTGGAAGCGTCGCATGATCTTGGAGCATCGCCCTTTCAGACCTTCTGGCGAGTGGTCTTCCCGCTTTCAATTCCTGGCGTTCTGGCCGGGGCGACGTTTGCGTTCGTGCTCAGCCTGGGAGATTTTCTGGCGCCGCTTTTGTTGGGCGGACCGAGTGGAATCATGATTTCGAACATTGTGGTCAGCCTGTTTGGCGCGGCCTATAACTGGCCGCTGGGGGCGGCGATTTCGCTGTGCATGCTGCTGCTGGTACTGGCGCTGATTTATCTGTCGGAAAGCCTGGAAAAGAAATGGAGCTTTCGATGAGCGGCAAAGCGCAGGTGAAGTCGCGCTGGTTGCCGTGGCATGCGGTAGCCGTCTTTGGCTTTTTGTATCTGCCCATCGTCACGCTGATTGTGTACTCGTTCAATGGAAACGGTGTGGGAGGCTTCCCGCCGCGGAATCTGACGCTCGACTGGTATCGCATGCTGTTCGCCGATGATGCCATCTGGACTTCGGTCTCGAACAGCGTGCTGGTTGCGGCAGCTGCAATGGCAATCTCGCTGACCTTTGGCATCCCCGCAGCTTTGGCCCTGGATCGTGCCAACTTTCCCGGGAAGGTTCTGTTCCGGCGACTGGTCTTGCTGCCACTGATTCTGCCGGGAATTATTACCGGGCTGTCGCTCCTGATGCTGTTTCGCGCAGCTGATATGAAGCTGAGCTTGCTCACCATTGTGCTCGGCCACGGCACGGCGTTGATTTCCGTCGCCACAACGGAAGTGTTCGCAGGTCTACAGAAGCTTGACCGGGCGCAGGAAGAGGCATCACTGGATCTCGGCGCAAATTACTGGCAGACGTTTTGGCGAGTGACGATTCCGAACCTTCGTTTGTCGATCATTGGAGCCGCGTTGCTGATTTTTACGCTGTCGATGGATGAGATTGCGGTGAGTTTTTTCCTGATTGGTCGGGACAACACACTGCCACTCGAAATTTGGGGACGGCTGCGGCGCGGGATCACGCCGGAGATTAATGCCATCTCGAGCATCATTTTTGTGTTTTCGCTGGTGGCGATTGTGATCTGGTATCACTTGCGTGCGAGTGCGGAGGGAAAAACTGAAGTGGCAACGTAGTTGGCGACCGTAGCGCAAGTAGCGCTCGGCGCTACTTGAAAAGGGAACGGCATGGGCACAAATCGCAGAGACTTTATCAAGTACGTTGTAGCCGGTTCGATTGCCGCGGGGTGTCCCGTTGACCTGTCCTTGCTGGCAGCGGAGACCTCGCCCCAGCCCGCTGTTGAAGGCGAAGACAACCGTATCTGCCATCAAGTTCGCGACGGCAAGGTTTTCACTCTGCCACCCGCCACGGCTCATCACGACATTGTGATTGTGGGCGGAGGAGTCAGTGGACTCACCGCGGCTTATTTGACCCGTCACCTCAACTTTCTGCTGTTGGAGAAAGAGCCGCACTGGGGAGGCAATGCCTACCTCATGGAGTACGACGGCAACGCGTTTGCCACTGGGTCTGCGTTCCTCACCAAGAGTGAACCTGCGGCGTTCAGCTTCGCGAAGGAAATCGGGCTTGAGCCGTTGCCGGTGCATGATCGCGACGCGACCATCATTCAAGGCGAATGGATTCCCAATACATGGACCGACGGCCTCGATAAATTGCCGTATCCTGCGACGGTCCGCGAGGGGTTCAAGAAGTTCAAGAAGGAAATTCTTGCCATCGACGTCGCCAAGCGCAGCAAAGAATTGGACAACATTCCATTTTCTAGTTTCATGAAAGGGTTTCCGGCTGAAGTCAAGGAGTGGTGGGACAACTACGGTCCGTCCAACTGGGGCGCCACCAGCGAACAGACCGCCGCCAGGCTCGCGATCGATGAACTGCAAGACATCGGTTCAGATGAGATTCCGGATTTCTACACCTGGTCGGGAGGACTGGGCGCGATAACCAAGAGATTGGCGGACCTTCTGCAACCGAACTTTGCCGACGGCATGCTTTCCGGCGCCACCACTGTTGCCGTCGTCCCCGGCAAAAAAGAAGTACAAGTCACTTACATGCACGGGGCAGAACTGAAGACGGTGACTGCTAGAGCCGTCGTCATGGCCACTCCGAAGTTCATTACCCGGCGGATTGTGCAGGGCCTGCCCGAGAAGCAGAGCGATGCCATGCACAAGATCCACTACATTCCGTACCCGGTGGTGAACCTTATCTTCGACAAACGGGTGTTCAACAAGTCGTACGACACCTGGTGCCCAGGCAACACATTCACTGACTTCATTGTTGCCGACTGGGTGGTGCGCAACCAGCCCGGATACCAGCAGAAGTACAACATCCTGACTTGCTACACGCCTATGAAGGAAGACGATCGCGGCTATCTCCTGACCGAGGGCAGTACGCGAAAGATTGCGGTGAATGTGCTGCGAGATTTCCAGAAACTGTTTCCAGGATCGAACGTCGATCCCATCGAGGTTCATATTTACCGTCGTGGCCATCCTCTTTACATGTCCACTCCCGGCCTGTACACGACCATTCAGCCCTTGGTGCGGGAACCAATGGACCGTGTGTTCTTCGCTAACACCGACTCGGAAGGGCCGGAGTCGACCACCAACAAGGGAATTCTCGCGGCGCGGCGTGCGGTGAAGGAGGCAGAACGGCGTTTGGCGGGGAGACCGATGCCGCAACATGCAGGTGCGGCAGGTTAGTTTCGCTGACCGGAAATCGATGAAAATCAGTTCCCAGCAGCCAGTTCTCAGTTCTCAGTTAGTCCTCATACACCCCCGCATAGTAAAGTAGTAGTGAGGCGTAGCCTCGTTCGCTGAAAGGATTCTCTTGAGTTCCGGCATTCGTAACATCGCAATTATTGCCCACGTC
>Ga0207064_1127_pt1 | contig 9616 bp, 8 predicted proteins | sample Alteio_BWMinCont_26_FD_153488 | JGI IMG/M metagenome (GOLD analysis project Ga0207064, IMG submission 153488) | Enriched cells from forest soil in Barre Woods Harvard Forest LTER site, Petersham, Massachusetts, United States -... | ecosystem: Environmental > Terrestrial > Soil > Temperate forest >...
TGCTGAATGTGAACGATAAGGATTTTGACTTTACCTACAGCGAGGGGCAAACTTTGGATTACTCCGACCAAACTTTTACCAGCAACCTGGCCTCGGTTATGGCCTTTTATGCCTATGTTATCGTAGGTATGGATTACGACAGCTTTTCGCCGCTGGGCGGCTCACTTTATTTCCAGGCGGCACAGGCGGTGGTGCTCAACGCGCAATCCAACGGCGCATACAAAGGATGGAAAGCCTTTGACGGCAATATAAATCGTTACTGGCTATCTGAGAACCTGAACAGCAAAGCCTACAATAGCCTGCGAAATTTCATTTACACCTATCACCGCATGGGGCTCGACCAAATGGCCGATAATGTATCTAAGGGACGCAAAGCTATCGATGATGCCCTGCCTGATCTATCCAAAGTCGACCGTACGCGCTTAGGCGCTATGCTGCCGCTGATATTTTTCACCGCTAAAAGCGATGAACTGGTGTCCATCTACAGCAAAGCCGAACCGCGGGAAAAAACCGATGCGGTAAATATTCTCACCCAGGCCGATCCGTCCAATGGGCGCAAATACCTGACGATTGGGCGTTAGTTGAAGTGGTTGAATTAGTCCGAAAGTCCGCATCCCGATAGCTATCGGGACGGAAAGTCCGGAAGTATTAAATTAGGTGACTTAAGCGTATCAAAACGCAATATACTCTTTCGGACTTATGCGGACTTTCGGTCTTCCGGCTAACCCGCATAATTTTTTTTATTAATCCTGTAACACTTCTCTTTCCCCTGCGTCTTTTATCTACGAAAACAATCGTAACAAGAATATTTCGAAAAAATATTTGAAAATACGAAAAGTATCGTACATATTTGTACGAAGTTATTCGTAATATAGAAATGAACATGGAAAATAAACCGACAGAAAGCGAATTAGAGATATTGCAGGTACTCTGGAAGATGGGCGAAGCTACCGTTCGTGATGTGCATGAAGAATTAGCCAAAACCAAGGGCGCCGGCTACACCACCACCCTGAAGCTGATGCAGATAATGGATGAGAAGGGTTTAGTGGAACGCGATACCACTTCTAAAACGCACATCTATAAAGCAAAATACACACAGGAGAGGGCTCAGAGCAGCGCGCTCGACAGGATACTGTCGACCGTATTTGAAGGCTCAACCTCGGATTTGGTGATACAAGCGCTGGGCCATCATAAGGCATCGAAGGACGAGATCGAAGCGATCAAGAAGTATTTGGATCAGTTTGGGGGCGGAGCCCGTGATTAGAGATTAGTGATCAGAGATTAGTTGAATCCGCTTTAGAATTTAGAGTTTAGGATTTAGAGTTTGACAATTAGAATTTAGAGTTTAGAATTTAGAGATTCAAAAATATGGAAACCATACTCTATAACATCAGCCAGGTAATCGGCGTCGCGATCATCCACTCGTTATGGCAGGGCCTTTTTATCTACCTGTTCCTGCGGCTTGTGCTGCTTTCGTTCTCGGCATTGTCGGCGCGGTCGAAGCATACTATCGGCATGCTGGCCATGCTGGGTGTAACCACCTGGTTCATTTACACGCTGGTGGGCGAAGTGCGGGTTTACCAATGGGTTGAACTTAATACCAACAATACTACGGGCTTCATTCCCGCCATATTGACCATGCCTTTACACCTGCCGCATGCTACCAATTTCAGCAGCAGGTACTATTATACTATAGAAAGCTTTTTACCTTATGTTACCTTAATATATATAGCCGGACTGCTGTTCAATACCTCGAAGCTGGTTTTGAACCGCAAAAAGCTGAACGAGATCAAGCAAACCGTAAGTATCGATATCGCCATGCTGCGTAAGCTGGCTGAGTTTGTGGAGATGCTTGATATTGAAAGAAGAGTAAGCTTTGGCCTGAGTGCGCTGGTTGATGTGCCCTGCGTATTCGGTTATGTTAAACCTTTTATACTGCTGCCGGCATCTATCGCCACAAGCCTCTCGACAGAAGAGGTAGAGGCAATCATACTGCACGAGCTGGCACACATCAAACGCAACGATTACCTGATGAACCTCATCCAGCAGGCGATGTCGGTATTGTTGTTCTTTAATCCCTTTGCACAATTGATCGGCCGCATCATTAACCGCGAACGCGAAAATGCCTGCGACGATATTGTAATAGCGTCGACCCAAAAACCGATAGTGTATGCGCATGCACTGTTGAAATTAGAGCAATCCCGCACACAGCAATGGCAGATAGCCCTTGCCGCCACGGGAAAGCAGAAGTATCATTTATTAAACAGGATCGAAAGAATCATGAAAACGAAAAAACCAATTGGCAATGCACGCCATATATTACTTGCAATTGTAGTGCTCACCGCGAGCATTACCGGCCTGGCATGGCTGAACCCGACCATCGCCCACGGCAAACTATCTTTTAATAAGATAAAACCGGGTGTTATCGCCGAGCTATTCTCGGACACGACTCACAAAAAATCAGCTGCGAAAACTACACACAAGCCTTATACTGCAAAAAAGAGCACTAAAGTAGTTACCAAACACAATGGCACCTATTATGCTAATTCCGACGGAGACCCGATGCTGCAAAAGTACTCGGATGAAATGGAGAGGTATGGCAAAGAGATCGAGAAATACTACAACAGCCCTGAGTTTAAAAAGTACCAGGAGCAAATGGAGCAGGAGGGCAAAAAGATAGAAGATTACTACAATAGTCCCGAGTGGAAAAAAGTCGAGTCGCAAATTGAGGAGCAAGGCAAAAAGATAGAGGCATACTATAACAGCCCGCAATGGAAGGAGATGACCGAAAAGCAGGAAAAGCTATCCGAAGATTTCAGCAAAAACTGGGGCGAAACAGCCGAAACCAAAGAATGGAGTTCGAAGATGGAGGATTTGGGCAAAAAGATCGAAAAATATTACAATAGCCCTGAATTCAGAAAGCTTAACGAGGCCCTGGAAACCAAATATGGCATCCCGCATAACCGCCATAGCTGGAGCGACGAGGACATGAAGGATGAGAACTACAGGAAATACCGCGACGACCTGGAATCGCATATACCGGCAGACGTAAAGCAGGATGGCGAGGAGCTGAAAAAACTCGGCCAGCAGATGCGCGAACACTGGAATTCGCCGGAAATGCGCAAGGAGCAGGAAGAAATGAGGCTTATGGGCGACAGTATCCGGAAAATGTCGCAAAATAGCTCGATCCGTGAAATGCAACAGCAGATGAGGGATATGAGTAAACAAATGCGCGATTACCAGAACAATCCTGAAATGAAGAAACTGCAGGAGGATATGCGTGCGCAAGGTGCTAAGATGCGCGCTTATCAGAATAACCCGGAGATAAAAAAATTGCAGGAGCAAATGCGTGAAGAAGGGAGAAAGATGCGCGAATACATGAATACGCCGGAGTTCAGAAAGAAGATGGATGACATGAGGTACATGAACTGGAATTTCAACTATAACAACGACTACGAAAAACCAGAGAAGCCGGAAAAACCTGAGAAGCCTGAAAAGGACGAGAAACCGGAGAAACCCGAGAAGCCTGAAAAACCGGATACGACGGGGCATCAATGAGAGTTGAATGGTTGATTGGGTTAAATGGTTGATTAAGTTATTACCCTAGCTAAACTCAATCAACTTAATCAACTAAAAACGTACTTTAGTGTCCTCCATTGAGAGGACATTTTTTATGCTTCAAAAGCTTGTTATCAGTAATTATGCGTTGATCGACGACCTGGAGATCAGCTTTAGCAAGGGGTTGAATATCCTTACAGGAGAGACGGGCGCGGGTAAATCGATCATCCTCGGGGCATTATCTTTAATACTCGGACAACGCGCCGAGAGCCGTTACTTTTTCAATCAGCAAAAGAAATGCGTGATCGAGGGGACCTTCTTGATCAATGAGTTTCACCTGAAAAGTTTTTTTGAAGAGAACGACCTGGACCACGAAGCTGAAACGATATTGCGGCGGGAAATAACCGCTGACGGCAAATCGCGGGCCTTTGTGAATGATACACCCGTAAACCTGACCATCCTCAAACAATTGGGCGAAAAACTGATCGATATTCATTCGCAGCATGCCACATTAGAGATCAACGACCCGGAATTTCAATTGCTGGTGGTGGATTCGGTTGCCGGGCATAGCGTATCGCTGAATGATTATCGCTCCAAATTCAAGGCTTATAAAAAGAATACCTCCAAATTACAGCAACTGATCGCCGACAGCGACATGGCCAAAGCTGACCTGGATTACTACCAGTTCCAGTTCAATGAGTTGGAAAAAGCCAAACTCGATCCTGAAGAACAGGAAAAACTCGAAGCGGAACTATATACCTTAAGCAATGCTGAAGATATCAAGCGCAGTTTAGTTGCCGCCTGTCATTTGGTACAGGAAGGCGAAACATCGGCTTTGCTCCAATTGCGCGAAGCGACGCATCATTTATCCTCGCTTGAAAAATTTAACCCCGAAATAGCGGAATTGCATGAACGGTTGAAAAGTACAGTCATCGAATTAAAGGACATCGCTTCGGAAATAGAGAATATCGAGCAGCGCACACATACCGACGAAGCGAAGGCCGCTGAGGTCAACGAGCGCCTGAGCGTGATCTATACCTTACAGAAAAAACACCGCGCAGGCACGATCACGGAATTATTGAGATTACATGATGATCTCTCTGAAAAGATACAACAGGCTGTTCATGGAGATGAGGAAATAGAAAAGCTACAGAAACAGATTGCCGCGGAAAAGAAGGAACTCGAGCAACTGGCAAGTCAACTCTCCGCGAATCGAATCAAAGCCATTCCGCAAATAGAAAAGCATGTGGTGCAGGCACTTTCGGAAATGGGAATGGGTAACTCAGCGCTAAAAATCGAGTTATCCCCTATCCCGCTTGGCACCTATGGAAGCGACCATGTCCGTTTCCTGTTTTCGGCCAATAAAGGCCACGCTTTAGCGGAAATGAGCAAAGTGGCATCTGGCGGTGAGCTTTCGCGGCTGATGCTGGCCATCAAATCACTTATCGCCAGTCATACCGCATTGCCGACGATCATTTTTGATGAGATAGATGCGGGTGTATCCGGCGAGGTAGCCAACAAGGTGGGTATTATCATGGAGCGCTTAGCCCAAAACCTGCAGGTGATCAGCATTACGCATTTACCGCAGATCGCCAGCAAGGGTGACAGTCATTATTTTGTTTATAAGGATGACGCATCAGCAACAACTTACACCCGCATCAAACAACTAAGCGAACAGGAACGCGTAGTGGAAATAGCCAAAATGCTGAGCGGCGATAAACCGGGCGACAGTGCGCTGCAGAATGCCCGTGAATTGTTGAGTTTACAATAGGCCGCTATCTTCATAGCATTGGCTGAATTCGGCTAAAGCCTGTTTAATACCTATCTATTCCGTTGGCTGAAGCCAACGGCAATGAATTGATTGGACACAGACAATTCTTATCCGTTCCTTTTAAGGAACGGATAAGAATGAAGAAGAATAGATGGCTTTAGCCAAAATAGCCCGTTGGCGACGCTCTGCAAACTGCCCACTGCAAACTGCAAACTAATTTTATAACTTTGTCCACCACAAAAACCACAACATATGGCTTATAATCTGTTAAAAGGCAAAAAAGGTATCATTTTCGGCGCGCTGAACGAGCAATCCATCGCATGGAAAGTAGCACAACGCTGCCACGCGGAAGGCGCGGAGATCGTGCTTTCGAACTCGCCATTGGCACTGCGCATGGGCGAACTGAACAACCTGGCTGCCGAATGCAACGCCCCGGTTATCGGCGCCGACGTAACCAGCAATGAGGACCTGGAGAACCTGTTCACCAAAACCAAAGAACATTTTGGCGGCGGCGTCGACTTCATCCTGCACTCGATAGGCATGAGCATCAACGTACGTAAGGGCATCCCCTATTACGAAAACAACTACGAATTTACCCATAAGGGTTTCGACATATCGGCTTTGAGCCTGCACCGTGTGCTGCAGATGGCTATGAAGCACGACGCCATTAACGAATGGGGTTCGGTTCTCGCCTTAACTTATATCGCCGCGCAACGCTGCTTCCCCGACTATAACGACATGGCCGATAATAAAGCCGTGCTGGAAAGCATTGCCCGCAACTTCGGTTATTACTACGGCATGAAAAAGAAGGTGCGCATCAATACCGTGTCGCAATCACCTACACGTACTACGGCCGGTTCGGGTGTGAAAGGCTTTGACGGCTTCATCAATTACGCCGAAAAAATGAGCCCGCTTGGCAACGCCAATGCCGACCAATGTGCCGATTACTGCGTAACATTATTCTCTGACCTCACCAAAATGGTTACCATGCAGAACCTGTTCCACGACGGCGGTTTCTCATTCACCGGGGTAACGCAGGCCGTGATAGAGCAGATGGAAAAGTAAATTGAGTTGAATCAGTTGATTGGGTTGACTAAGTTGATTGGTTCAGCTAGTTTAATACAAATAAAAAGGTGCGCTGATACACTCAGCGCACCTTTTTGCTTTAATGTAATTTCTTCTAATTCGTCGCTATCAGCGTTATCTTCACTTTAATGGTGCTGGTAGGCTGTATTGGAGTGCTTCCATCGGGCGATTGTGCATAGATCGTCAAATTACCGTTGTTGTAAGTATAGCTGAACGATGTCCCGTTATACACCTCGGGTATTTGCTCATATACGCCATCGGTATAGGAAATGGCAACGATCACACCACCCGTGTTTGCAAAATTGTTGTCGATATCGGCGACATTGATCGATGCCATGTACGATTTATTATCAACCGTATACAGCGTCCAGTCGGTCGGCGCAATAGTAGCATAAATGCTTTCAGTGTTGTTGGGTGTGATGTATTGCTTGGTACAGGAAGAAATTGCGAATAGTACCATGACGCAGCTTACGATAGTCAATATTTTTTTCATAGTGTTGTTTTTATTTACTTGTAAGAACAAAAAAAGCCAAAAAGGTTTAAACTTCCAGGGTAAATTATTTTATTTTAAGATCAGCTTACATTGCTAACGGTATTGCCGGGGTCATTAGTATAAAACTTTGAAGGTACTAACTTATTCGTCAGGATTTTTACTTTTCGTATAGTGTGGCGCCGAAGAAACGAAAAACAAAAGTTTCAAAATTGGGTTAAATAATTTATTTTTATTTCATGCCTGCTAAAGCCTTAATATTATGGTTGTTGCTCTTATCGCCGTTCGCGACATTCGCAAGGTTTGCTATTTCAGGTAAAGTGCTTTATTCCGGAGATCAAAAACCCATTCCCGGCGCTACAGTATTTCTTAGCAATGCCTCCAGCGTAACGACAACTGATAAAAACGGAGCCTTCACAATTAGCGACGTGTCAAACGGGCAATATGTGTTGGTGGTTTCCTTAGTAGGTTACAACACGTTCTACCAAACCGTAGCGATAAATAATAACCTTGCGCTCAGCAATATATTGGTTACTGCAAAGGGCCGATCTAACAACGTCGATACACAAGACTCGGTCTGGATGGAAAACTATGAGGCCTTTAAAGCTGAATTTTTGGGCCGCGGCGAATATGCCAGGGATTGCAAAATAATTAACCCGGAGGTGATCAAGTTACGTTATGACAAGCGCTCGGCATTACTGATCGGTTCATCAACTGATTTTATTATTATTGAAAACAAGGCTCTTGGCTATCGAATCAAATACTTACTATCAGATTTCAGGAAAGATTTCGTGCAAAAACGTCTGTATTTTTCAGGCGCGGCTTATTTTGAGAATCTCCCAGGCAATTCGTCGCTGCAAGCAGAATGGAAGACTAACAGGCTTAATGTCTACCTCGGCTCAAGTATGCATTTTCTTAGATCATTGCTCGTAAATCAATTATCGGCGAATGGATTCGCAGTCCGGCCTGCTATTGTTCAAGCCAGCTCCACATACAAAGATGAAACTTTACTCGGGAAGAAATACAGCGCAACACTTGTCAATTCGCTCCTTAACCCCAGCGAGTTCATGAAACCCACTACTGATTCAACGCTTCATGCCTTGATCTTTGACGACGCGCTTTATGTGACTTATTCCAATGTACCAGTTAAAGACACGACCTTCAATAGATTGGCACCGGCAACTGTTGTTTTCCTCAATAAAAGATATGCTGCGTTTGATAATAATGGAATACTTACCGATCCATCAGCTGTTACTTTTGATGGCGTTTGGGGGCAAAGTCATTTATCTGAAATGCTTCCGGTGGATTATGAGCCGACGAAAAAATGAGACCATTAGAAGGCACACATGCGCAGACAGCGGGCTATCTTTTATATGTATAATATGTCTATGATACCTTCCAAATATCTTCCTTTTTCATTCACATCATAGTTTTTATCGAACCCTATGGCTTGTAACTTTTCACCAGCCCAATCGCTTATTGCACATATATCTTCCTCACTTAAATTAAAATGGTAATCCTTAGTTTTTGACTGTTCCAAAATATTAAATAATACTTCGTCTTCATTTAAAAGATTAGCCTTGAGAAACTCATATTGAGAAGGCGTAAATTTTATTTCCATTATACTAAAATAAACAAAAACGCCCCTAATTTCTCGGGGCGTTCCTTTTATGTTTTGAGCCAAATTACTTCTGCTCTTCTTCCTTCGGCTTTTTGTCTTCGCCCTGCTGGTGCCTGGCGGCAACGGTTATCTGGTCACTTTCCTTATCATAGTCAACTTCCATCGTGTCGCCTTCCTGCAATTCGCCTTTCAATATTTCTTCGGCGATCGGGTCCTCCAAATATTTCTGGATGGCCCTTTTCAGCGGACGTGCGCCAAACTGCGAGTCGAAGCCTTTTTCGGCGATGAACTCTTTGGCATTGTCGGTCAGCTCGATCTTGAAGCCAAGCGTATTCACTCTGCCAAACAGGTGACCCAATTCGATATCGATGATCTTGAAGATCTCTTCCTTACCGAGTGAGTTGAACACGATCACATCGTCGATACGGTTCAGGAACTCGGGAGCGAAAGCGCGTTTCAAAGCGTTCTCGATCACGCCCCTTGAATGCGCGTCGGCCTGGTTCGTTTTGGCGATGGTAGTAAAGCCTACACCTTGTCCAAAATCTTTCAGCTGGCGTGCGCCGATGTTCGAGGTCATGATGATGATCGTATTCCGAAAATCAACCTTGCGGCCCAGCGAATCCGTCAGCTGGCCTTCATCCAATACCTGCAACAGGATATTGAATACATCCGGGTGAGCTTTTTCAATTTCGTCCAGCAGGATCACAGCATAGGGCTTGCGGCGTACCTTTTCGGTCAGCTGTCCGCCTTCTTCGTATCCTACATAGCCCGGAGGCGCGCCCACTAAACGTGACACAGCGAATTTTTTCCATGTATTCGCTCATGTCTATCTGTATCAGGGCATCCTCGGTATCGAACATGAACCTTGCAAGCTCTTTAGCTAATTCCGTTTTACCAACACCAGTTGGGCCTAAGAATATAAATGAGCCGATCGGCTTTTTAGGATCTTTTAAGCCTGCGCGCGTCCGCTGGATGGCACGGGTCAGTTTTTTTGATCGCTTCTTCCTGGCCGATGATCTTGGTCGAAATCGTTTCGGCCATGTTCAGCAGTTTCTGGCTGTCGGCCTGGCCCACGCGCTGCACCGGGATA
>Ga0207064_1130_pt1 | contig 9523 bp, 5 predicted proteins | sample Alteio_BWMinCont_26_FD_153488 | JGI IMG/M metagenome (GOLD analysis project Ga0207064, IMG submission 153488) | Enriched cells from forest soil in Barre Woods Harvard Forest LTER site, Petersham, Massachusetts, United States -... | ecosystem: Environmental > Terrestrial > Soil > Temperate forest >...
TGTCTTCCGAGACCGTCATTGGCGGACTGAGGACCGCGTTATCCTTACCGGCGGTTTGCTGTAAAGTAGGAAGCATTTGCATGGTAAGCGCCGGGTCGTTATAAGTTACCGGGTAATGAACGCTAAAGGGAATATAAACCTCTGCTGTTGCGCCATTGGCTTCGGCAATGCTGTTTACGATCTTTTTCACGCGGCTGATTAGTGTTTGCTCATCCGCATCGCTTAAGGCGCGCAAGGTTCCCAGCATTTCCACTTTTTCCGGAATAATATTATGCCGGTTGCCGCCGTTGATAGCGCCGATGGTTACTACCGCAGGGTTATCCTTGAGGTTGATGTTGCGGCTGACGATGGTTTGCAGGCTCATGATGATCTGCGCCGAGGTCACGATCGGGTCAACTGAGAACCAGGGTTCGGCCCCGTGTGAGGATTTACCCTTGATGATAATTTTCATATCATTCACAGATGCCAGGGCTCCCCCCGGGTGGTAACCGATGATTCCGGCGGGTATAGTGGAAATGATATGCTGCGCGAAGATCACATCCACTTTAGGGTTTTCCAGCACGCCTTCCTTTACCATTTCTTCTGCACCGCCTTTTTCGCCGGCAGGTACACCTTCTTCAGCAGGCTGGAAGATGAATTTCACCGTGCCGTGCAACTCACTTTTCATCGTGGATAAGATAGTGGCCACGGTCATTAGCATCGCCATATGCGTATCGTGCCCGCAGGCGTGCATCACACCTACCTGCTGACCATTGTATGTCGTGGTGACCTTTGATGCAAATGGAACCGGTGTGCGTTCGGTCACCGGCAAGGCGTCCAGCTCTGAGCGCAGGGCAACAACCGGCCCCGGATAACCGCCTTTTAATATACCAACAACACCCGTGGTGGCGATGCCCGTTTTTACTTCCATACCCAGCGACTTCAGGTAATCGGCCACGATACCTGCGGTGCGCACCTCTCGGTTACCCAATTCGGGGTACTCATGAAAGTCGCGGCGCCAGGCTACGGTTTGTTTGAACATGGAATCGGCTTTTCTTGCGGCAATGGCCTTTAGATCGGGAGATTGCCCGAAGACCCGAACAGAGATCATCAAAAGTATAAGGGGATATAGCTTCTTCATACCGGTATTTTTCACCGAATATAAAGAAATAAAGGACGATTTGTGTAAACCGCCCTGCCTTTAGAACTTAAGTTTTTTAGTTGCTGAACCCGAGCAGATCAACCGTAAATATCAATACCGAGTTTTTGGGGACGCCGGCAGTAGTTTCGTCGCCATAGCCTAAAGCCGAAGGGATCATCAGCAATATCCTGCCACCCGTGTTGATATGCTGCAGTCCGATCCGCCAGCCTTGTATCACACCTGACAAGGGAATAACCAGACCCGCTTCGGTATCGAATACGGTGCCATCGAGCAATTTTCCGGTAGAGTTTACTGTAACCGTTGAATTAGCATTTGGATAGCCGCCAGTACCGGCAGTAATAACGGAATAATAAAGGCCCGAAGGATCCTTGGTAGCAGTGATATTATTAGCCTTAATATAAGCCTGGATCGCGGCATCGTCGGCTGCGGCCTGCTTTACCGCGTCGAAACTATCCTTTTGGCAGGATGAGATGGTGACAATAACCAGGGTAAAGAGCAGTAAATATTTCTTCATTCGGGGTACTTTAATGATGATAACTCAATTTTACACCTTAAATTATATCGTTGACTTAATTTTCAGCTCATTCATTTGTGCTTCTGCGATAGTTGACGGCGTATCGATCATCGTATCACGGCCCGAATTATTTTTCGGGAATGCGATCACATCGCGTATGGAATCCAGTCCGGCGAAGATCGAACAAAGACGGTCGAAGCCGAAAGCTATACCACCATGCGGCGGAGCGCCGTATTCAAAGGCGTCCATCAGGAAACCGAATTGCTTTTGTGCTTCTTCCTTCGTAAAACCAAGGTGTTTGAACATCAGGGCCTGCAGGTCGCGGTCGTGGATACGGATAGAACCTCCGCCGATCTCCGTGCCGTTGATTACCAGGTCATAAGCATTGGCGCGAACGTTTCCGGGAGCGGTATCCAGCATCGGGATATCTTCAGACTTCGGTGAAGTGAAAGGGTGGTGCATGGCATGATAGCGGCCCGTTTCTTCGTCCCATTCCAGCAATGGGAAATCGAGTACCCAAAGCGGCGCGAATTCATCCTTGTTGCGTAAACCCAAACGGTTGCCCATTTCCAAACGCAGTTCGTTCAGTTGCTTGCGCACTTTATCGGCCGGCCCGGCAAGGACCAGCATCAGGTCGCCTGGCTGAGCATCAAATGCAGCTGCCCAGTTGATCAGGTCCTCTTCGCTGTAAAATTTATCTACCGACGATTTTAAAGTACCGTCGGTATTGTATCGACAATAGATCAGACCGCCCGCGCCTATCTGCGGACGTTTCATCCACTCGGTTAGTTCGTCAATTTGTTTGCGGGTATAATCGGCACAGCCTTTGGCGTTAATGCCGACAACCAGTTCGGCATTGTCAAATAAGCCGAAGCCATTGCCTTGAACTACATCATTCAGTTCTACAAACTCCATCCCAAAACGGATATCCGGTTTGTCGGAGCCGTACATGCGCATCGCATCGGCATATTGCATCCGCGGGAACGCGCCAAACTCAATGTTTTTTACCGTTTTGAACAAGTGTTTTGTCAGACCCTCGAAAATATGCAGAATATCTTCCTGTGTAATAAATGCCATTTCGCAGTCGATCTGCGTAAACTCCAACTGGCGGTCTGACCGAAAAGCCTCGTCGCGGAAGCACTTAACGATCTGGAAGTAGCGGTCGAACCCGCTCACCATCAGCAATTGCTTAAATGTTTGTGGCGACTGCGGCAGGGCATAAAATTCGCCCGGGTTCATGCGGCTGGGCACCACGAAGTCGCGCGCGCCTTCCGGGGTCGATTTGATCAGCACCGGTGTTTCCACCTCGATAAAGCCTAACCCATCCAAGTATCTGCGCGTTTCCTGGGCCATTTTGTGACGCAGTATCATGCTGTTGCGCAACGGGCTGCGGCGCAGGTCGAGGTAGCGGTATTTCGCACGCAGCTCCTCACCGCCGTCAGTTTCATCCTCTATAATGAAAGGAGGGATCTTCGCCTCATTTAATATTTCTAATTCTTCAACAGCAATTTCGATGTCGCCGGTAGGCATTTTAGGATTTTTACTTGTGCGCTCGATCACCGTGCCGCTTACTTTTATTACAAACTCGCGGCCCAGGCCCCTTGCCTGCTCGCGCAACGCGGCGTCCGAATCGGTGTTAAATACCAGTTGGGTCAATCCGTAACGGTCGCGCATGTCAATAAAAGTCATTCCCCCCAGGTCGCGCGATTTTTGTACCCACCCGCATAAAACAACATACTTGTCCAGGTCGCTGATATTTAATTCGCCGCAAGTGTGCGTACGTATATGTGTTTGTAACATAACAGTATATGTATAAAAGTTTGCAAAAATACGTTTTTGAGGCGAAAGGTTAAAGGGTAAAGCTTGAAAGGTGGAAATAGATCATGATAAATCTTTACAGATTTTTTATTTTATAAAATCCATTGATTTTAATTAAAAAGCAATATATTAGGGTCGACGAATGACAAGATCCTTTGCCCTCACAATTCTTTTACTTGTATGCGTGGTATTTGCCGGCGCTTCTCATGCGCGCAAAACCAGGCATAGCCATAGGGTTAGGGTGAAGGCGCCAGTATTCATCCTGAATAGCAATACAGATACCATATCGTCCTACAACCTCTTATACTTCGCGCAGTCGTTAATAGGGACGCCTTACCGCGAGGCTTCATCGGATCCGTCACATGGTTTTGATTGCTCGGGCTTTGTGAGTTACGTGTTCAAAAGCTTCGATGCTAATGTGCCGCGTTCTTCGGGCGATTATGCAAACTTAGGGAGAAAAATAAAGATTGAAGATGCTATGCCGGGCGATGTCATCCTTTTTAGAGGCACAAAAAGCCATCATCCGCACTCCATCGGCCATGTAGGTATAGTGTATAGTAATGATGGTAATGAACTCAGGTTCATACACTCCACTTCGGGCAAGGAGTACGGCGTTACGATAAGCTCGATGGACGATAGCTACAAACGCCGCTTTGTGAAAGTGGTGCGCTTGCTGAAGCAAAACGATGCCTTCTATGCCCAATTGAACTAATTTTCTTCTTTTTCACATTTAAGACCGAATGATTTTTCGGTCTTCCGGACTTATGCGGACTTTCGGACTAAAAAAACATATATTTGCTTCATAATTCTCAAGGGGTGCCTTGCTTTGAGCGATCAAACTGAAAGACAGGCTGAGATCAAACCCATTGTTGCAGAATTAATCCCAATGCAGAGACGCGATACTTCGCGTCTTAAACATCCGGCTATGAGATGCAAGGTATTGCGTCTCTACAAATTTGCAACATACACCTGATCCGGGTAATGCCGGCGTAGGGAGAGGTAAAAAAGTTAAGTGTACTGCGTGTTTACCCTGACGCGGAGATGGTTTAACTAAATTAATTGAGCAAATTGAAAATTTTATTCACGGCGATCTTCGCCTTGCTGCTGCCTTTTTTGGCGGCGGCGCAGCTTTCCCTTTGGGGAAAAGTCACTGACGCGCAAACGGGCGCTCCGTTGCCTGGCGCTACGATCAGTATTGATCAAAGTATTATTACCAGTTCCGGCGCCAATGGCAATTACAGGACCAGCGGGGTAAAAAGCGGACCGTGTTCTATACGGGTTACGTACATTGGTTATCAAACTATCATTCAAAATATCGTGCTGAGAACGGACACGGTGATCAATTTCCAATTAAGCAGCGGCAGCATTATGACCGATGAAGTTACCGTAAACGGTACCAGGGCATCTGATAATTCGCCCATAGCGTTTACAAATATGTCCAAAAAGGACATTCAAAAGAATAACCTCGGACAGGACCTGCCTTATCTGCTCGATCAAACTCCTTCGGTGGTTACCACTTCTGATGGTGGCACGGGCATCGGTTATACCTATATGCACATCCGCGGATCAGACGGTACCCGCATTAATGTTACTATCAATGGCATTCCTTATAATGATTCGGAGGAGCAGGCTACTTTCTTTGTTGACATCCCCGATTTTGCTTCGTCGGTGGACAACATCCAGGTACAACGCGGCGTAGGTACATCCACCAACGGCGCAGGGGCATTCGGCGCGAGCATCAACATCCAGACCACCAAAAGAAACGATACAGGTTACATGGAACTGGCCAATTCCGTCGGCTCGTTCGGAACGATAAAAAACTCGCTCAACCTGGGGACGGGCCTGCTTGGCGGTAAATTCACTTTTGACGGGCGGCTGTCGCGGATTTATTCGGACGGCTATATCGACCGCGCTTTTGCTGATCTGAAATCCTACTTCCTGACGGGTGCGTATTACGGAAAAAGTACCATCGTTAGGTTTGTTACCTTTTCGGGCACCGAGCATACCTACCAGGCCTGGGACGGTATCCCTGAAGATACCTTGCGTGCCGGGAACCGGACGTATAATGGCCTCGGTCTTGAACCCAATGGGACGTATTACAAAAACCAGACCGATAATTATACCCAGGATCATTACCAGCTGCTGATCGATCAGCAGATCAGCAATAAGCTATCGTTCAATGGCGCGTTGTTTTATGTTCATGGATACGGTTACTATGAAGAATACCAGCCCGCGCAAAATTTGACGGATTACGGCATAACGCCTGTTGTTGTCGGACGCGATACGGTTAATACAACTGATCTTACCCGCCGCCTGTGGCTTAATAATAAGTTTTACGGGGTTACATATAATTTCAAATACCAGGCGCAAAACAACCTCGACTTTAATCTTGGCGGCGCTTACAGCAGGTATCGCGGCGCGCATTATGAGAATATCGAATGGACCCAACAAAGCACGGATATCCCGCCCGACTACCAGTACGCGCGCGACGATGCTTTTAAAACCGATTTTAATATTTATGCTAAGGCAGATTATAAACTGAACAAGTTTAACTTTTACGCCGACATGCAGTACCGGCATTTGTACTATTCATTTTATGGATTTAACGACCAGCTTCAGCCGGAGCAACAGCAGGTTTGGTTGGACTTTTTCAATCCCAAAGCAGGCGTGACTTACAATTTTGATCCGCGCAATAACGTGTATTTTTCCTTTGGTGTAGGTAACCACGAACCCGACCGGGACGATTATGTGCAATCGACTCCAAACAGTCGGCCAAAGCCGGAGAACCTCCAGGATTTTGAATTGGGCTACCGCACTCAGCGCGGCATATTCACCGGCGGTGTGAACGCTTACTATATGCTATACCATAACCAGCTGGTCCTGACCGGCGCCTTGAACGATGTAGGCGACCAGGTGCGCAGCAATGTGCCCGACAGTTATCGCGAGGGTTTGGAATTTGACGGCAGGCTGAGGTTCAGCAACCAGTTCAGTTGGACAGCATCCGCATCGCTGAGCAGCAATAAGGTGAAGAATTTCCAGGAGTATTTGATCGATTATGATAATAACAGCCAGGTGGAGAACACGCTTAAAAAATCGGACATAGCGTTTTCGCCCGATTTTATTGGATCGAGCGAGATCAGTTACCGGCCTTTCAGGGGCGGCGAGATCGCTTTCATCAGTAAATATGTGAGCAGGCAATATTTGGATAATACTTCGAATGTTGATCCGGCAGGTTATCCCCCAACCGATCCGACGTCAAACCGCTATTTAAATAGTTATTTCGTCAACTCGTTCAGGCTGAATTATAATTTCAACATAGCATCGGTGAAGAATGTAGGCATTACGCTGCTGATCAAGAATATCTTCAACGCGAAGTATGAGTCGAACGGGGCGACATACCCGGACATCGAGAGTGGAAAAGTGGTTAATTACAATTATTTCTTCCCGCAGGCGCCGGCGAATTTTCTGCTGGGGCTGGATGTAAAATTCTGAGGCTGGTTACTTGTCAGCTAATAGCCCAGTTTAATAGGAGTTATATTGGGAATGATCACAGGGTCAATTTTTGATTCGGACTTTAAGGATCTCTTGAGGCTATCCCATTCAGCTATGATCTTGGTATAATTATCATAATTAAGATTGCCAACTGTTGGCAGGCCTGCCAGGTCCACGGCTTCGGTAACACCAAATAGCTGTATGTGATAACTTGCCGTTGCATGGTTTATTTGGGCTGCTGCGGAAATGCTCATCAGGTCAGGCGTTTTAAGGTCGATATCGAGGTTAGCCAGGTGAATATATACGGTCATCCCCACCAGGGCCCTGGTGGCTGTTCCGTTTTGACAATCACAATCACGGAACAGCCAAAAGTTCGCCTGTATGAGCTTATCCTTTTTTCCAACTTTGCCGGAAATGCCAAATAGTCCAACGTTTACATCAAGGTTGTTCGTAACTTCAAAGTACCTCTCATCTATCTGGTTCAGGTTTTTCAGCAGAATGGGTTTTGTATGTTCCGGATTATCGCACGAAAATTCACCATTGTCTAAAGTATTGTTTTGCTGCAGGTTTTTAACCTTTTCAGCCATGTCCGAAGCAGGGGTCGCGTACTGGGATATATCGATCGATTTATATTCTTGCACCTGCAAAATAGTATTGGATGCAAGCAAATTCTGGCCATTCGCTGAAGGTAAACTGGAATTCGCATCAGTGGCTACGGCATTTGATTCCGGGATGATAGGATTCGGATTTGGAGCAATCGGAGCGGGGGGAATTACCGCCGGAATACTTGGAGCGGGGGGGAATTACAGCGGGAAGAATTACAGCGGGAGGAATTAAAGCAGGCGCACTTACAGTGGGAGGCGGGCTGCTTTGCGAATGGGCTGCCCTGCTCACCAGGACTGTCAGCATAATGATACCTGCCATCCTGAATTTCAATAAATACGATTTCATCGTCCTGGAAAATTTGATCAAATACCGAGAATTAATTTGGCTAATTAAATGTATGCAATGGATGGGGAAAAAACAACCGTTTTTTCACGGTATTTTTCCGGCTTCTAAAAGTGTGCTGACTAAACTTTAAATTGCGGTAACTTAAATATCACATTGCTTTTAGCTCGCTTTGTTGATATTTGCGCTTAATAAAACTGTTCAGCAATGAAAATAAAGCATCTGTTCTTATTGTCGTTCGCATTGGCGTCGTTCGGTGTTTCGGCACAAGCCCCGAAGAAAAAGGCCGCACCTGCACCTCCGGGTCCTGTGGAAGTTGTTGGCACATCTTCACCGGCCGCCACTGCCCCTGCAACTAGTAATGGCCTCCCACGCCCCAAACTGGTAGTAGGCATTGTGGTAGACCAGATGCGTTGGGATTATTTATACCGCTTTTACGAGCGTTATGGTGACAATGGCTTTAAGCGTTTGCTCAACGAGGGTTTTAGCTGCGACAATACACAGGTGGACTATATACCCACATTTACCGCACCGGGCCATAGCTGTATTTACACCGGCTCGGTGCCGGCAATAACCGGCATTGCCGGAAATGATTTTATTATACAAGCCACTGGCGAGCCTATGTACTGCACCCAGGATACTTCAGTAAAAACGGTCGGCAGTACTTCAACTGCAGGACAGATGTCGCCGCGAAACCTCTTGACCACTACGGTAACCGATGAATTGAGGCTGGCTACTAATTTCCGCTCAAAAGTCATAGGTATCGCGCTAAAGGACAGGGGCGGTATATTGCCCGCGGGTCATACAGGCAATGCCGCTTACTGGTTTGACGATAAAACCGGGAACTGGATCAGCAGCACGTATTATATGAAAGAGCTGCCGCAATGGCTAAAGGATTTTAATGACCAGAAATTGGCCGAAACTTACCTGAAGCAGGATTGGAACCCGCTTTACCCGGTAGACACGTACGTGCAAACTTTGCCCGACAACACCAAATATGAAGGAAAATTCAAAGGCACCGACGCGCCCACGCTGCCGGTAAAAACATCGGCAATTTATAAAGGGAGTTTGGGCATGATACGTGCGACCCCTTATGGTAACACGATAACACTCGACATGGCGGTAGCAGCTATTAACGGCGAGCAGCTGGGCCAGCATGATGTAACCGACTTTTTAGCCGTGAGCTTTTCATCAACAGACTATATCGGGCACCAGTTTGGGATCAATGCCGTTGAGATAGAAGATACCTACCTGAAACTGGACCAGAATATGGCCTCGCTTTTGAGTTTCCTCGATGCGAAGTTAGGCAAAGGGAATTACACCGTATTTTTAACCGCGGATCACGGCGCGGCGCACAATACGGCCTTTTTGAACGATCACGGTATCCCGGCCGGTACGTGGGACGACGGCGCTGCAGCCGATAGCCTGAATAAACTTCTGCTTGATAAATACAAGATATCGCACCTGGTTTTGAGCCTGGCAAATTACCAGGTGAATTTCAATAACCAGGCGATAAAATATGCCCATGTGGGCATTGAAGCGCTTAAAAAGGATTGTATCGATTACCTGCAAAATTCGCCAGGCGTAGCTTATGCGGTCGATATGCAAAA